>Ga0182742_1002507_pt1 | contig 20150 bp, 17 predicted proteins | sample eDN5th37CBELigMG_FD_128880 | JGI IMG/M metagenome (GOLD analysis project Ga0182742, IMG submission 128880) | Enriched Miracle-Growth compost microbial communities from Emeryville, California, USA - eDNA 5th pass 37_C BE-Lig MG (version 2)... ... | reverse complement strand
GCGGCCGGCGCCGTCGTCGTCGGCAAGACCAACCTGGACCAGTTCGCGACCGGGCTCGTGGGAACCCGCAGCCCGTACGGGGCGGTCCGTGACGCGCGGCGCCCCGAGTACGTGTCCGGCGGGTCGTCGTCCGGGTCCGCGGTCGCGGTGGCGCTCGGGATCGTGGACATCGCGATCGGCACCGACACCGCCGGCTCGGGCCGGGTCCCGGCCGCGTTCCAGGGCATCGTCGGGATCAAACCGACGGTCGGGACGGTCGCGCCCACGGGAGTGGTGCCGGCCTGCGCCGACTACGACTGCGTGACGATCTTCGCCCGCGACCTGCCGTCCGCCGAACGCGCGGTCGCGATCATGGCGACCGCGCCCGGCGGCCGGCCGTGGGCGGCGGATGTGCCGCTGGCCGCGGCGCCCGGTGCTGCGCTGGCGGTTCCCCGCGACCTTCCGGAACTCGACGACCGGTGGCGCGCCGCGTTCGCCGCCGCCGTCGAACAGGCGCGGGCGGCGGGGTTCACGATCGTCGAGATCGATCTGGACGACTTCCTCGCCGCCGCCCGGCTGCTGTACGACGGGGCGCTCGTCGCGCAGCGGTGGGATGCGGTCGGTGAGTTCGTCGAGGCCGCCGGAGAGGAAGCGGGACTGGATCCGGTGGTCGCCGGGATCGTGCGGGGCGCGGCCCGGTTCTCCGCCGTCGACCTGCTGCGCGACCGTGCGAAACTCGCCGCGCTGCGCGACCGGGCGATGACCGCGTGGGGTGACTGCGCGGCGCTGCTGGTGCCGACCGCGCCGTTCCACCCGACGATTGCGCAGGTCGCTGCGGACCCGGTCGGGGTCAACTCGCGGCTGGGGACCTACACGAACTTCTGCAATCTGTTCGACCTGTGCGGGGTCGCGGTCCCGGCCGGTGAGATCGTCGAAAGCGACGGCGGTACAGCACAGTTCGGCGTGACGGTGCTCGCCAAGGCCGGACACGACGCGGTCGCGGCCGACGTGGCGGCACGCCTGACCGGGACGCCGCGCGACCCGTCCACACCGTCGTGGCCGGAACAGGCCGGGGCGCAGGCATTTCCGCTGATCGTGTTCGGTGCTCACCTGCACGACCAGCCGCTCGCCGGTCAGCTCACCGCGCTCGGTGCCCGCTGGTCCGGACCGGTCTCGACGGCACCGGAGTACCGGATGACCGCGCTGCCCACGCAGCCGCCGAAGCCTGCGGTGGTGCGCTGCGCCGACGGCGGGGCGTCCCTGGAAGGGGAGCGGTGGGTGTGCTCACCCGCGACGCTCGGCCGCTTCCTCGCTGCGCTGCCCGCCCCGATGGGGCTCGGGTCGGTGCAGCTGGCCGACGGCACGTGGGAAACCGGGTTCGTATGCGGCGACGACGCCGCGTCCGCGGCCCCGGACATCACCGCCGCCGGGTCCTGGCGCACCCACCTCGCCGCGGCCCTGGTGTAGCCGTCGGGTCAGGCGGGGACGAGCCCGCTGACCTCGGCGAGCAGCTCGAGGGAGCGCAGCCACGCGGTGCGGCCCGGCGCCGACGACACCACGATCAGTTCGTCGGCCCGGGCGCGCTCGGTGAACGCATCCAGGTATTCGCGGACCTCGGCGGGGTTGCCGACGGCGGTGTAGTGCAGCATCTGCGTCACCTGCCGGCCGGCGGGGGAATCGAGCAGCAGCTCGATCTCCTCGTCGGTGAAGCTGCGACCCCGGCCGACCATCTGCACGACGCGGTTGCGTTTGGTGGCCTCGAACAGTTGCCGGGCCTCCTCGGTGGTGTCGGCGGCGATCACCCCGACACCGGCGATGACATAGGGCTCGGCGAGCTGCTCGGACGGCTGGAACTCGCGCCGGTACAGCGCGACCGCGTCCTCGAGCGCCTGCGGCGCGAAGTGGGACGCGAAGCCGTACGGAAGACCCAGCAGCGCGGCGAGTTTCGCGCCGAACAAGGACGACCCGAGAATGTAGAGCGGCACATCGGTGCCCTTGCCGGGGATCGCGTCGACACCCGGAATGCGGCTCTGCCCCCGCAGATAGCCCTGCAGTTCGAGCACGTCCTGCGGGAAGCTGTCCGCCGACGAAGGATCACGCCGCAGCGCGCGCATGGTGTTCTGATCGCTGCCCGGCGCGCGGCCCAGACCCAGATCGATGCGGCCGGGATGCAGCGATTCGAGGGTGCCGAACTGCTCTGCGATGGTCAGCGGCGAATGGTTCGGCAGCATGACACCACCGGCACCGAGCCGGATCGACGACGTGTGCGCCGCGACGTGCGCGATCAGCACGCTCGTCGCCGACGACGCGATCGACGGCATGTTGTGGTGCTCGGCGTACCAGATGCGCCGGTAGCCCCACTTCTCGGCGAGCTGCGCCATCCGCACGCTCGCGGCGAAGCTGTCCCGCGCGGTCTCGCCCTTGCCGATGTGCGCCAGGTCGAGGATGGAGAGGGGAACGGTCACCGGGTGATCCTTCGCGTCAGGGCCCGGGATCGGCAACCGGGCACACCTTCAGCGACAACACGGCGGCGCCGGCGGCTATTCCTGCCGGGCCGCCGACCGGGTCACATCTCGTCGAAGTGACCGTACGTGCCGCGGTAGAACAGCAGCGGTCCGCCGCTGTGCAGCGAGGTCAGGCCGGTCACCCGGGCCACGACGATCGTGTGGTCACCGGCGTCGTGCTCGGCCTCGATGGTCGCCTCCACCCGCGCGATCGCACCCTCGAGGGCGGGTGCGCCGTTGTCGCCCGGAGTCCACTCCACGCCACGGAACTTGTTGCCGCCGCTGACTGCGAACGCCGCGCACAGGGTGCGCTGGCTCGCGGACAGGACGTTGATCGAGAACGTGCCGATCTCGCGGATCTTCGGCCACGTCGTCGACGTGCGGGCCGGACAGAACGACACCAGCGGCGGCTCCAGCGACACGGACGTGAACGACTGGCACGCGAAGCCGAGCGGCTCGTCGCCGTCGAGGGCGGTGATGACGGTGACTCCCGTGCAGAAGTTGCCCATCACGTCGCGCATCCGGCGTGGATCCAGCACTGCGTGTTCTGCGGTCATGTTGCTCCTATCGGGTGTCGGCTTCGGGACCAGTGTCCGCTATCGCTGATCCGGACGGCCAGGGTGCTCCCGGACAGCGGGCATGTGGGCAGGTCTCGGATCTGCACGCTCGGTGACCGGAAGGACCCCGGAGACGGCGAGGGCATCGACGGTGTCGTGCAGGTCGGGACAGGTGCGGCGCGGTGCGTCGGAGCCGATCCGGGCACACGGCTGCGACGCGTCGTCGGTCAGCCACTGGATGTTGGTATGGAACGTGCCGTTCTTCTCGGCCAGGACACGATTGCCGCACGTGCGGCAGGTGACGGACTGCATGGAGGCTGCTCCCGTTTCAGGTCGGTGGTCGCAGTGTTCCTCGGACGCTAGCCCGCGAACCGTTCCGTGGACACGGCAATATCCCGCGTGGCGGGACATCGATACAGGTGGGAACAGGCCTTCACGAGGTGGTGCTGTGCAGGTTCCCGGGGCATGCACCCGGCCGTCCCGAGGAACGCGCAGCGGGTGCAGGCCTCAGGTCGCGACCGCGGTGCGGTGCGGCGCCGCGTCTCCGTTTCGTGCGCGCGAGAGGGCGTACAACACCCATCCCACGACCGGGAGGATGATGTCGAACCACAGAGGCGGGCCGATGTTGCCGGCCTTGGTGTTGTCCTCGGCGATCCAGTAGTAGATGTGACCGGCGGCGTCGCCGAGGTACTGGACCGACATGACGGTGAGGACCGCCAGCCAGAAGTAGCCGCGGAACCGGATGCACATGATGCCTGCGATGCCGATCGCCAGATCGCCCATCGCGTTCTCGAACTGGAACCCGCCGTCACCGCGCGTGTATCCGATCAGTTCCGCAGTCGCAGGGCCGTCGAGCAGGTGGTATCCGGCGCCGACAACCGAGCTGACGCCGACGGCGACGGCGAGCCACCACACGAGGAAGATGTCGATCGTCGTCGCCGGGCCGGCATCGTGGCGGCGTCTTCGGGAATGGATGAACGCCCCGATCAGCGCGATGATCACCAGGACAATTGTCGGCATCAGGTCCTCCCCGCCTCCGCCGGGTCATTTTACGGAGGGTTCCGGTCGTCGAGGGGGATATTGCCTGGATGAGGAGTGTAGCCGTGTGTCCGGCCGGTCGCGTGTCGTAGACCTGAAAGTCGTTGCCGATGAAAGGGTCCGGGCAACTGTGCGGGTCGGTGCCGGAAAGGCCGCGGGTGACGTTCGGACGGGCCGGATGAATCCCGGTCCGGGTGGGTATCCGGGACCCATGAGCACCGCAGCGAACGGACCGTCGAAGGACTGGCCCGGCTCCGAGTCGGGTCGACCCCCGGATTCCGAACGGCCGGCGTTGCCGGCGTCCACCGAACCCGATCAGGGACTGATCGAGGACGTCGCCCGCCGAAAAGGAATCAAAGGCACCCGTACCGGCACGATCTGGACCGGGTTGGTCGTCGGCATCGTCGTTCTGCTGTTGCTGCTGGTGTTCATCCTGCAGAACCTCGACGAGGCCACCCTCGAGCTGTTCGCATGGGATTTCACCCTCCCCCTCGGCGTGGCACTACTCTTCGCCGCGCTCGCCGGAGCGGCGATCATCGCCCTCGCCGGTGCCGTGCGCATCCTTCAGATCCGGCGAGCCGCCAATCGGCAACGTCAGCTCATCGAGTAGAACCCCGCCCTTTGTAGAACCCGGCCCTGTTTGGGTTCGTATACACCGGGCATCTCTGTCATGGGGTCGAGGTGAGGAGGAATCATGGACGCCGAACCGGGACAGAACTTGCAGGAAGAACCGCAATCCGAGCGCGGCCCGAAGGGGTCGCGTGACACCGGAGCGGATGCGGCCGGCGGTGGAACGGCCGATCGGCCTGCCGGGTCGTTCGACCAGGAGGAAATGCAGACCGGCGGAGCAGAAGGCGAGTCCGCAGGCACGGGTGGTAGGGACCCGGTCCCTCCCGGTGACGTCGAACCCGCCGTCCCGCCGTACGAAGGGCGCACGACCTCGACCACAGAAGGCCGTCCGGAGCACGACGAACATGTCGACACTTCGCGGCCTTTGGCACCGGACCCGGAGGAGACTCCCGGTGGCGCCACCGCATCGCCGGCCGACGAGCAACCGGCCGATCAGGCACCGCAGACGGAGGAATCCGCTCCGGGCACGGGCCCGGCGCATCAGAGCGGTGTGACCGGAGCCGAGGATCAGCAATAGGCCGACTCGCCGATCGGCGAGTGCCCGCACTCCGATCGGACGGTCTGCGGTCGTCGCTGTGCCGGACCGTTCAGGCGGTCCGCTGGACGCGGCTGCCCAGGACACACCCACTCCGCTTCGGGAAGCGGATCACGAAAACGGCGCCGTTCCGCACGAGGGCGTGCGAAGCGGCGCCGGATCGGGTGTCAGGACATCACGCCGAGCGGTTCGCTCCCGGACCAGTCGTGACCCCAGTAGCTGTCGGCGGTGATCTCCTCGGCGGTGTAGAACCGCTCGTCGACGCGCATCCCGTCGGTGCCGAACTCGATGTCCCAGCCGCCGGGGGCCCGCACGTAGAACGAGACCATCTTGTCGTTGGTGTGCCGGCCCAGCGTCGACGACACCGAGTAGCCGTCGCGCATCACCCGGTCGAGGGCCTGGCCGACCGCGTCGAGGGTGTCCACCTCCACCATGATGTGGATGAGACCGGGATCCTTGCCGGCGGGTACGGGCATGAGCGCGAGGCTGTGGTGCCGTTCGTTCACGCCGAGGAACCGGATGCGCATCGGACCGAACTCCGGCGGCGCCGGCAGCCGGAACGCGCCGCGCGGCAGGAACCCGAGCACCTCGGTGTAGAACTCGAACGTCGCGTCCGGTGCCGTGACGGGAAGCACCACGTGACCGAGACCCTGTGCACCGGTGACGAATCGGGCACCGTGCGGGGTGACGACCGGGCTGTGGTCGAGCACCGCGCCGTGGAACACCTCGACGGACACACCCGACGGATCCTGGAACGCGATGACCTCCTCGACGCTGCGCGCGTCGGCCTCCTCCACCGACAGCGGTTTCACCGCGATACCGGCGGCCTCGACGGCGCTCTGCACCCGAAGCAACGCCGCGTGATCGCGGACCTCCCAGCCGATGTCGACGATCCGATCGGTCTCGCCCGGCACCACGACGAGCCGCGCCCGGCGCTCGTCGGTGCGCAGATACAGCGCCTCCGGGTCGGGGCCGCTGCCCTCGGCGAAACCCAGGACGTCGAAGGCGAACGTGCGCCAGCGGTCCATGTCGTTCGTCTGGATCTTGACGTAACCCAGCGCTCTGATGTCGCTCATGCTCTCTCCGAATGCTTCTCGTGTGGTCAGATCATCGCCCGCAGCGGGCCCTCGGGCTCGACCCCGAGACGGCTCAGCGACGCGGCGTGGAACACGGTGCCGGGCACGTGGATCGCGTGGTGCAGACCGGCGTGCGCGTCGCGCCAGAACCGCTGCATCGGCTTGTCCATACGCAACGCGTTGCCGCCGCACCGCGGGTAGATGCGGTCGATCGCGTTCACGGCCCGCCATGCCGCCTGTACCTGCGTCTGCCGTCCCGCGGCACGCTGCTCGAACGTCGGGGTCTTCCCCGAGTCGACGAGATCCCACATGCGATCGACGTTGGCCAGCAAGGTGTCCCGAGCGGCACGCAGGTCGGCGACGGCCTCGCCGATCGCGAACAGTGTGTACGGGTCGTCCTTGATGGCCGTGCCCTGCGGATTGATCCGGGCAGACTGGTACTCGTCGGCGTGCAGCACCAGGCCCTCGCAGATGCCGATGGTGGCGGACGTGATGCCGAGCGGGAACATGTTCGACCACGGCATCAGGTACAGCGTCTCGGTGCGGCCGTAGTTGCGGGCCGCGGTGCCGTCGATGACCTCGTCGCAGTCCATCACCCGGTAGTCGGGGACGAACGCGTCCTGCACCACCACGTCCTTCGAGCCGGTTCCGCGCAGGCCCACCACGTCCCACGAGTCCTCGACGATCTCGTAGTCGCTGCGGGGGATGATCACGTGCAGCATGCGGGGCGGCATCTCCACGCTGCCGTCCGCGTTGCACGCCATCGCGCCGAGGAAAGCCCAGTCGCAGTGGTCGGTGCCGGAGGAGAACTGCCAGCGGCCGGAGAACTTGTAACCTCCCTCGACCGGGATGCACATGCCGGCCGGCATGTACGGCGAGGCCATCCACGTGTCCTGGTCCTCGCCCCAAACCTCCTGCTGCACCCGGGGATCCGCGAACGCCAGCTGCCACGGATGCACACCGACGATGCCGTGGATCCATCCCGCGGACGGATTGAGCGCCGCGGTGCGCATGACGGTCTCGGCGAACTCGCGGGGGTGGGATTCGAATCCGCCGTGCTCCTTCGGTTGCAGCATGCGGATCGAGCCGGCCTCCTTCATCCGCTTCGCGGTCTCGTCGGCCAGACGCCCGATACGGTCGGCTTCGATGCCCTCGGTGAACAGCTCGTCCGCCATCGCGTCGATCTGCTTAAGTACTTCGTAACTCATGGTCGTATTCCTCGGGTTCGGGTATCGGGGCCGGTCGTTCAGGCGACCGGCTCGTTGAGGGAATCGGATCGGGCAGAGATGTTTTCGGCCATCTCCTTCTCCCAGCGAGCGGCCGACCTGGTGGTGTCGATGACGAATTCGAACCGGTTGGTCATGTCCTCGGTGACATCGGCGACGTCGACGTAGAACTGCTGGTACCAGCGGCGCAGCTGGTAGACCGGGCCGTCCTCGTCGCACAGCAGCGGGTTGTCGATCTTGGCCTTGTCCTTCCAGATCTCGACGTCCTGCTCGAACGTCTTCTCCGTGCCGCTGCCGAAGTACGCGGCCATGCCGTTCGCCTCCTCGGCGGACATGCCGGGCAGTCGCTTGACCATGACGCCGTACTGCAGCACGAACGAGTTCGGGGTGACCGGGTAGTGGCAGTTGATCAGCACCGTCTCGACGGTGCCTGCCTCGGTCTCGCTCCACAGCTTGTCGATCATGTAGGACGGGCCGTAGTACGACGCCTCCGACCGCGACACATTGTCGGCAGCACCGAAGTCGAGGTCGAGCTCGACGTCCTGGCGCTGCGTGAACGACATGTTCTGCGTGGCGATGTGGCCTTCGAAGATGTTCTCGAACGAGCGCGGCACACTCAGGTGGACGTAGAAGAAGTGCGCCATGTCCACGACGTTGTCGATGATCTCGCGGCAGTGCGAGCCCTCGATGAGCACCGAGTTCCACGACCAGTCCGACCATTCGTCGGTGCCGGCGCCCTCGATCTCGGGGATGGTGACGTGCTCCGGCGGCGGGTTGCCCTCGGGGTCGTTCCACACGAACAGCTGCTGGTTGCGCTCGAGCGTGATCCACGCGCGGGTCTTGGCGAGCGGCGGGACGCGGCGCGCGTACGGAATCCCGGTACAGCGGCCGTTGCCGCCCCAGCGCCAGTCGTGGAACGGGCACGCGACGGAATCGCCCTTGATCTCGCCCTGTGCGAGATTGCCGCCCATGTGCCGGCAGTAGGCATCGAGGACCTTCAGTTCGCCCGCGCTGTCGGCGAACACTACGAGGCTGGTACCGAACGCGTCGACCTGGTGCGGCTTGCCGTCGCGGTAGGTGCGGGCCAGGCCGAGGCAGTGCCAGCCGCGCGCGTAGCGGTCGGGTGCGGCGTCGGCCTCGATGGAGCGGATCTCGTCGTCGGGGGTGGTGCTGGTCTGCGTCATGGTGACCTCCGGACCGGATGGGAGTGATGCCGGTCATGGTGGGTGACCGCGGCAACGGCGAAACAGGGATCATCCCGCCACGCGGAACACTTTCTGCCTGGCCGGTCTCGTGTCCCGCCACGCGGGAGGTCGCCTTCACCGGAGGTGGAGCGCCGTGTCATCGTCCGCTTGCGCAGCACTTCCGCACCCACATCCTCGAGTTCCCCGGTTTCGGGGTCGGCGACGACTTCGGCGCCCCCATGGTCACCGCGGTCGACGCCGTCCCGTTGTTCCTCGACGGGTTCGGCATCGAGCGCACGTCCATCGTCGGTAACTCCGACGAACTCGTCGAGGAACGGTGGCGGCAGACCACCGAGCCGGCGACGCCGGAGAGCGCCCGCGCATGTTCAGCCGAGCCACATTCGTGCCCACCACGAAAACGGCACGGGGTCACGACAGCACACCGCGCCGGCCTTCCTCACCCGCGACGAACAGGACTCCCGGTAACCGGGAGGTGTCGCGGCACTGCGGGCGGCCGTGAAGCCGTTCGGGGGCCGGAGATTCGAATCTCCGGCCCCCGAACGGGTTCGGGTCATTGCGCGGGTACCGACCCGGCCAGAACACACCGGGTACCGGTGAAGATGGTGGGCATGCACTTGTTGCAGTGGATGCAGAGTGATCGATGCTCCGGTTCGGCGGCGATCCGATTGACCAGGTCCGGTTCGCGGAGCAACGCCCGTGCCATCGCGACGAACTCGAAGCCTTCGGCCATGGCCGTGTCCATTCCGGCTCGGTCGGTGACCCCGCCGAGCAACACGAGCGGCAGTTTCACGGCAGCGCGGACCTGCCGTGCCTGTTCCAACATGAACAAGTCCCGGTAGGGATAGGACTTGAGGAAGTGTTTGCCGACCAGCTTCATGCCGGTACGAACAGGCTCGCGCATCGCCGCCGCGAATTCGCGCAGGGGAACGTCACCCTTGAACAGGTACATCGAATTCAACAAGGAGCTGCCCACGGTGAGCTCGATGGCATCGAGCGAGCCATCCTCCTCGAGCCACTGCGCCACCTGGACGGCTTCGTCGAGCCAGAACCCGCCCGGAACACCGTCGTCCATGTTCAGCTTCGCCAGGATGGCGATCTTCCCACCGACTGCGTCCCGCACCGTACGGGCGGTCTCCCGCACCAGGCGGGCGCGGTTCGCCAGCGACCCGCCGTACGCGTCGTCTCTCCGGTTGATCTTCGGACTCAGGAACGAGCTTGCGAAATAGTTGTGGCCGAAGTGGATTTCGACCGCATCGAAGCCGGATTCGACGGCGAGGCGCGCGGCATTCCCGTGGGCCAGACGGATCCGTTCGATGTCGCCGAGTGTCGCCGCGTGGACGGTGCGCATCCCGAGCGGATTGAACTGTCTCGACGGCCCGAGCGCGGGCAGTCCGTTGCTGGCCTCGTTGGCCACGGGACCGGCGTGGCCGATCTGGGCCGAGGCAGCGGCGCCCTCGGCATGGATCGCATCGGTCAGGCGCCGCAGTCCGGGCACCGCGTCCGGACGCATCCAGATCTGGTTCGCCTCCGTTCGGCCTTCCGGTGCCACGGCGCAGTACGCAACCGTGGTCATACCGACGCCGCCCGCTGCGGGTCGGCGGTGGTACTCGATGAGATCGTCGGAGACGAGCGCACCGGGCGTGGCGGCTTCGAACGTGGCTGCCTTGATGATGCGATTGCGCAGCGTGATCGGACCCAACGTCGCGGGGGCGAGCACGTCGGGGATGTCACGGGTGGTCATGGGGGACTCCTGGTCGAGCGGTCGGCGGCGGGACAACTGCGCTGGCTCGTTGCAGATTCAGCGCTGAACCATGTCGGTCGGCGCCCAGAAGGCGCGCATGCTGGTGATCCGACCGCGATCGTCGAATGTCATCACGTCGATCGGCTCGATTTCGTACGTCCGGTCGCCGGCCTTCGTGGTGACGCGGAAATGGAACGCGGCATTCGGTCCGCTGATCCGGAGTGTGATGAGTTCGGTTGTGTTCTCGGTGGCCTCGATGCCCTTGTAGAAGTCGGTGATCGCTGCACGTCCGACGCGCGCCTCGCTGCCGACCGGGTCCTCGAGGACGGCGTCATCGGCGTACAGCGCGGCGACCTCGGCGGCGCGGCCGGAAGTCACCGCTGCGAGATAGGCATTCACGGTCGCACGAATGCGCTCCGTCAGGTCGGCTGCCTCGGAAGTTGTCATGATTGCTCCTGTGACGTCACGAGGATGGGGTGGATTTGCCGACGCTATCCGGGGCGGACCTGAATGAACGGTCCCCTTCCCACGCAGCGGGAGATTGCGGACCGACGTCGTCCATCGTCGTTGTTACGCTTTCGTGGTGTCCGATACCGATGCCGAGCGATATCCCGCACTACCTGCGACGAGCTGGGCCGTGCTCGGGATGCTCTCGTTCGGGGAGGAACTGACCGGCAATGATCTGAAGAAGTGGGCGGATTGGAGTATCGGCTTCTACTACTGGAGCCCTTCGGTCAGTCAGGTCTATGCGGAACTCAAGAAGCTCGAGACGCTCGGATTCGTGCAATCCCGTGTGGTGAGCGAACCCGGAACCCGGGGCCGGCGTGTCTACGCGATCACCGAGGCCGGCATCGGAGCGGTGCGGACGTGGTCGCGTGAGGCGCCGGTGGAGATTCCCGTGCTCAAGCACGGCGTCATGCTGCGGATGTACATGGGACATCTGAACGATCCGGAGCAGCTGAAGGCCATCGTGCGCGACCATATCGTGAATCTCGAAGACAAGTTGCGCCGGGCCGGTGAGCACGCGGATCACTCCGATCGTGAACCGGGCTGGGCATTCTCGCAGATGAGCCTGCGGTGGGCGGAGCGCTACTTCCGGGCCGAGATCGATCTGTCCCGACAGCTCCTCGACGACATCGACGCCGCGGCAGCCCGTTTCGCTAGCAGCGACGTCGACGGGTTCGGGATACCTCGCCCGCGGACTCCCGGTAGTTGGAGAGGCATGTCGGACGGCCCCGCCGCGGTCGAGCGCGGCGAGGCCGTCTCCGACGAAGAATAGACGCGGTCAGGCGTACTGCGGTTGGCGCGTATCGGCAGCCGGATGTAGGTGTCGGCGACGCTGAAGCGTCGGAGTGACGTGATTCCGGTCGAGTGTGCGCCAGACGGCGGTGGCCGTCATCCGGACGGGGGACGTCAGCCGATGGTCGAAGCGCAGATGAGGCAACGGGCCACACACCGACACCGCGGCGACCGCGGAGCCGATCGGGCCGATCGGAACCGCGATGCACCCGAATCCCGCCAGGGATTCCCCTTTCTCGAAGGCGACCCCGTTCTCGCGAATGTCGTCGTAGTCGTGACCGGGGGTGCCTGCGTAGGCAAGTAGTGCCTTGCCGAGCGCTGTGCTGTGCGCCGGTCGTCGACCGCCGATCCGCGTGGGAACGGCGGACATCAGCCGTCCACCGAGCTTTTCGATGTAGACGACGTCGTCGCCGTCGAGGACTGCGAGGTGTACGACGAAACCGGTGAGGCGTTGCAGTTCCTGGAGATGGGGTAAGGCGATGGCGTGCAGCCGGTCCTGGTGGACGGCCAGCGAGCCGAGTTCCATCAACCGCAATCCCAGGGTGTAGTCGCGCCCCTCGCGGTGGAGCCATCGCATCGAAACCAGCCGCTCGAGCATGCGATGGGCCGACGAGCGGGGCAGGCCCGTTCGATGCACGATCTGGGTGAGTGTGAGACGACCGGCGCCGTCGAACGCGTCGAGCAAGAGGCCGACGCGGTCGAGTACTGCGCTGGGGGTCGTGTGGTCGGCTCCGACCTGGATCGCCATGGATACTCCTACAGCCGAGGCGCTGCTGATGCTTCTACGTGGGTATTTCGATTAGGAATAGTGCCACACGAAATCGGTGTTGTGAAGCAGGTCACTGATCTGGGCCGGGTGGAGTATCCGACGGCGGCCGCCACCTCTAGTCGCTCGGGGCACCGTCGCTTCCCGGATCGAGGACGGCGCCATCGAGTGCGCAGAACGTGTGACACACACGGTCGCGTACCACGACCTCCGTGCACTCGGGGTCGAACCAGCGGTCCACCACGCCCCAATGGATCGGATGGTCGAGATACTGGCCCATGAGAGAGGCGTGGTCGGAGAACTCCTGCTCCCATACATGGGTCCAGGCGGTGGGACCCACCGAATCCTCCACACGGCTGAGGCGCCACGAGACTATCGACTCGATGTACCCGGGCATCTTCAGCAGGTCGCGCTCGAATCGCTCGATGGTCGCTTCCGGTGTGCCGGGAGCGACGCGCAGCAGTAGCACGCGGTAGACGGTCCGAGATGCGTCCGGACGCGACTCGGCCCGACCCGGGTGGTACTGCACGCCGTCCAGTCGAGCGACGACGGGAGAGCCGAGGGTCGCGTCCAGGGTCTCGATCGCACCGGCCGCCTCGTCCGCCGACGCAAACCGGAGATGAACGAGCAGATCTCCGCCGTTGATCACACCCGGCAGGGTCGGGGACACGAGCCGGCGCCGTGCCCCGAGTTCCTTCACTGCGAGCCGGACGTTCTCGGTGTACTCGGCGCGATCCGAGAGATCGGCGGTGGCGTCGAAGTGGACGACGCGGGTCACGTTATACATCGTTCAATCCCTCGACGTCGTCGGCGTGGGCAGCCATGGTCCGGGAGCGCTCCACGATCAGTTCGTCCATGCCCGACCACCACTCGCCGAGGCCGGGGTCGCGGCGGCTCTGACGGGTCATCTCCCACCACGAGTGGACACCATCGACGGTCCAGGTGATGGTGACGGTATTGGAATCGTCGTCGAACCACACCGGGGGGCTGACGAGAATCCGGTCGAGTGTCATTCCCCGTCGGCGGCCGCCCGGAACGTACTCTGCGACATACGCCTCCACGAATCGTCGCGCACATCCAGGTTTGGTGACCACTCGGTCGATCACGTATATCGTCTCGTCTGCCATACCGCGGACCCTACGGCCGTCGAAAGCGCCGGGGAGGACCTTCTCCCACTTCGCGGGAGAAGTTCCGTAGGCGGAAGGCAGGGCACGCACCGAATTCCCGTGCGTGCCCCGCCTTCCGTGCGGAAGTCGCGTCTCCTTGTGACTTCTCCTGCTGTGCAACGTATTTCATCGAATATCGAGATCCTCGACCGTACGATCGTCACGGTTCGGGGGCGCGGGGAGGTGCATCAAGCGGAAGTGGCCGAGGCCTCGGCGTTTTCGGGTGCAGTTTCCTCGGCACCACCGGTCTGATTCGGCCGAGCGATGAACAAGCAGACGACGGCCACGACCAGCGAGCACGCGATGAACCACCCCACGGCCAGATCGAACGACGACAGGGCGGGCGCGGTCGTTCCCGGTACGGTCCACAGGGAGAGCATGACCGACACGATGGCCACCCCCACGGCGGAGAACGCTTGCCGCGCAGTGGACAACACGCCTGTTGTGACGCTCGTGACCTGCTCGGGGACGGATTCGATGACGATCTTCGGGTACCCGGTGTAGGCGAATGCCGTTGCGACGGCGGCGACGGCGAAAACTCCCATCATCACCGGCAACGACTTGTGGCCGAAGTAGATCATCAGGTTGGCGACGGCGAACAGGACGGCGCCGATGAGGAAGGCGGTCCTACCGCCCCATCGACCGGCGACCACCCCCGCTATCGGGGAGGCACCGAATCCCACAATCGCGCCGATGCCGGCCACGAGTCCCGTCACGGTTGCCGACATGCCGAGTCCGACGGGCAGCGATGTCGGAGACTGCAGGATCATCGGCGTGACGATCTGCACCGCCCCGATGGGACCGAGAGCCAGCACCGAGAGTCCGAGCAGGTTCAGCGACATCTGCTTGTTCGTCAGCACCCGCAGATCGACGAGGGGTTCGCGCCGGCGCATCTCCCAGACGGTCCACACTGCGAGAACACCGATGCCGATGACGATGAGTCCGACGACCCCGACACTGGTCCAGCCCCACTTCGGTCCTTGCGTGATGCCGAAAAGGAGAGCGGTGAGACCCGGCGTCAGCAGAGCAGCGCCGATGTAGTCGAAGCGCGGTAGCTCGGCAGGAGTGTGGGAGCCCGGAAGCGCGAACGCAGCGACGATGGAGGCCACAACGGCGAGAACCGCCGCGAAGACGAAGATCATGTGCCAATCCGCCACGTCGAGCAGCAGCCCTGCGATCAGCGAACCCCCCGATCCCGCGAGAAGCGCGGCACCGCTGATGAATCCGACCGCGAGAGAGACCTTGCCGGCCGGCAGCGCTTCACGGGCGATGCCGTAGCAGAGCGGAAGAATCGCGCCGGCGGCACCCTGCACACCGCGGCCGACGATGATCGCCCCCATCGAGTCGCCGAAGACGCTGATCACCGAACCGAGGGTGGACACCAGCATCGCGAGGATGAGGACCTTCTTCCGCCCGTACATGTCTCCGAGCCGGCCACCGACAAGAGCGGTCGTTGCCGCCACGAGCATGTAGGCGGTCACGGCCCACCCGGTCGTGGATGCAGGCGCCTCGAAGATCTCGCTGAACCGTGGCAGTGCGATGAAGATCATGCCGGCCTCGAAGGCACTCAAGCATTCCGCGAGGACGAGCGCGGTGATGATCAGGGCCGTCGATCTCGATACCGCGGAACCGTCGATCGGACCGGTCGACGACCGGAGTGAGGGATCGGACATCGATTGTTCTCCTGGGACGAGGTGAATACGGCTTCGCTGCCCGACGCGGCGGAGCCGTTGTGATCGGTCACGCACAACGTTGTGCGAAGCATGGGTCGGGGCGAGTGTCTGCGGTCGTTGCCTCGATCGCTGCCCGTTTGGACCACTCAGTGGGAGGAATGCTCCCCTCGGGTGCCGGGGCGGTGAGAACGTGCGGCCGCAGTGTCCGCGAGACCCGAGGAGATTCAGATGCTTGCCGAAACGGTTCGTCCCGTCCTCGAATCCGAGATCGCAGATTGGGATCTCGAGGCCGATGTCGTCGTCGCAGGATACGGAATCGCAGGTGCCGCAGCCGCGATCGAGGCCGCCCGTACGGGCGCCGAGGTGCTCGTGCTCGAACGGTCGGGAGGCTGGGGCGGTGCCGCCTCGATGGCAGGTGGATTCATCTATCTCGGTGGTGGGACACCGCTCCAGAAGGCGTGCGGGTTCGACGACACGGTCGAGAACATGAAGGCGTTCATGAAGGCCGCACTCGGCCCGGCCACCGATGACGAGAAGATCGATGCCTACTGCGAAGGCAGCGTCGAACACTACAACTGGCTGGTCGACGCGGGCGTACCGTTCAAGGAGGAGTTCTGGGGCGAGCCCGGATGGGAGCCGCCGCACGACGAAGGGCTGATGTACTCCGGAGGCGAGAACGCGGCACCGTTCAAGGACCTGATTCCTCCGGCACCGCGCGGGCATCTTCCCCGGATGGACAACAAGAAGACCGGGGAACGTGGCGGTGGGTACATGCTGATGAAGCCGCTGGTCGAGACGGCCGAGAAGCTCGGTGTGAAAGCCGAATACGACGTCCGGGTCCAGACCGTGGTCGTGAACCAGGGTGGGGCGGTCACAGGTGTGGTCGCACGACGGTACGGCCGGACGCTCACCGTTCGTGCCCGTCGCGGCGTCGTCCTGGCCATGGGTAGTTTCGCCTTCGACGAGGCGATGGTGCGCGATCACGCACCCGTCCTCGTGGGGCGGCCGGGCGCTGCGATCGAGGCCCACGACGGTCGGGCCATCCGGATCGGGCAGGCATTGGGCGCCGCCACGGCACACATGGACGCTGCGGAGGTTGCTGTTCACGCCGCACCGCAGTTGATGGTCCGGGGGATCCTCGTCAACGCACACGGGCAGAGATTCATCGCCGAGGACACCTACCCGGGCAGGATCGGGCAGGCGATGCTGTTCCGTCAGAACAACGAGGCCTTCCTGATCATCGATCAGCAGGCGTACGACGAGGTGATGGGGCCGGACGCTGCAGGTACGGCGAGGCGGCCGGAACCGACCTGGGTATGCGAATCCGCCGAGGAGCTCGAGGCGGAAATGGGACTGCCGGTTGGGGCTCTGACCTCGACAGTGAACGTCTACAACGCCCATGCGGCGGACGGGGCCGATCCGTTGTTCTTCAAGGATGCGAAGTGGGTGCGGCCCATCCGAACGCCGATTGCCGCATTCGATCTGCGTGGAATGACGGCTGGATTCCCCCTGGGAGGCTTGAAGACCAGTGTCGACTCGGAAGTGCTCCATGTTTCGGGGGAGCCCATTCCCGGCCTCTTCGCCGCCGGACGATGCACCGCCGGCGTATGTGCCGGTGGTTATGCCAGTGGCGCCAGCCTGGGTGACGGTAGTTTCTTCGGGCGTCGCGCCGGTATGAGCGCTGCACGTAGATAGGAGAGTCGACCCAACGCGACTCCACCGAATCGCGGAGTTCTGCAACGTACGTCGTTGTGAGGCTCCGCGATTCGGTGCTGTCCACGGCAGTGGAATTCGCACACTCCCGGTGACGACCGCGGTCACCGCGAAATTCTGTATACGACACCATCTTTCGCGGTGTACTGGGTCGACGTGATCTTGATGTGGCCCTCCGGGTTGTCCACGAATGTCGCGGTGTGCGTGTGCCTCTCGGCTATCGGTGAAGATCTCGGTCGCCTCTGATCGAATATCCCGTTCAATGGGAGAGCCCCCTCCGCTGGGGAGCTTCGTGTTCACATAATTCAGCGCCCGGATGCGACGTGATGTACCTCACTTTCAGCGCTCGATATGCCTGGTACCACTGTCGCCTCCAAAAGTCGTCCTCGGTGAAGGAGTCACGTTATGAACCCACGCGGTCGGAATCGACGGTTGCGGACCGTTGCCGGTGCGAGCGCTCTACTGCTTGCCGGAATGCTGGGCACTGCTGCATGTGCCGGCGACGAATCGGAAGGAGGGAGCGCAGCGGCCGGTTCGACGTCCGCGCTGCCGAGCAATCCGGCGACCGGCGAGCCGGTGAAGATCGGGTTCGTCTCCACCGAAGGTGGTGCGGCGGTGTCGCTGCCGGAGATGCGCGAAGGTGCGGAGGCCGCGGTCGAATATCTCAACAACAACGGCGGTGGGCTCGCGGGTCGTCCGATCGAGCTCGTGGTGTGCAAGCAACAGGAAGAGCCGACGTCGGCGACGGCCTGCGCGAACCAATTCGTCGAGCAGAAGGTTGCCGCGGTCCTTTCTCCCGGAACCTCCCAGGGGCCGGCGATCGTTCCGATCGTCATCGGCGCGGGGATCCCGTACGTGACTCTCAACGGCGTTTCGGCCGTGGAACTGATGTCGCCGGAGGTCGCGGCGCTCTCTGCAGGTCTGCCCGGGACGTTGACGGCGGCGGCGACCGCGGCGCAGCAGGAGGGCATGTCGAAGTTCACGATGTTCGCCAGTGACGGTGGTGGCATCGCAGGCATGATCGACCAGATGGGCAAGCCGATCTTCCAGGGGTTCGGGGTCGAACTCGAGGTGGTACCGGTGCCGCTCGGTACACCGGATCCCACGCCTGTCGTTGCGGCCGGGCTGACGAGCAACCCCGACGGCGTGAGCTTCATCGGCGATGCAGCCACCTGTACCTCGGTGCTCAAGGCAGTTCAGACGACCGCGCCGACGGTGAAGAAGGTGCTGATCCCGACCTGTCTCGACGAAAATGTCGTCAAGGCGATCGGCATCGACACGATCGAAGGCAACATCGGCATCACCGCCACGGATGCGCTGTCCGACCGGCCCGATACGGTGCTGTTCCGGTCGATCTTCGCCGAGTACGCCCCCGACCTGTCGCCGAACGGTTACGGCTCGACCGGCTACCAGACGGTGATGGCCCTCGCCGGCGCGGCATCCGGCATCTCGGGTGAGGTGAACGCCGCGTCGATCCAGGAGGCACTGCGTACCGCTGCGAACGTCGAGATGCCTGCCGGTGGCGGAATCACCTTCACGTGCAACGGAACAGCCTTCCCGATGATGCCGTCGATCTGCTCCGGACAGATGCTGATCGGTGAGATCAACGATCAGGGCATCCCGGTGAACCTCACGGTCACCGGCTGACGGATCCGTATCCCCAGAAGGAAATTTCATGACCGACCATCTCGCCTATCTCGTGCTGGGTCTCGGCAACGGAGCCGTGTACGCCTCAATCGGACTGGCACTCGTGATGACGTTCAAGAGTTCCGGCGTCGTCAACTTCGCCACCGGAGCCGTGGCCCTCTACACCGCCTATACGTACGCGCTGCTGCGCACGGGTGAGCTGATGGTCCCGATCCCGGGGCTACCCCGAACGATCGACCTCGGTCGACCGCTCGGGGTGGCACCGGCCATGGCCGTGTCGTTGGCAGTCGCGGCTCTGCTGGGGGTTCTGTTCTACGCATTGATCTTCCGGCCGATGCGCACGGCACCGGTGATCGCCAAAGCGGTGGCATCCATCGGACTGATGATCGTGCTCCAGGCTGTGATCGCGCTTCGGGTGGGCACCGAGATCGTCGCCGTCGAACCGATATTCGCGCTCGACAGCATCTCGATCGGTTCTCGTCAAGCGCCGACGGACCGGATCTGGCTTGCCGTCGCAGTCGTCACGATCGCGGTTCTGGCTGCGCTGGTGTTCCGCTTCACCCGCTTCGGAATCGCGACGGAGGCGGCGGCCGAGTCGGAGAAGGGTGCCTACCTGACGGGGCTGTCGCCGGATCGGATCGCGTTCAGCAACTGGGCGCTGTCGTCGGTCGTCGCCGGCCTCGGCGGAATTCTCATAGCTCCGATCGTTGCACTGAATCCCGTTGCCTACTCGATGTTCATCGTTCCCGCACTCGCAGCGACGCTCGTCGGAAACTTCAGCTCGATCTGGCTGACCGTCGCAGCGGGTATCGCGATCGGCTCGTTGCAGGCGGAAATGACGAACCTGCAGGTCACCTTCGACTGGTTTCCGCATGCGGGTATGGCCGAGGCCATCCCGCTGCTGTTGATTCTCGTGTTCCTGGTCGTCAAGGGGCGGCCCCTACCCGACCGCGGCAGCGTCGTCCGGCAGCGACTCGGCCACGCCCCGCGCCCCGACCGGATTCTCGCGCCGGCGATTCCGGCCGTCGCGGTCGCTGTGGTCGCGATGCTGGTCACCGGCGGCAGCTATCGCGCCGCGATCGTCAGCAGCATCATCTTCGCGGTGATCGCTCTGTCCCAGGTCGTCGTCACCGGGTACACGGGACAGGTTTCCCTGGCGCAATTGACACTCGCGGGCGTCGGCGCCTACTCGATCAGTGTTCTGAACACCCACCTCGGAATACCGTTCCCCTTCGCGCCGCTGATCGGCGCACTGTTCGCGACGGTGATCGGCATTGTGATCGGTCTGCCGGCCCTGCGGGTGCGGGGACTGCCGCTGACCGTCGTCACCCTGGCGCTGGCAGTGTTCCTCGAAGCATTCTGGTTCCGGAACCCGCAACTCAACGGCGGTGTCGC
>Ga0182742_1002506_pt1 | contig 20154 bp, 19 predicted proteins | sample eDN5th37CBELigMG_FD_128880 | JGI IMG/M metagenome (GOLD analysis project Ga0182742, IMG submission 128880) | Enriched Miracle-Growth compost microbial communities from Emeryville, California, USA - eDNA 5th pass 37_C BE-Lig MG (version 2)... ... | reverse complement strand
GTGGCGATCGCCGGGGGCAAGTACACGACCTACCGCGTCATGGCCGAGGACGCCGTCGATCTCGCGGCCGAGGACATCCCGGCCCGGATCGCGTCGTCGATCACCGAGAAGGTGCCCCTCGTCGGGGCCGACGGGTACTTCGCGCTGGTCAACCAGACCATGCACCTCGCCGAGCAGTACGGCCTGCATCCCTACCGCGTCAAGCATCTGCTCGACCGCTACGGCTCCCTCGTCGAGGACGTGCTGAGCCTCGCGAAGGGTCGGCCCGAACTGCTCGAACCGCTGACCGATGCCCCGCAGTACCTGCAGGTCGAGGTGGTCTACGGGGCGGCCGCCGAGGGCGCTCTGCACCTCGAGGACCTGCTGGCGCGCCGGACCCGCATCTCGATCGAGTACCCGCACCGCGGCCTGCACTGCGCGGAGCAGACGGCCCGGCTGGTCGCTCCTGTCCTGGGCTGGGACGACGCGATGATCGACCGGGAGGTCGCGACCTATCGGGCGCGCGTCGAGGCGGAGATCGAGTCGCAGAACCGACCCGACGACGAATCCGCGGACGCACTGAGGGCAGCGGCCCCCGAGGCCCGGCCGGAGATCCTCGAACCGGTGCCGATCACCTGACCGGCGTCAGTGCGTGAGAATCACCTTGACGATCACCACCACCGTGGCGACCAGAGCGAGGCCGATCGCGGTGACCACGGTCCGGGTGGTCGGTCTGCGGCCCTGGAGCCGGCGCACGACGAAGATCGTCGACCCGATACGGACGAGCACCGCGACCTCGGCGAGGATGTGGGCGGTGCGTGGTTCGAGCCAGCCGATCCAGGCCGTCAGGAGGATCAGGCAGGGCAACACCGCGGACGACAGGATGGGAACGGAGTCGCGGAGTTCCTCGATGCGTTCGCTGCGCGTGAGTTGTTCACCCGACCGGACGGCCTGCGCGACCGTCTCCGCGAAGACGTGGGCGATGAATGTCGACAGTGCGGTGCCGAGGACGATGGCGATTCCCACGTACTCGGGAGACGTCGTGATGGGGACGAGCGCAGCCAGCACCAGGATGTTGCCGTAGACATATGCGCTGATACGGGAGGCCGCCGAACTCGGCGACAGGGGATGGCGCTGTCGGGTCAACAGGAACGAGGGTGTGGACACTTCGCTAGCGTGACACACATCGTCCCCGGTGACGCGTCCACCGGAAGGTCGTGTCAGGGTGAAACGGCGGTGGGACGGTGGCGCTCCGTCACCTTCGGGCTGCACTACATCGCCGGGTCGTTCTTCCTCGTCGGAGTAGGATTCGGCCGGCATGCAGTCGACGATGGGAAGCGAGAAGGTGGACACCACGCGCCGCAGCTGGGCGGGCGTCGGCATCGACGAACGCCGTCGGCTGCGCAGAGAACGTCTCCTCGCCGTAGGCGTCGAACTGCTCGGAGCGCCCGACGGCGCGGCGGCGAACGTCCGGGCCGTGTGCCGGGCCGCCGAACTCACCGAACGGTACTTCTACGAGAGCTTCACCGACCGCGACACCTTCGTCCGCGAGGTCTACGCCCGTGTCGCAGACCGCGCCCGCGACGCGCTGGCCGACGCGGTGCTCTCCGCGCCCCCCACCGGCCGCGCCGAGGCCGCGGTGCGGGCGTTCGTCGAGCTCATGGTCGACGATCCCCCGAAGGGACGCGTGCTCCTCCTCGCTCCGTTGCGCGAACCCGCGATCAGCCGGCGCGGTATCGAACTCGCCCCGGCCTTCGTCGCGCTGGTCCGCGACCAGCTACCGCCGGGCGGCGACGAGGGGCAGCGCCACATGGTGGCCGTGGGTGTCGTCGGTGCCCTCACCAGCCTGTTCATGGGATATCTCGAAGGCGACCTCGCGGTGTCGCGAGAGACCCTCGTCCGGCACTGTGTCGCGCTCGTCGAGGACGCCGGCAGGGCGGCGTGCCTGCAGGGCGATCAGGCCGGAGATCCTTCCGGACGCGGCTGACATCGCGGGCACCGGTAGACCACGCGCTCGGGATCGGTCGCGGTGCCGATCTCACCGGACCGGATCGGAGTCCGGCACCGCCTGCACGGCTTCCCACGACGTCCGTAGACCCACAGATTGCGGCCGGGGCGCCGGTCGCCGGTGGTGATGCGGGTCGTCCGGTCGCGGTTCGCGATCAGCAACCGGTGCGCGAGGTCGACCCACGCCGCAGGATCCCCGGCCTGCGCGACCGGTGTCCACGGATCGACGCCACGCAGGAAGCACAGCTCGGAGCGGTACACGTTGCCGACGCCGGCCATGATGCGCTGATCGAGCAGGGCCACCCCGATGGGGCGGTTCGGGTCGCCCGCGAGATTCGCCGCCGCGCGCTCGGGATCCCAGTCGGGGCCGAGCAGATCCGGCCCGAGATGCCCCACTGCGTCGTCCTCCCGGTCGCGAGCGAGTACCTCGACGATGCCGAGCTCGAACCCCACGGCTTGTACGTCCTCGGTGCCGAGCACGACGCGTGCCTTGTATCCGGGCTTGCGCCAGCGTGTTCCACGTGGGTAGACGTGCCATTCACCTTCCATCTTCAGGTGCGAATGGATCGAGACGTCGGCGACGCGGACGAGCAGGTGCTTGCCCCGCGAGACCACCTCGTCGACCGTGCACCCGGTGAAATCGGCGGTGGCGAAACGCGGCACGCGGAAGTCGGTTTCGGTGAGGACCTTTCCCTCCAGAGCGGTCCGGAGGCGGTGCGCGGCGCGGAACACGGTGTCTCCCTCGGGCACGTCAGAACCTCAACCGGTAGCCGCGCGGTGTCGCCGAGAATCCCGCTTCGGCAAGGTATCCGGCGAACTCGTGCCCGTGGATCGACTCACCGTCGACCTTCTCGACGACGATCTTGTCGACACCTCCGCGTTTGACGGTCGCTGCGAGCGACGCGCATGCGCTGCGCAACCGGCCCGGATCGTCGTCGAAGGTGAGCAATGTGCGTCCGCCGCGTTCGACGAACAGTACGAGCGCCCCGTCGACGAGCACCACGAGACCACCGGCCTTGCGGCCCGGCCGGTGCCGCGGCGCGTCGTCGTCGGCCGACGATTTCGGCCACGGCAGCGCCGCACCGTACGGGTTGGCGGGATCGCACGCCGCGAGGGTGACGGCCGCGGTCTCCGAGTGCCGACCCTCGATCGAATCCGAGAACGACCGCAGGCGGTCGACGACCGACGGTGTCGAGAACTGCGCTCCGCCCAGCGAATCGACGAAATAGCCCCGCCGGCACCGGCCGGTCTCCTCGAACCGGCTGAGCACCTTGTACATCGTCGCGAAACCGCCGGGCACACCTTCGCCGACGACGACACCGCGGGTGACCACGCCGTACCGCTCGAGCAGCAGTTCGGCGGTGGTGTGCGCGCGGACCGTCGCGTCGGTCTCGCGCTCGGGCAGCATCGACCAGCGCCCGCTGACGGTCGGTGGCCCGGTGCGGCTCGGCAGGGTGGGCCGGGCGCGGTACATCCGGGCACGCGGCGCCCGGCGCGGGGTGCGGTGGGCAGGCTTGGCGCGGGAGGTGTCGCCGATCAGGGCGCGCAGCGGGGCGAGGGTGTCGCCCGCGACGTGCCCGCTCCACACCAGCTCCCACAGCGCATCGGCGACCGTCGTGTCGCTCGCCGTCGTGTGGAGGGTGGTGACGGCGTCGACGAGTTGCCGGAAGAAGAACGCCCCGCCGCCCGAGAGCGACTCGAGGATCGCCTGGTGCACCGGCCCGAGTTCGATGTCGTCGACCGGAGCCAGGCTCACCGGAGCCAGATCGGCCGGGTGCAGCGCCACCCAACCGTCCTTCCCGGAGATGGACCCGGCACCCGACCACAGGACCTCGCCGGTCGTGGTGAGCTCGTCGAGCATCGTCGGCGTGTAGTCGCGGACACGTGGAGCGAGGATCAGCGGTTCGAGGGCGCTCGCGGGCACCGGTACGCCGGCGAGCTGTTCGACGACGGTGAGGACACCGTCGATGCCGTAGAGCGCGCTCGTGCCCGGGCCGGTGCCGAGATGGTGCCAGTCGGGCAGGAATCGTCCGAGGGTCGTGGTGCTGACGGGTTCGACGTCCTGCCTGGCGGCGGCGAGCGACCGGCGCCGCAGCCTCCGGAGCACCTCCGTGTCGCACCATTCCGAACCGCTCGCACCGGGGCGGAATTCGCCTGCCGTGACGCGCTTCTCGGAGGCGAGTCGCTCGAGGACGGATTCGACGACCGCCGTGCCCAGCCCGAACCGGGCGGCGGCCTGCGCGGTGGTGAACGGACCGTGGGTGCGGGCGTGCCGGGCGATCAGATCGCCGAGCGGGTCGGGGACCGGTTCGACGAACACCGTCGGAACGCCGATCGGCAGAGGCACGCCCAGCGCGTCGCGCAGACGCGAAGCGTCCTCGATCGCCGCCCACCGATACTCACCCGCGTACGAGACACGCAGCGCGCGTCGCTGCGCTTCGAGATCCTCGATCCACGACGTCGGGTCGTCGGTGGTGCGCTCGCGCAGTTCGGCGTCGGTGAGCGGACCGAGCAGGCGCAACAGATCGGCGACGCCCTCGGCGTCTCGTGCCCGTCGCTGCGGGGTCAGTCGTTGCAGTTCGTGCTCGGCCTCGGTGATGACGTCGGCGTCGAGCAGTTCGCGCAGCTCGACCCGGCCGAGGAGTTCGGCGAGCAGCGTCGAGTCGAGCGACAGTGCCGCGGCCCGCCGTTCGGCGAGCGGGCTGTCGCCTTCGTACAGGAACTCGCCCACATAGGAGAACAGCAGCGACGTCGCGAACGGTGAGGCCGTGGGGGTCTCGACCTCCACCAGCCGGATCTTGCGCTGGGCGATGCTGCCGAGCAGGTCGCGCAGGGCAGGTAGGTCGTAGACGTCCTGCAGGCACTCGCGAACCGTCTCGAGCAGGACGGGGAAGTCGGGATAGCGCCGAGCGACGTCGAGCAGCTGCGCCGACCGTTGGCGCTGCTGCCACAGCGGGGCCCGCTTGCCCGGGTTGCGGCGGGGCAGGAGCAGGGCCCGCGCCGCGCACTCCCGGAAGCGGGACGCGAACAATGCGGAGCCACCGACCTGCTCGGTGACGATGTCGTCGATCTCCTCGGTGTCGAAGACGAAGATCTCCGAACCGGGTGGGGCGTCGTCGGTGTCGGGCAGCCGGACGATGATGCCGTCGTCGGACGGAGTGGGATGCGATTCGACGCCGTAGCGTTCGAGCAGCCGCGCGCCCACCGCGAGCGCCCACGGTGCGTGCACCCGCAACCCGAACGGCGAGTGCAGCACCAGCCGCCAGTCGCCGAGTTCGTCGCGGAACCGTTCGACGACGAGCGTGCGGTCGGTGGGCAGGTGCCCGGTGGCGGTGCGTTGCTCGTCGAGCAGACGGATGAGGTTGCCGGTCGAATAGTCGTCGAGACCACCCTTGCGGCAGCGGGTCTCGGCGTCCTCCGGTGAGGCGTGCCCCATCTCGCGGAGGAAGGCGCCGAGCGCGGCACCGAGTTCGGCGGGACGACCCTGACTGTCGCCGTGCCAGAAGGGCAATCGGCCGGGCCGCCCGTAGGCGGGGGAGACCAGGACCCGGTCGAATGTGATCTCCTCGATCCGCCAGCTGGTGGCACCGAGCGTGAAGACGTCGCCCACCCGCGACTCGTAGACCATCTCTTCGTCGAGTTCGCCCACCCGCGTGTTCTTCTCGCCGACCATGTACACGGTGAACAGACCGCGATCGGGGATCGTGCCGCCGGAAGTGACGGCGAGCCGCTGGGCGCCGGGCCGGCCGGTGAGTGTGCCGGCCGTGCGGTCCCACACCACGCGGGGACGGAGCTCGGCGAACTCGTCGGACGGATAACGACCGGCGAGCAGGTCGAGCACGGATTCGTAGACGCCGCGGGAGAGCGTCGCGAACGACCCGCTGCGCCGCACCGTGTCGAACCAGTCGTCGACGTCGACGGGTTCGAGGGCCGTGGCCGCGACAGTCTGCTGGGCGAGCACATCCAGCGGATTCGCCGGAACCTGCAGGGCCTCGATGTGCCCCTCGACCATCCGCTCGACGGTCACCGCGCAGTGCACGAGATCGGTGCGGTGCTTGGGGAACAGCACGCCGCGCGAGGTCTCGCCCACCTGATGACCGGCGCGGCCGACGCGTTGCAGACCGCTGGCGACCGAGGGCGGAGCCTCGACCTGGATCACGAGATCGACCGCACCCATGTCGATGCCGAGTTCGAGACTCGACGTCGCCACCACGCACCGCAACCGGCCCGACTTGAGGTCGTCCTCGATCAGGGCGCGCTGGTCCTTGCTCACCGACCCGTGATGGGCGCGGGCGAGCACGGGTGCAGCACCGGCGCTGGTCTCGGTGGGCGACCCGAGCTGCGAAGGCGGTGCGCTCTCGCGGTCCACATCCTCACCGAGGCGTTCGGCGTGGATCTCGTTGAGCCGGGCGGTGAGACGCTCGGACAGTCGTCGGGAGTTGGCGAACACGATCGTCGACCGATGCTCGGTGATGAGGTCGACGATCTGTTCCTCGACGTGCGGCCAGATCGACCCGGCCTGCGGTGATGGGGAGAACGATTCCTCGTCGGGTTCGGAGACCCCGAGTTCGGTCATGTCCTCGACCGGTACGCGCACCGTGAGATCCCACGTCTTCGCCGAGGGCGGCGCGACGATCCGGATGGGGGCGGAACCGGCGAGGAACCGGCCGACCTCCTCGTGCGGTCGCACGGTGGCCGACAACCCGATGCGCTGGGCCGGCGCGCGCAGGAGCTGATCGAGACGCTCGAGCGACAACGCGAGATGCGCGCCGCGTTTCGTACCCGCCACCGCGTGGACCTCGTCGACGATCACCGTCTCGACCCCCACGAGATTCTCCCGCGCGGACGAGGTGAGCATCAGGAAGAGCGACTCGGGCGTCGTGATGAGGATGTCCGGTGGCGTGCGCGCCATCGCGCGACGATCGGCCTGGGAGGTGTCGCCGGAACGCACCCCGACGGTGATGTCGGGCGGTGTCAGGCCGAGACGTTTCGCGGTCTGCGTGATGCCGACGAGCGGGGAGCGCAGATTGCGCTCGACGTCGACGGCGAGGGCCTTGAGCGGCGAGACGTACAGGACGCGGGTGCGGTGCTCACGCGCGGCGTGCTCGTCGGCCGGAGTGGACGAGAGCCGGTCGAGCGACCACAGGAACGCCGACAGGGTCTTGCCCGACCCGGTGGGGGCGACGACGAGTGTGTGGGCTCCCGAGGAGATCGAATCCCACGCGCCGAGCTGGGCCGGGGTCGGGGACTCGAATGCCCCGGCGAACCACGCCCGGGTCGGCGCGGAGAAACGATCGAGGATGTCGGTCACCATCCCATCGTCTACCCGCCGACCGACACACTCAGTCGTCGCACGTGAACCCGATCAGTCGCTGTATGCGAACCGTGCGATCTGCCGACAGTGATCGTCGGCCCAGGAGTTGCGTCCGTAGCGCATCAGTTCCGTCACGAGCGTCCGTGCCGGGGCCCGCCACGGCAGCGCCTCGAACTGCTCCCGCACGGCCGGCTCGTCGCTCCACACCACGCACACCACGGAGCCCTCGTCGACGAACACGAGGTCGGGGGAGTCCGCCACGAGTTGCTCGCGGGTCGAGCCCGACGCCTTCTCCAGTTCGGCCCCCGACACGCGGACGTAACCGGCGAGGCGCCGCTGCCCGTCGGAGAGATCGAGGAACACCCCGGCGACCGCCATGTTGCCGGCATGCACCGACACCAGCGGCTTCCGCGGGTCGTCCGGATCCCCGGCGGGAAGACACACGACGGACCAGTACTCGCATTCGCTCATGCGGGCGTTGGGCACGATCGACGACACGACGTCGCGGAGCCAGGCCGTGACCGAGCCGAACTCGGGATACTGTTCGAGCTCGCGGTACTTGGTCTCACGCAGCGGCAGGGCCGCCGTCGACGGGGGCACACGGGTGTTCACGCGACGATTATGACCGCTGTCGATGTGGTGCGGGTCATCAGATCACCACGCCGGGATTCAGGATCGCGTTCGGGTCGAGTGCGGCCTTGATCCGCTCGGTCAACGCCATCACGTCCGGCCCCACCTGATCGGGTAGCCAGGCCTTCTTGAGCCGGCCGACACCGTGCTCCCCGGTGATGGTGCCGCCGAGTTCGATCGCGAGATCCATGATCTTCCCGAAGACCACCTGTGCTCGCGCCGTCATGTCCGCGTCGGCGGGGTCGTAGACGATCAGCGGATGGGTGTTGCCGTCCCCGGCGTGGGCGATCACGGCCACGGTGACATCGTGTTCGGTTGCGAGATCGGCGATCCCGCTCACCAGTTCCGGCAGTGCGGGGATCGGCACCCCGACGTCCTCGAGCAGCAGACTGCCGGTGCGCTCGACGGCCGGGATCGCCATGCGACGGGCGACGGTGAACGCCTCGCTTTCCTCGGGATCGTCGGTCGCGAACACGTCGTCGGCACCGGCTTCGCGGCACGCCCGCACCATGATCTCGATCTCCTCCGCGGCCGCGCTGCCGGGTGCGTCGGAGCGGGCGATGAGCATCGCCTCGGTGGTGCGGTCGAGTCCCATGCGCAGCATGTCCTCGACCGCGCCGATCGACGCCCGGTCCATGAACTCGAGCATCGCCGGGCGCAGGACCGCGGTGATCGCGACGACGGCGTCGGCGGCGGCCTGCACGGTGGCGAAGGTCGCGACCATCGTGGAGGCCGGTGGCGGCGGTGGGACGAGCCGCAGGGTCACCTCGGTGATGACCCCGAGGGTGCCCTCGCTGCCGACGAACAGCTTCGTCAGCGACAAACCCGCGACGTCCTTGACCCGAGGGCCGCCGAGCCGCACCGCGGTGCCGTCGGCGAGGACCACCTCGAGTCCGAGCACGTAGTCGGTCGTCACCCCGTACTTCACGCAACACAACCCACCGGCGTTGGTGGCCGCATTGCCGCCGATCGTGCAGATCTCGAACGACGACGGATCCGGCGGATACCAGAGCCCGTGTTCGGCCGCGGCCTGCTTCACCTCGACGTTGAGCAGACCGGGCTGGACGACGGCGGTGCGGGTCGCGGTGTCGACGGTGATCGCCCGCATCTTCTCGGTGCTGAGCACGATCCCGTCGGCGAGCCCGCCGGACCCGCCCGACAGACTCGTGCCGGCACCGCGGGGCACCACCGGCACCCGGTGGGCGTTCGCCCACCGCAGTGTCGCCTGCACGTCCGCGGTGGACGTCGCGCGCACGAGAGCGAGCGGAACCGCGGCGTCCGGATCCTGCGCGCGGTCCTGCCGGTAACCGGCGAGGATGTCGGGATCGGTGACCAGCGCGCCGGCGGGCAACCGCCCGGCGAGTTCGTCGAGCACCAGGGTCGGGTCGGTGGTCGGGCGGCTCATCCGCGCACCGGCTCCACGTAGCGCGCACGGAGCTTGTGCTTGACGAGTTTGCCCGTGGGGGTGCGCGGGAGGTCGTCGGAGAAGTCGATGCTGCGCGGCGCCTTGAAGTGCGACACGCGGTCGCGGACGTAGGCGAGCAGTTCCTGCTCGAGTTCGGGACTCGGTTCGACCCCGTCGACGAGCTGCACGACGGCCTTGACCGCCTCACCCATCTCCTCGTTCGGCACGCCGATCACCGCGACGTCGAACACCTTCGGATGCAGAGTGAGGACGTTCTCGGATTCCTGTGGGTAGATGTTCATGCCACCCGAGATGATCGTGAACGCGGCCCGGTCGGTGAGGTAGAGATAGCGCTCCTCGTCCAGATAACCGATGTCCCCGCTGGTCGTCCACGTCGGATGTTCGGGGTGCGTCGCCTGTTCCGTCTTCACCGGGTCGTTGTGGTACTCGAACGGACGCTCGTCGCGTTCCCACCACACCGTGCCGATCGATCCGGTGGGCAGCTCCTGCCCCTGGTCGTCGCAGATGTGGACGGTGCCCAGGCCTCCGTCGCGGCCCACCGAGCCTGGATGCGCGAGCGCCTGTGCGGAGTCGATGAACGTCGCACCGGCGCCCTCGGTGGAGGCGTAGTACTCGTTGATCACCGGTCCCCACCATTCGATCATCGCGCGCTTGATCTCGGGCGGGCACGGTGCCGCGGCGTGGATCGCGACCTTCATGCTCGACACGTCGTACTTCGCGCGGGTCTCCTCGGGGAGCTTGAGCATCCGGACGAACATCGTCGGCACCCACTGGCTCGCCGTGACCGAGTACCGGTCGATGAGCGCGAGTGCCTCCTCGGGATCGAAACGGTCCATGAGGACCACGGTGCCGCCGACCGACTGGATCGTGCCGCAGAAACGCAGCGGCGCAGCGTGGTACAGCGGCGCGGGGCACAGGTAGACGGTGCTGTCGTCGAACCCGTACATCGGGGCGAAGACCGCGGTGTACGGGTCGGGGATGTCCTGGACCTGCCCGTCCGGAAGCTTCGGCTTGATGCCCTTGGGCCGGCCCGTGGTGCCCGACGAGTACAGCATGTCCTGGCCGCGCGGCTGGTCGTCGAGCGGTGCCGCGTCGAACGGGGCGAGCGCGGCCTCGTACTCCTCGAAACCGTCCAGCGCCCCGCCGAACACCAACCGGTGGGTGACGCCGGGATAGGCGCCGGGGGACAGGTCGACCGCATCGACCGCCTGAGCAGATACGACGAGGGCCTTCGCGCCGCAGTCGTCGACGATGTAGGCGGCCTCGGCCGCGGTCAGGTGCCGATTGACGACGGTGATGTAGAGACCCGAGCGCAGGGCCGCCCAGTAGACCTCCATGACCCGCAGGTCGTTGTTCGAGATCAGGGCGATGTGATCGCCGCGCTCGAGGCCGAGGGACCTCAGGTACTTCGCCAGCCGGATCGAGCGTTCGTCGAGTTCGCGATAGGTCAGCGACTCCCCGGTGGCGGGGCGGATGATCGCGGGTTTGTCGGGCGTGGTGGCGACGAAGTTCCCTGGATACATGCCCAAGGTCTACCACAGGATGTGGTGCAGACCACATATCCTCTGATTGGGCGCAGTGTCGTCGGGTACCCGTGCGGAAGGACCCCGGAAGGAGAAGACGATGCCGAATCCGTCGATCAAGAACGAGAAGATGTACGAGGAGCTCCGCGAGGACGGCGCCTCGAAGGAGAAGGCGGCCCGGATCTCCAACGCGGCTGCGAACGAGGGCAAGTCACAGGTCGGGAAGAAAGGCGGCAAGTCCGGCTCCTACGACGACTGGACGGTCGACGACCTGAAGAAGCGTGCGAAGGAACTGGGCATGACCGGTTACTCCGACATGAAGAAGGACGAACTGATCGACGCACTGCGCAACCATTAGCCGACCGGACCCCCGAGTTCGCGCGCCGAAACGAGCTTCGCCCCTGCTGTGGGGGCGGCGAGCCTCGTTCCGGCGCGCGAACGTCGTTCGGGATCAGCCGAATTCGACTCCTTGGGCGAGTGGCAGATCCGTCGAATAGTTGACGGTGTTCGTCGCCCGGCGCATGTACGCCTTCCACGCATCCGATCCGGATTCGCGCCCACCGCCGGTGTGCTTCTCCCCGCCGAAGGCACCACCGATCTCGGCACCCGAGGTGCCGATGTTGACATTGGCGATGCCGCAGTCGGATCGGGCGAGGAACAGTTCGGCCTCACGCTGGTCGAGTGTGAAGATCGACGACGAGAGTCCTTGCGGTACATCGTTGTGCAACGCGATCGCCTCGTCGAGGTCGTCGTAGACGAGGACGTACAGGATCGGGGCGAAGGTCTCCTCGCGCACCACCTCGGTCTGCGCGGGCATCCGGACCAGCGCGGGCGAGACGTACACGCCGCCACCGGCGACCTCCACCCGTTCGCCGCCGACGACGAGCGTGCCCCCGTCGGTCTGTGCACGGTCGAGCGCCGCGGTCATCGACTCGTAGGACCGTTCGGAGATGAGCGGACCCACCAGGACGCCCTCGTCGAGCGGATTCCCCACCCGCAGACCCGAGTACGCCTTCGCGATGCGCTCGACGAACTCGTCGGCGATCGACCGGTGCACGATGAGCCGGCGCAGGGTCGTGCAGCGCTGGCCCGCCGTTCCGGCGGCGGCGAACACGACGCCTCGGACGGCGAGATCCTGATCGGCGGACGGAGCGACGATCGCCGCATTGTTGCCGCCGAGCTCGAGCAGGCTCCGGCCGAATCGCGCCGCGACCCGCGGCCCGACGATCCGCCCCATCCGGGTGGAGCCGGTCGCACTGACCAGCGCGATACGAGGGTCGTCGACGAGCGCTTCACCCACCGTGTGGTCGCCGAGCAGAAGGTGATGGAGTCCTTCGGGTGCGCCGACCTCGGCGGCAGCTCGGCGCAGCAGGGCGTCGCACGCGAGCGCGGTGAGTGGGGTGGTCTCCGACGGCTTCCACACCACCGGGTCGCCGCACACCAGCGCGATCGCGGTGTTCCACGACCACACCGCCACGGGGAAGTTGAACGCGGAGATCACGCCCACCACGCCGAGCGGATGCCAGATCTCCATGAGGCGGTGCCCGGGTCGCTCGGACGGCATCGTCCGCCCGTAGAGCTGTCGCGACAGACCGACGGCGAACTCGCAGACGTCGATCATCTCCTGCACCTCGCCTGCGGCCTCCGACGGGATCTTTCCCGCCTCGAGAGTGACGAGTTCGGCGAGATCCGACTTGTGTTCGACGAGAAGTTCGCCGAGCCTTCGCACCACGCGGCCGCGCACCGGAGCGGGGATGTCCCGCCACTGTTCGAAGGCCTGTGCCGCCGCTGTGATCGTCGCGTCGACCTCGGCGGCCGAGTGGACCGGGAGGTGCCCGATCACGCTGCCGTCGATCGGGCTGGTCACCGCGAGCGCCGCGTCGTCGGGCAGGGCGTCGACGCCGCACTGCCTCAGAGCGGTCGCCGCGCGATCGGCGAGATCGGTGGTCGCATTCATCGGTGAGCTCCTTTACTGCTCGGATACCCTGCGCTGGTGCCCGAATCCTCGAGAAACGACTCGTCGAAGGAGTCGCTGGACGACATCGATCGGATGCTGCTGCGCGAACTGGTCGCCGACGGTCGCGCGACGCTCGCGGCGCTCGCCGAGAAGGCAGGACTGTCCGTCTCGGCTGTGCAGTCGCGGGTGCGCCGACTCGAGGCGCGCAACGTGATCCGCGGATACAGTGCGCGCGTCGATCCCGAAGCGCTCGGGCTGATGTTGTCGGCGTTCGTGGCGATCACCCCTCTCGACCCGTCGCAACCCGACGACGCACCGGCCCGTCTCCGGCACATCTCCGCGATCGAATCGTGTCACTCGGTGGCGGGCGACGAAAGCTACATCCTCCTCGTACGTGTCGAGTCTCCTCGCGCTCTCGAACGGCTGCTGCAGGAGATCCGTGCGACCGCCAACGTCGCGACCCGCAGCACCGTCGTCCTGCAAACATTTTACGAACGATAGGCATCTACGCCGTAAGTGTTGCTGTGATACCGGGTTTGCCCCGTTGATTATCGCGTACGGTGGGGTCATGAGCACTGCATTCCGAAACCCGGACGGTGCCGAGAACCTCGCCCCCGACCGGGTACACAGCATCCTCGGCCGGCACATGCTCGCCGACGGTTTCGACCTCGTCCTCGATCTCGACCGTTCCCGCGGAGTACGCCTCGTCGACGCCCGGGACGGAACCACGTGGCTCGACATGTTCGGGTTCTTCGCGTCGTCCACGCTCGGGATGAACCATCCGGCGCTGACCGATCCGGAGGCAGCGCACGAACTCGCCGCCGTCGCGGCGAACAAGCCCAGCAACTCCGACATCTACACCGTGCCCATGGCACGCTTCGTCGAGACCTTCGTGCGCGTCCTCGGCGATCCGGCGCTGCCGCACCTGTTCTTCGTCGACGGTGGTGGGCTCGCAGTGGAGAACGCGCTCAAGGTCGCGTTCGACTGGAAGAGCCGCCTCAACGAGTCCCGTGGTCTGCCCGCCCACCTGGGCGGATCGGTGCTGCACCTGACCGAGGCCTTCCACGGCCGCACCGGGTACACCCTGTCTCTGACCAACACCGATCCGGTCAAGACCGACCGGTTCCCCAAGTTCGACTGGCCGCGGATCGACGCGCCCTATCTCGCCGAGGGACGCGATGTCGCCGCGGCCGAGGAGAAGGCCCTCGAACAGGCACGCCGCGCCTTCGCCGAACGTCCCCACGACATCGCGTGCTTCATCGCCGAACCGATCCAGGGGGAAGGCGGCGACCATCACTTCCGTCCCGAGTTCTTCCGGGCGATCGCACAGTTGTGCCGGGAGAACGACGCCCTGATGATCTTCGACGAGGTGCAGACGGGTGCCGGCACGACCGGCACCGCGTGGGCCTACCAGCAGCTCGGCGTCACCCCCGACATCGTCGCCTTCGGCAAGAAGACGCAGGTGTGCGGGATCATGGCCGGTGAACGCATCGACGAGGTACCCGACAACGTGTTCGCCGTGAGCTCGCGGATCAACTCGACGTGGGGCGGCAATCTCACCGACATGGTGCGGGCCCGCCGCATCCTCGAGGTCGTCGAACACGACAGGCTGATCGACCGCGCCCGGTTGAGCGGAGCGCACCTGCTGTCGGGGTTGCAGCAGATCGCCGCGCGACGACCGGTCGTCACCGAACCGCGGGGACGCGGACTGATGTGCGCGGTCGATCTCCCGACTCCGGAGATCCGCGACGAGGTGCTGCGACGGCTGTACCGCGACGAGCACGTCCTCGTGATCGGGACGGGCACGCGCGGCATCCGCTTCCGGCCGCCGCTGATCGTCACCACCCACGAGCTCGACGAGGCCCTCGACGCGCTCGACAGGGTGACCTCGCAGTACGAATGACGGGGCGGGTCCCCCTGTTCGGGGCCGCACGGCGGTAGCTTGTCGGATATGGCCGATGCACTGGACGAGACCGTGACCGGCGGCGAATCCTTCGCGATTCCGTCGCTCGCCAACCTGAGGGACATCGGCGGTTGCCGTAGTTCGTTCGGCGGCGTGGTCCGCACCGGGGTGGTCTTCCGCTCCACCGACCTCAGCCGCCTGACCGACACCGACATCGAGACCCTCGATGCCCTGAGTATCGCGACGGTCTTCGACCTGCGCACGCTCGAGGAGCAGCAGGCCCGTCCCGATCGCGTCCCCGACGGCGCCCGGCACCTCGGCCTCGACGTCCTCGCCGATCGTGAAGGCGGATCGATCGCGGCGGCGCTGCCGCAACTCGTGTCGAATCCGGAGTTGGTGTCGCAGATACTCGGCGACGGTCGCGCCACCGACTACCTACGTCAGAGCTACCGCGATTTCGTCACTCTTCCGAGCGCAGTGGCGTCGTACCGGACCCTGGCCGACACCGTCGCGCACGGCGACGTTCCGGGGCTCGTGCACTGCAGTGCCGGCAAGGACCGCACCGGGTGGGCGGCGGCGTCGCTGCTCCTGTTCGCCGGCGCCGACCAGGAGGCCGTGTTCACCGACTATCTCCGCACCAACGACGAACTGCTCCCGCATTTCGACGACTTCTTCGCCCGGTTCGCATCGCTCGGCGGCGATCCGGACCTGATCACGCCCCTGCTCGGTGTGCGCCGCGAGTACCTCGAGGTGGCGATCGACGAGGCGTTGTCGCGCTACGGAACCATCGAGCAGTACTTCGCCGCCGGACTCGGTCTCGACGACGACACCCTGCAGGCCCTGCGGACCCGGCTCGTCGATTCGAACGTGACCGCCTGACCGTCACCTCGGCGCCGGCGTGCTCAGGGTCGGCACGGGGACCGGACCGTAGCGTCGCCACCGCGGTCCGGGTGCGTAGGAGCGCAGCTCGTCGACTCGGCGTGCGACAGCGTCGGGATCGGTGAGTTCGGCGCGGGCGTCGGGGTCGCGGAGATAGTGGTCGAGCACGGCGTCGAGGAGTTCGGGTGCGATCTCGAACCGGCGCCGGTCGATGCGGGCAGTATGACCGGGGCGGCGTCGGGATGAGGGACGTAGGTCGCTGTCCTTGCGGTCGTCGATGATCCGCCACGGCAACGGAACTCGTGCGCTCGTCACGGCGCCCCACTGCGGCAGGGCGACCAGCACGACGTACAGGGGATCGGGTTGAACGCCGGATGCCGTGGCGTTCCAGGGTATCCAGGTGTCGGTGGCGTGATCGCTGAAGCGGATTCCGTCCACGGAGAGTGCGATCCGGCCGGGGCGCAGCGTCCGCCGGGCGACGAAGAAGTAGAAACCGACCTGCCACGAGCAGATGACGATCGTCATGATCACGTTCTCGCTCGTCCGGTCTCCGGCGTTCGGGGTCGTCCAGACGGCGGAGAGCAACATCAGCGTCAGCATCCCGATCTGAGCGGGAGCGGCCCAGAAGACCGAAGGTGACTGTCGCAGAACCAAGGCCGGGAAGTCGGTTTCGGTTTCCGCGACGATGTGCTCCGCTCGGGTGCGTGGGCTGTACATGAGGAAACCGATCACCGGATACACCAGGACCGTTGCCCCCAGAGCCAACAGGAAGGTCGTGCCGGTGGGTGCTTCGAGTGGCATTCCTGCTGTTGCCTGTTCGACGAAGACGCCGACGAGAAGTGCGGGGAACAACAGGCCGACGACGGCTGTGAACACGATGACGTACAGTGCCCGCGGATTTCCGTAGGTGCGGAGGTCGGAACCGTCAGAAAACTGCATCGAGAACTCCTCGTCCCAGTCGCGTCACTCCACCGACGGTCGCGTCGAGGAGATCCGCCGTAGCGTCTGCTGCACCTCCGAGTTCGTTCACCCCGGCCATGACCGTTCCCAAGGCGGAGCTCGTGCCCGACTCGTAGATGTGGTCGACCATGCCGGATGTGAAGATTCCGCCGGCGGTTCCCGCCAGCACACCGATCACAGTGCCGACAGCGGTGCCGGCAATGGGAACGACCGATCCGACTGCGGCTCCTACCGCGGCGCCGGTCGTCATCGATGCCATCAGACCCGCGCTGTTGGAGGCCACAGCCTGTTCGAGCGACTCGCCGCCGGCGAAAAAGTCCAGCCCGACGCCGGCGACGAAACCGAGAGCGTTTGCGGCCCCTGCGACTCTGGCGGCAGTTCGGGACAGCGGTACCGCGTCGTCGAGGTGTCTGCCTGTGTCGGCGAGGTCTTGAAGCGGATGCTGAGCGATATCGAACAGACGTCGCAGTTCACCGTAGGGTGTGCCGTCCGGCAGTGCGAGAAATCGTTCCATCGACAGGAGTGCTGCGTTACGAAGACTCTCCCGAAGCTCGAGCAATGCCTTCACCCGACCACTCCGGTACAGGTCGGCGGAGTCGAACCCGGTGGTTGTCAGAAAAGTCGCGGACCACACGTGTCCGATCCAGGTGTTCACGGCAGTTGCGATTGCGACCGACCATCGAGCGTGCACCGCCTCGGCGGCTGCGCTCGCTTCTTGATACGCCGAGGTCCTTCGGAAAGCGGCTTCGTCGTCACCCGGGGGAGGATCGCTGATCGTGTTGCACACCACCGGCAGTCCCGCGGCCGCGGCGCGAGCGCGGATGTCGGCCATGTCGGACAGGGCGCGCGACAGTTCGCCCGCCAGGCCCGCGAAGACATCGGCGGTCCTCGATGTCCGCTCGTGGAAATCGTCGATGGCGTGGACGTGTTCGCTCGACCTGTCGAGGTAGGTCTCGGAAGCGTCGCCGTCCCAGGCGTCGTCGGCGATGCGACGCGCCCGGGCCGCGGCGTCGGCGACGTTCCCGATCGTGGTGCCCAGCGTCGTGCGAATCCAGTCCTCGACCCGTCGGATGTCGGTGGGGTTGCCGGCGATGAAGGTGTCGATCGGCACGGTCACTCCGACCAGGTCCGGACGAGCGCGGCGGCGGCCTCGTCGTCGGCGTCCCGGTACGTCTGCGCTGTGGTCGTCAGCAGGCCACCCGTTCCGCCGAGGAGCTCGACCATGCCGGCGAGGTCGGTGACGATCTGCGCAAGCATGCCGGTGAGCGGGCCGGTCGCGAGACCCGCGTCCACGCTTGTGGGGCAGGTGTCGACGAGATCTGCGGTGTCCGTGGCCGCACCCGTGTAGATGCCTGCGGCCCGATCGAGTTCGTCGGGATCGACGTACAGGCTCATCTCGCGTCTCCGGAGGCCGGGTGTCGACGTTCCGCTTCGGGTATCGGGACGTCGAGCAGCAGCGAATCCCACGGCTGTGCCTCACGCAGTCGCGGGAGCACGTGCGTGGGCAGCACCAGCCACGGTTGCCCGGCGCCGCAACAGGAGTGGAGACGGTCGAGTGCCGTGTAGGCGAGCAGCGCGATGCGGCCGTCGCTGAGATATCGATAGTCGACGGTGGCATCGGCCGGATCCGAGACCGCTTCCGCGCACGGTAGGTAGAGATACGGCGGGAGCACCGTCGGTAGTGCGTCCGCGACCTGTTCCTGCGACATTCGTTCCCCCGTGAGCAGCCCGTCCGATCCCCCGTCGGACTGTCGGCGCGGAGGAGGCTACCAGCGTCAGGGTTTGTGACGAATCACGGGTTGATGCTTACGGTTTCGACCGCGTGCGAGAACGTGAGCCGACGACGGCCGCGACGGCGAGGCCGATCGCAACGCCGACGAGATCGGCGCACCAGTCCCAGAACGATCCGGAACGCCGGACCGCGACGGTGGCCTGGAGGATCTCCGTCAGCACGCCGTAGAGGCCCAGCCACACCACCGTGACGACGGGGGAGATCCGTGCGTAGCGGGAGCAGAGCGCGAGGGCCACGAACATCAGTGCGTGCGTGACCTTGTCGGCGTGCGGCGGACCGCTCGGCACGGTGCCGCCGGGGGAGAGCAGCATCGCGGTGATGACGACGACCGCGACGATCAGTGGCAGAGTGCGGTGCCGGAGGAGCGTGGACGGCACGGTTCAGGCGTTCTTCTTCTCGCCCCGCCGGGCGTCGGCGTCGCTGTCGGTGCTGTGCCCGTCCCGGTCGCGACCGGCGAACAGGACGATGCCCATCGCGGGGATCAACAGGAAGAACAACCACGTGTCGAACGTGAAGAACAACACGAGCGCGACGAGTGGGGTCAGTCCCATCACGATCTCGCGCCAGCGCTCGGAATCGTTCTTCGGGGTGATCACCGGCAGGTCGTCGCGGGTCGTGGTGGGCAGCTCCGTGACGTTGGCGGGCAGGTCGGTGAACAGCACCTGGAGATCGCCCCGCGTCGTGGCGGCCGACGCCTTCGCGCTGCGTTCGTCGAACTCCGACAGTGTCAGCCGGCCGAGTGCGAAGTGTTCGCCGAGCAGGTCGAGCGCCTCACTGCGTTCTGCGTTGCCGATCCGGATGTCGGGGTGTTCTGACATGCCGGTCACACTAACCTGTGCCGTCGGGCCGGCGACAGCCACGGGCGCTCCTCGAAAGGCTGTGATACCCGCTACAGGATCTCCGCCGGAGTAGGAAGGCGCGGCCGGGCACCGCGAGGTCAGGACGGGCCGCGGCCCTCGCCGAGGAGCCGGTAGGCCCGGCGACCGACGACGAACAGCACGCCGAAGGCGATGAGCAGCGCGATCGGATGCCGGAAGACGACGATCACGAGCAACGCGACCAGGATGAACGGAACCAGCGTGAGCAGCTGTTCCACCAGATCACGCGGCCCGGTCGTAGCCATCGCCGCCGGCGCGGAGGGCAGGTCGGCGAAGAGGGGGATCAGGTCGCCGCGCACCGTGGCCTGCGTGGCGAGCGCGACCCGCTCGTCGAACTCCGCCAGGCTGAGACGGCCCGCGGCGAAGTGCTCGCCGAGCAGCGCGACGGCTTCTTCACGCTCGGCGGTGCCTATGCGGATGTCGGGGCGGTCGGCCATGACTCCAGGCTAGTGGTTTTTCGCGCGCAGGAGCCGGGCCGCGACACGGCCGATACGACGAGTCCCCCGCATCGTGAGCGATGCGGGGGACTCGTCGGGAGCTGCCGTGTTGCCCGAGCGTTGCTCGAGCGGCGTCCTACTTGATCTCGGTGAGCACGGTGCCCTGGGTGACCGCGGCACCCGGCTCGACCGCCAGGCCGGTGACGACGCCCGCCTTGTGAGCGTTGACCGGGTTCTCCATCTTCATGGCCTCGAGCACGGCGATGAGTTCGCCCTCGGCGACCTCCTGGCCCTCGGTGACCGCGACCTTGACGACCGTGCCCTGCATGGGTGCGGTCACCGCGTCGCCCGACGCCTTGCCGGCGCCGCCGCCACCGCGCTTGCGGGGCTTCGGCTTCTTGCGGATCGCGCCGGCACCGCCGCCGTTACCGCCGAGCGAGAACTGGCCGGGCAGCGACACCTCGACGCG
>Ga0182742_1002502_pt1 | contig 20177 bp, 16 predicted proteins | sample eDN5th37CBELigMG_FD_128880 | JGI IMG/M metagenome (GOLD analysis project Ga0182742, IMG submission 128880) | Enriched Miracle-Growth compost microbial communities from Emeryville, California, USA - eDNA 5th pass 37_C BE-Lig MG (version 2)... ... | reverse complement strand
GGCAAGGCACGCCGCGGTGAGCTCGCTCACGCGGAGGTCCGCCATGAGGCGAGCGACCGTGCGCACCAACGTCAGGTCGGCGCGCCGCAGGTCGGTCGCGCTCGCCAGCGCCGCGAGCGTCGTGTCGTCGGCCGGCAGGTCGCGACCGAACACGACGCCGTCAGCAGCCAGGCGGTCCACTGCCTCGGCCGGCAGCAGCTCGAGGGCCGCCAACGGGATGCGACGCCGGTCGGCGCGTCCGTCGAGCATCATCCAGCAGCGCTCGAAGCGCTCGCCGAGGGCCGCGCCCAGGCTCACGCTGTCGACGTAGAGGGACGTCTCGTCATGGCGGTACAGCGACGAGACCGTCCAGTTGTGCGACCCGACGACGACATGGCGGCCGTCGACGACGACCGTCTTCTCGTGGAGGGCGATCTCGGGCCAGTAGGTGCGAACGGGCACGCCCATGCGACGCAGCTCGGCCACACCGGAGTCGTTGACCAGCGCGGCCCCCCGCACGTCGCCCGGCAGGCTGTCGGCGATGAGGCAACGGACCGCGACGTCGCGGTCCCGGGCCGCGGCGAGGGCATCGATGAGGCGGAGCACCGGGCCGGTGCGGGCGATGAAGAACATCGTCACCGTGATGGCTGTGGTCGCTCGGTCGAAGAGGTCGAGCACCAGCTGGGCGTAGGCGCCGCCGCGCACGGGAGCGACGCCGGCCGCGGGATGGCCGAGGCCGGCGCGCGCCTCCAGACCTCGCGCCCCGAGCGCCAGCCGGTCGTCGGACGGCGACCACAGCGGTGGTCGTCGCCGATGGGCAGTGACGAGCTCGGCGCACCGGGCCATGACCGCGACCGCCGTGGCGGTGCCGTTCGCCGACGGCGGCAGGGCCGGGAGGCGGAGACGGCCTGCCGCCACCGCTGCGCAGAGCTCACGCACCCCCGGCACCGCCAGGCCCCAGTCGGGCTGGCCGGGCGCGCCGTCGGCGCGCACCGTCAGCATCGGCGCGGCCCGCTCCCAGGCGCTGGCCCGGACCCCGGCCGCCCGCCGCACAGTGCCGAGCGACCGGTGCGGCCGGGTGGCGACGATGCGCGCCGCCGAGACGCGACCCAATCCGGGCACCTGGGCGAGGTCGCCCACCGGCGCGAGGTTCGCGTCGAGGCAGGGTCGGACCTCGGCTCGTCGGAGGCCGCCCGCACCGGTCTGACGACCGGTCCAGGCGATCGCCACGGGCGGCATCTCGGGACGCCACCCGAGGAGCCGGCGGGCCGCGGCGTTGAAGGCCGTGGCGGCGACCTCGAGGCGGTAGGGCCACCACGGCGCGCCGAGCACGCGGTCGGCCGCCTCGTCGCCCACCTCGATCGCGGCGGCGACCGAGAGGGCGGCGCGGAGCAACGTGCGACGCTGCGCGGCCGTGAAGCCGTCGACACCCGTGAGATGGGTCGCCAGGAGGACGGCCAGCTCCTCGTCGGTGGCCTCGCGACGGCTCATGGGTGCCCCGTGCACCCAACTGGCCGGCGCAGCCGCCCTGGCCCGCCGCTCATCGTCGGTCGTCCGTCGCCCAGCGCTCGGCCTCGACCCAGCCCTGGAGGAACCGGCGGCCGAGGTCGTCAGCCAACGCGCGGGAGGCGACTCGGAGGGCGAGCTCGCCGTTGCGGTCGAAACCACCCGGCGTCCAGTTGCCGGAGCCACAGAGGACGGTGTCGTCCCCGATGAGGAGCTTCGAGTGCGACGCCCGGCCGGTCGATCCGACCCAGACCCGCACGGCCACTCCCCGGTCAGCGAGGTAGCCGGCGGCCGGCGCGTTGAGGCGGGCTCGCTCGTCGCCGAGGCGGAAGTCGTCGAGCAGCACGCGCACGTCGACACCTCGGGCGGCGGCGCGCACGACCGCGTCGAGGACGAACCGGACCGAGAGACGGCGGTCATCGCCGGCCGTGAGCCCGACCATGAACATCGAGACCCACAGGCGCGTGCGGGCTCGCTCGCACTCGTCGACGGTGACGGCCGCCGCGTCGGCGCGATCGACGATGCGCACGCCGCTGGCGTCGAACAGGGGGATGCTCTGGTCCGCCATCAGCGGGGACCGATGCGTTCATCCGCCAAGCGCCGGCGCTCGTCGCGGATGCGGGCCCGAAGGGCCGCCCGGGCGCGCGCCCGCCGGTGGCGGACGCGGATGAGGCGCGCGGTCACCAGGCCGAGCCGCATGGCGGCCTGGGCGCGGCGCTCGATGTCGTCGGGGGTGAAGCCGTTCGGCGGCGTCCGGCCGGCGCGCTGCTTGGCCGACGCCAGGTGCTCCTCGAGGGCCCGGACCTGCTCGGCGAGCTCTCGCTCGCGCACCTCGAGATGGGCCTCGAAGGCGTAGAGGCGGCGGAAGCGAGCCAAGGAGCGCTCGCTCACCAGTCCCAGTCCTCATCGTCCGCGTAGTCAGGGTCATCCTCGTCGTCGCCGTAGAAGCGCGAGTCGGGGTCGCTCTCGTCGTCCTCCTGGGCGAGCGCCTCCTCGTAGTCGGAGAGCGCATCCTCGTACTCCGCCTCGGCCTCCGCCGCCTCTTCCTCGGCGTCCTCGGCCCGCCGGCGATGGGTCGCTCGGATGGAGGCGAACCACGTCGGCACCTCATCCAGGACCTCGCGCTCCTCGGCGGTGAGGAGGCGATCAGCCGGGCTCGGCAGCGTGCCGGGCACCGTGACGTCCGGGCCCGCGGCTCGGCCCAGCGACTCCTCGAGCGCGGCCAGGGCGCTCGCCTGCTCCTGGATGACCGCCTGCACGGCGTCGAACTGGGCGCCGAGCGCGTCGACGATCGCCACCCAGTCGTCGCTCACGCCGGGCCACTGCGCTCGGGCCCGGGCCAGCTCCGACCGAGCCGCGCTCAGCGTCACGTCTCCCGCGAAGAGGCCATTGACCGTGGACGTCAACCCGAGGAGGTCGAACCAATCCGCCGCCGACGCCCGATAGCCCATCGGACCCGCCCCCGCTTCGACGCCGACGGCTTTCGGCCGCCGCAATTCATCGGATCGTACAACAGGTCCACGACGTTGACCACATGTGCCGCCGCGGAGCGTGGTGCAGGCCGCGAGCCGCGGCCGCATGGCTCGCAACCGTCTCCGCCATCCTGCTCGGCACCCGCGGCGTCGCTGGCCCTGCGGTGGACGATGAGGATGCGGCGTCCTCTGAGACCCGCAGGCGGTTGCTCGTCATCTGGTGACCAGATGGTCCCGTGCGTCACGGTCCTTGGCCTTGGTCGTGATCGGGTTGCTGCCGACAGGCGCGCTGCGACTGGCGTGGCTCTCGCGCAACTGGATGTCGGCGTGCTCCGCAACCCGCTCACCGCCTTCACGATCCTCACGCCGCCCATCACGACGACGCTCGCAACCCTGGTCCCAGAGCTCTCCAAGTCGTAACGTCGCCCGATGGGCTGCACTGGATTCGCTCGAAGCGCTTCGAGCCCTTTCCAAATGACGAGCTGATGACGAGGCGAACCATCCCCATGGCCCGCGGTGGGCCGGGCATGTCGGCGGCCGTGTGCGCGGGGGGAGCGATCTACGTGGCGGGGCAGGTGGCCACCGACCCCGATGGCGGCTTGGTCGGCGAAGGCGACTGTGAGGCCCAGGCGCGCCAGTGCTTCCGCAACGTCGAGCGCATCCTGGCGCAGGCAGGCGCCGACCTGGCCGACATCGTGCAGCTCACCGCCTACCTGGCCAACCCCGCCGACGCGCGCGCCTACCTGAGCGTCCGCAGCGAGGTGTTCCCGAACGACCCTCCGGCGACGACGACGGTCGTGGCGTCGCTGCTCGACCCGCGCTTCCTCATCGAGGTGCAGGCGATCGCCGTGCCGTCATGACCGACACGATCTTCTTCGGCGGCGGCCTGCCCGACCCCTCGCTTCGACCCGACCTCGCCGGCCTGGTCGCCGACGTGCTGCGGGAGGAGCCGCAGGCGTACTCCTACGGCGGGCTGTGGGGCGACGAGCACCTCCGTGAGCTCCTGGCCGCCCGGCTCGGTGCTCGAGCAGGCACGCCGCTCGACGGGGGCAACGTCGTCATCACGCAGGGCAGCGCTGGTGCCCTCGAGCTCGTCGCGGCCAACCTCATCGAGCCCGGCACCGTGGTGGCGGTCGAGGTGCTCACGTACCCGGGTGCCGTGGAGATCTTCCGCCGGCGTGGCGCCCACATCGTCACCGTGCCCGTCGACGCCGACGGCCTCGACGTCGACGCGCTGGAGGAGCTCCTCGGAGCCACGCCGCGGGCGAACCGCCCGTCGATCGTCTACACGATCGCCACCTGCCAGAGCCCGACCGGCACGATCCTCGCGCCTGATCGACGCCGTCGGCTGGTGGAGCTCGCCGAGCGGGAGGGGCTGACGATCCTCCAGGACGACACGTACGGGGAGATCCTGTTCGACGTCGACGACAGCGCGGCCCGCCCGCTCATCGGCCTCGATCCCACTCGCGTGATCCACCTCGGGTCGTGCAGCAAGGTGCTCGCACCCGGCTTGCGGATGGGCTGGCTGGCGGCCCGCCGCGACACGTGCGAGGTCATCGCCGGTCGGCGCACGGACATCGGCAACCCGCCCGCCCTCCACAAGGCGGTGGCCCGCTTCTTCGACCAGGGGTTGTTCGAGCCTCACTTGACGACCATCACGGACGTGTACCGGCGCAAGCGCGACCTCCTCCTCGCAGCGCTCGAACGTCACTGCGCCGGCCTGGGCACGTGGAACTGCCCTCGGGGAGGCTTCTTCAGCTGGTTCGTGTTGGGATCCGGTGATGTCGCGGCCGTCGAGCCCGTGGCCGCGCAGGAGGGCGTCGCCTTCCTCGCCGGGCCCTACTTCAGCGCCGGCGACCGCTTCGGCAGGGGCATCCGGCTCGCCTACGGCGAACTCCCGGCCGACCGACTCGACGAGGGCGCCCGCAGGCTGGGACGCGCCGTCGAACGTGCCAGGACGTTGGCCGCACGCTGACGGTCAGCGACGGGCCATCAAGCTAGGGCGGTTCCGCGGAACCGCCCCAAGCCTGCGCGCCCAGCGGGTCAGGCCTTGATGTAGACGTCGTAGAAGTTGACCACGGGGGCCTGGCCGTGCTCGGAGGGGAGGAAGCTGGCGTTCCCCACCCGCTCGCCCCAAGCCACCGACTCCAGGCCGAACAAGCCGAAGATGGTGATCGCATCCTCCAGCGCGATCTCCTGCAGCTCGGCCCAGAGCTCCTTCGCCTCGGGCGCGTCCTCCCGCACCGCCCGCAGCTCGGCCACCACGGCGTTCAGGTCAGGGTCGTCGTAGGTGCAGACGTTGCCGTAGCTGCCCGGGACGAAGACCCGGGTGACCTTGTTCAGCCCCGAGCGCGCCAGGGGGAGGATGTTCATCGGCGCGCCCCGGGCGTCAGGGAAGAAGTCGGCCTGGTTGACCAGCGGGACGAGGTTCATCGTGACGCCGATCTCGGCCAACTGCTGCTGCAGGACCTCGCCGGCACGCTGGGGCACCCCACCGGTGAAGAACGCGTCGAACGTGAGCGCCGACTGGCCGGCCTCGGCCAGCAGCGCCCGGGCCCTCTCCGGGTCGTACTCGTAGTAGCCGTCGACCGCGGGGTGGTGGAGCGGGTGGCCCGGCGGGAAGAAGCCCCACATGGGCTCCGCCTTGCCGTCGTAGACGGCGGCGTTCAGCGCGTCGCGATCGATCCCGTAGTTGAGGGCCTGGCGCACCCGCACGTCGTCGAAGGGCGGCCGGCTCTTGCAGATGTGCCCTTGCAAGGTGATGTTGCCCGTGGCCCGGGCTTCGGTGTTGATCCCTGTCCCCTCCAGCTCGCCGAGCTGGTGGTACGCCAACGTGAACGGGACGTCGATGGCGCCCGACCGCAGCGCCACGATCACCGGCGCGCCCGGCATCACCTGGACGAACTCGATGCCCGCCAACCTGATCCGGTCGGCGTCGAAGTAGGACGGGTTCTTCACCAGGCGGAGGAAGCGGGCCTCCTCGTAGGAGTCGAGCATGAACGGACCCGCGCCGACCGGCTCCTCGTTCAGGTTGACCCCGTTGCGCACGGCGGTGGGCGACACCGGTGACGTCGTCACCAGGCGCAGCAGCCGGTACCACGCGCCCGCGACGGGCGACTTGAGCCTGATGGTGAACGACAGCGGATCGTCGACCGTGATCGAGTCGAGCTCGTAGAACTCCACTTCGAACGATCCCGGCTTGCCCTCGGCCAGGTTCCGCTCGATCGTGAACTTCACCGCCTCGGCATCCACCGGCGTGCCGTCGCTGAAGGTGATGTCGGGCTTGAGCCGCACCTTGATGGTGGAGGCATCGACCACGTCGGCCGACTCGGCGAGGCCCGGCTCGATGGAGCCGTCGGGCATCTCGCGGAGGAGCGTGTCGAGGATCATCGTGTGCCACGGGCGCGGCGTGCTCACCGGGACCGTGAGGTCGAAGAAGATGCCCGAGCCCGAGGTCAGGTCGTCCCCGATGCGGAGCACGCCCTCGGGGTCGACATCGGCCGCGTCGTCGTCTGACGTCGCTGACGTGGCGGCACCCGACGTCGTGGGTCCACCGGCGGTGGTGGGAGCGCTGGCGCCGCCGCCTCTGTCGTCGTCGCCGCAGGCCGCGGCGAGCAACGCCACGGTCAGGAGCACGGCGGTGCAACCGCTGGACGTCCGACGTCGCCAGGCCATGGCTCGACCCCCCCGTCATCGCGCGCCCCCCGGCGCTGGAGGGAAGGGTAGTGCCAGCGCTTGTGCACGTGCTGCAAGCCCCGCCTTGCGAGCAGCGTCCCTAACCTCCTCCGACATGCCGCCGACCGCCGAGTCCACCGTTCGCGTCCCCCTCGTTCGCCTGGCCGCCGCGTTGCAGGGTGCGTTCGAGGCGGTTGGCGTCCGGGAGGAGGAGGCGGCGCGGATCACCGACGCCGTCATGGACGCCGAGCGCTGCGGCGTGCCGACCCACGGCCTGCTCCGGGCGATGGCCGACGTGCGAGGGTTCCGCGACGGCCGCTTCAACCCCGCCGCTGACATCCGCATCGAGCGCCGCTCGCCGGTGGCCGCCCTGGTGCACGGTGGTGGCACGGCCGGCTACCTGCCGACCTGGCTGGCCCTCGGCGAGGCGATCGAGGGGGCGGGCCACGTCGGCGTCGGCGTGGCCGGTGTGCGCGACATCGGGCACTTCGGCCGGGCCGCGTACTACGTGGACGAGGCGGCCCGTCGCGGCTTCGTCGCCATCGCCTGCCAGAACACGCCGCCGCTGCTGGCGTCGCCCGGCGGGTCGGTGGCGACGCACGGGAACAACCCGCTCGCCTTCTCTGCGCCCGGCGACGATGCCCCGCTCTACGACGGCGCCTTCACCCCTCGAGCGGCCGGCGAGCTCCTGCGGCGCCACAGGGCCGGCGAGACGATCCCGCTCGAGTGGGGCTACCGCGACGCCACGGGCGCGCCGACCACCGATCCGATGGCCGCCTTCGGCGGGGTCATGCCGGCAGCTGGTGGGCCGAAGGGATTCGGGATGGCGGTGCTGGTGGACCTGCTGGCGGGGGCGCTCACCGGGGCGGCGACCGGCACCGACGTGCCGTGGGGCGACCCCGGCGCCGGTGCGCTGGTGCTGGCCTTCGACCCCGACGTGTTCGGCGCGGGGTCAGACATGGCCGCCAAGCTGACCGCGGCCGCGACGTCCGTGCGGTCCTCCGGCGGGCGTTGGCCCGGTGACCGCGCCCGAGAGGCCCGCAGGTCGAGTGGGGAGCGGGGCTGGGTCGAGGTCCCCGCGAGCACCTTCGACGAGGCACGCGCGCTGTTCGACGAGCTCTCCTCGGACCACGGGTTGTAGGCCGGCACACGGAGCGAGCAACTCGCCCCTTGACGTGGGTGCACTGCAGTGCAAGAGTCGCGGCAGCACCGAGAGAGCAACGGCGGCGCCAGCGATTGCTGAGCCCGGCCGGCGCGTCATCTCGATGATCCGCGCCCATGCGTGGGCGATAGCACCTGAACCGTGGGGGAGTCGGGGATGAAAGCTGGGCACCGCTGGCTCGTCGCCGTCGTCGCACTGTCTCTTGCCGCAGCGGCGTGCGGTGACGACGACGGCAGTGACGCCTCGTCTAGCGACACCACGGCGACACCCGCCACGAGCGTCGAGACGAGCGCGTCGGCGCCAGAGATCGACACGGGTGCCGTGGTCAAGGTCGCCTTCAACTTCGTGCAGGGCTTCAGCTTCGACCCTCGCCAGTCGACGGCGTCGAGCGACGGGATCATCCAGACGCTCGTGTACGGCTCGCTCCTCCGGAAGACGATGGACGGCGACTACGAGCCCCACCTCGCGGAGTCGGCCACCATCGTCGACCCGCAGACGGTCGAGGTGGAGCTGCGACCCGATCTCGTCTTCTCCGATGGCACAACGCTCGACGCAGCGGCGGTGAAGGCCAGCATCGAGGCGATCATCGCCTCGGAGAACCCGCGCGCCTTCCGCACGGAGATCCAGGAGGTGGATCGCATCGACGTGGCCGGCCCGACGTCGTTGACGATCCACCTCGCCCGGCCCATCGCCGGGGCGTTCTACGACCTGCTCGCCTTCTTGGAGACGTTCCCGATGGGGCCCGGCTCCACGGCGGAGAAGCCGGTCGGTGCCGGCCCGTTCATGGTCGAGTCGTACACCCCTGAAGCCCGGGCGGTGCTGGTCAAGAACCCCCGCTACTTCGCGGCCGATGAGATCCGGGTGGCTGGTGTGGAGTTCGTCCAGGCGGCGGAGGGCCCGCCGCAGGTGAACGCGTTGCGCTCGGGAGCGGTGGATGCCGCGCCCGTTGCAGCCGAGAGCGTCGCCGCGCTGCAAGGGTCAGGCGTGCAGACCGACATGCGCAGCAGCGACAACACGTTCCTCTGGTTCCAGGTGTGCAAGTCAGCTGCGCCCTTCGACGACGTGCGGGTCCGCCAGGCGCTCAACTACGCGCTCGATCGCGAAGCGATGACCGCGACGCTCGGCGGCGGGGGTGGTGAGCCGATGGAGGGCTTCTGGACGAAGGGGAGCCGCTACTTCCGGAGCGAGAACGAAGGTCTCTACTCGCACGACGTCGAGCGAGCCAAGGCGCTCTTGGCCGAGGCGGGGCAATCGAACCTCTCGTTCGATGTGCTGGTCAACACGCCGACGTCGCAGCGCTTCGCGGAGATCAGCCAGCAGATGTGGGCCGAGGCCGGCATCACCGCCAACCTGGTGACGACGTCGAACCTGCTCGAGGACTTCTTCGAGGCCAAGAAGGCGCCGATGGCGCCGATCCTGCTCAACCGGACCGGCGTCGACAAGGTGGCGCGAGTGCTGGTGCCCGGGGTGCGGGGCAACATCTGCGACTACGACGATCCTGAGATCAACCAACCCGTGGAACGTCTCCGTGCCGTGGACCAGACCAGCGACGAGGCCGTGGAGCTGTGGCATGAGCTGCAACGGGACGCCTTCGAGAAGGCCGTGAACGTGTTCGGGATCTTCATGCCGCAGGCGTACGCGTGGTCCGACCGGCTCGAGGGGGTGGAGTTCATGCCTGACGTGTTCGGGCGGATGCACCTCGACCTGACGAAGGTCTATGTCCCAGCGTGACGTTCCCGTTCGCTCGGCTCGCGCGGGCGCGAGGGGGCACCGGTGATCCACTGGTCCGTGACCGATGGCGTGGGGTTGGCGGTCCTCGACCGGCAGGAGCGTCGCAACGCCCTGGATATGGCGACGGTCGTGGAGCTGACCGACTGCCTCACCTCTGGCGACGCGCCCGCCGTGCCGGTGGTGGTCACGGGCGCGGGCACCACCTTCTGCTCCGGCTTCGACCTCAGCACACGGAGCGAGGGCCAACGCTTCAAGGAGCACGGCGATCGCCTCTTCGAGGCCGTCCTCGCCTACCCGGCGCCCGTGATCGCGGCCATCGGCGGCCCCGCGGTGGGGCTGGGGGCGGTGCTGGCCGCGTGCTGCGACCTGAGGGTGGCGTCCGCGCAGGCGTGGTTCGAGATCCCCGCGGCCCGGTTGGGCGTCGTCCTGGACGCGGCGTACATCGAACGGGTCCGTGCTCGATTCGGGATGGCCGCCGCGCAGCTCCTGTTCGTGGCGTCCCGCCGGATCGACGCCCGTCGCGCCCTGGAGCTGGGCGCGATCCACGCGCTGGCGGACGACCCGGTTGCCGAAGCGACGGCGTGGGCGGAGCACGCCGCCTCACTGGCCCCGGCGTCGCTGGCGGCGCACAAGGCCTTCCTCAACGGCTTCCAGCGTGACCCCCCGACCGAAGGTGGATGAGCATGGACATCGACGACATGATCCTCATCAGCGTGGACGACCACGTCGTGGAGCCGCCCTCGATGGCCGAGTTCATGCGGGACCACGTCCCGGCCAGGTTCCGTGACCGTGTCCCTCGGGTGATCACCCACGACGACGGGACGCAGGCCTGGCTGATCGAGGGCCAGGAGGTGTCCACCTTCGGGCTCAACGCGTCGGCCGGGCGGGTGCCGGAGGAGTGGGGGACCGGCGCCAACAGCTACGACCGTGTGCGCCCCGGGTGCTACGACGTCCACCAGCGCGTGCGGGACATGAACGCCAACGGTGTGCTGGCCTCCATGAACTTCTCCTCGTGGCCGGGCATCAGCGGCCAGTACTTCGCCACCCGGGAGGCCGATCGGGAGTACGTGGAGGCGATCACCCGCGCCTACAACGACTGGCACATCGACGAGTGGTGCGCCGCCTACCCCGGACGGTTCATCCCGCTGGGGCTGTCCGGCTTCATGCTCGGCGCGGAGTGGATGGCCGAGGAGATCCGCCGGTTGGCCGCCAAGGGATGCCGGGCGGTGTCGCACCACTCGGACACGTGGCGCTGGGGCATGCCCGACCTGCAGGGCGACGAGTGGGATCCCGCCTGGCAGGCCTGCGAGGAGACCGGCGTGGTGATGGTGTACCACTTCGGCGGGAACCCGTCGGTCGGCCCGCGGGCCAACATCGACATCATCGCCACGGTGATGCCGTCGGGCACCTCGGTGTTCGCGGCAGAGCTGATCTGGTCGCCGTACATGCGCAGGTTCCCCGGCGTGAAGGTCGCACTGGCCGAGGCGTCCATCGGCTGGATCCCGCACTGGCTGGAACGGCTGGACCACGTCTACAAGACGAACCCCTGGCGCTGGTCGGAGAACAGCTTCGGCGACCAGCTCCCCAGTGACGTCTTCAAGGGACGCGTGTTGACGTGCTTCATCGAGGACATCACAGGGCTGAGGCTGCGCGACGCCATTGGAGTGGAGAACATCGCCTGGGAGTGCGACTACCCCCATCCCGACACGACGTGGCCCCGATCGCCGGAGAACCTCATGGCGCAGTTCCGCGCCACCGGCTGCACCGACGAGGAGATCCAGCAGATGACCTGGCAGAACGCCAGCCGCTTCTACGGCTTCTCGCCGTTCGAGCACTTCGCGCCCGAGCAGGCCACCGTGGGGGCGTTGCGGGCCCTGGCCCGCGACGTCGACACCACACCGAAGAGCTTCGCCACCCCGTGACCGCACTGGAAGGGATCGCACGATGACGTTGCCCTTGGAGGGCTTCAAGGTGGTCGAGTTCTCGGAGCACGCCTTCGTGCCCGCCTCGGCGGCCGTGCTCGCAGAGTGGGGCGCGGACGTGGTCAAGGTCGAGCGCCGCGAGGGCGACGCGCTCCGCCACCTGCGGCTCACCACCGGCGACGGGTACGACTACCTGTTCCAGCTGTTCAACCGGAACAAGCGGGGCATCGCCCTCGACGTGGAGACGCCGGCCGGACGGGAGATCCTGGAGCAGCTGGTGGCCCGAGCCGACGTGTTCATCACCAACCACCTGCCACGGGTCCAGCGTCGGCTCCGCACCCGCCCGGAGGACGTCTTCGCCATCAACCCGCGGATCGTCTACGCCCGCGGCTCCGGCCAGGGTCAGCGGGGACCCGACGCCGAAGCCGGCGGCAACGACGGGGTGTCGTTCTGGTCGCGCGCCGGGCTGGCCTACATGCTGGGCGACCCGGCCACCGACGAGCCCATCCCGCAACGACCGGCGATCGGCGACGCGCCGACCGGGATCGCCCTGGCCGCCGGGATCCTGGCGGCCATCATCCAGGCCCAGCGCACGGGCAAGGGCGTGGAGGTCAACAGCTCCCTGTTCAACGGGGGGCTGTGGACGCTCGGTCCCGACATCGCCTACGCCGCGCTGACAGGGGAGAACCCCCAGCGCCGGGCGACGGGGCTGGCGGCCGGTCCGCTGGCGGCGCGCTATCGCACCGCTGACGGGCGCACCCTCCAGCTGTCGATGACCAATGAGGAGCGCTACTGGCCGCGTGCCTGTCGCGCCCTCGGCCTGGAGGAGCTCATCGAGGGGTTCCCTGACCGCGACGCCCGCCAACCGCAGGCCGACCAGCTCCGAGGCCGCTTCGCCAAGGTCATCGGCGCGCTGACGGCGGACCAGGTGACCGAGCACCTGCGGCAGGAGGATTGCGTGTACGCCCTGATCAACACGCCCGTGGACGTGCTCGACGACCCGCAAGCGATCGCCAACGGCTACCTCGTGGTCCACCCGAGCAAGGCCGCCTTGCGGCTCCCCGCCGTCCCGGCCCAGTTCGACGACCAGCTGCCGAGCATGGTGCGAGGCGGGCCGGAGCTGGGCGAGCACTCGGCGGAGGTCCTGCGCGAGCTCGGCTACACCGACGCACGCATCGAGGAGCTGGTCGCGGAGGGCACGCTCGGCGTCGCGAGCCCCGTCGTCGCTGCGGAGGGGGTGGCGTCGCGCCGGTAGGTTGACGATGTGGCTGCACGTTCGGGAGGCCGTGGGAGCGGGCGACGACGCGATCCTCGAGACGCCGACCAGCGCCGAGCCGACATCGTCGAAGCCGCCCTGACGCTGTTCGCCCAGCGCGGCTACAAGCAGACCACCGCCGACGACATCGCGGAGCGAGCCGGCGTCTCGCGGCGGACGTTCTTCTACTACTTCGCCTCCAAGGACGATGTGCTGTTCACCATCGACGAGGCGGAGATGGCGGCGCTTTCGGAACTGGTGCGACAGCAGCCCGCCGGGCTGTCGCCCGTCGAGGCCGTGCTCACCGCCTTCGCAGCGCGATCGCCCGCCAGCGATGGCCCGCTCGCGGAGGATCCGCTCCGTCGGCGCGCGGTCCAGCTTCGTCGCGCCGCGTCGTTATCGGCGGTGCTGCGCGGCAAGGAGCTCGACCTCCACCTGGCTTACGTGGAGGCCACCTCCAGGGGGCTGGCCGCGCGCGACGGTGCCGCCGAACCCACCGTCGAGCACGTGACGGCCGCCTCGATCGCCCAGGCCGTGATGCACCTGGTCGTCGACCGCTGGGTGGCTGGCGACGAGACCGATCGGGCCACGCTGATCGCGGAGCACCTGGAGGCTGCGAAGGCGGCCCTCGTGCCCGGTCGTCCGACCGCGAGGGCGCAGCGCCGCGCTCCCCGGGCGGCGACCGGTTAGGGCGTCGCTTCAGCCTCAGCCGAGCGGCACGCGGGCGGGCGACACCGGGAGGCCGGGGACCGCTGACCGGGCGCAGTAGACCGCGCCGTCGTGCTCCTCGCCTCCGTGCGCGCCCGTGCAGATGTAGACGGTGCGGCGGTCGTCGCCCCCGAAGCACAGGCTCGTGACGGTGGCGCTCGGCAGCTCCACCGCGCCCACCGATCCGCCCTCGGGATCGAACACCCGCACCACGCCCGCGCCGGCCATGGCGACCCACAGCGACCCGTCCTCCGCGACGGCCATCCCATCCGGGCCGTCGTTGCCGAAGTCGACCAGAAGCCGCTTCCCGCGCACGGCCCCCGGCCCCTCCATGTCGTAGCGCCACAGCATCCGCCGTCCGGTCTCGACCAGGTAGAGGTGGCGACCGTCCGGGGAGAAGCCCATCCCGTTGGGCGCCACGATGTCGTCGTCGAGGATGCGGAAGGCGCGGTCGAGGTCGATCACGCCCAGGGCGCCCGCACGGCCCTGCGCGTCGCGCTCGAACGGCGAGTTGGTGGCGAAGGAGCCGACGTAGACGCGGCCGTCGCCGTCGGCGGTGAGGTCGTTGAAGATGAACCGACCGGCAGCCTCGTCGCGGTCGGCCAGGAGGGTGGTGCTCTGGTCCAGCGCCTTGTGGGCCACGTTGCGGCCCGACACGACGAAGCCGCCCGCGGCGTGCGGTGCCATGCCTCCGATCCCGCGGCGGTGCTCGATCACCACCTCGGTCGCGCCGTCGTCGCCGACGTGGTGCACCCCGCCGAGGCGGACCTCGGCGACGTACACACCGCCCCCAGCGGCGGGTACCGGCGCCTCGGCGAGCACGAAGCCGGACGCCAGCAGCCGCAGATCGCTCACGAGCGCGCTGGTCGAGCTCACGAGGCTCCTCCCGGGTCGTCGGCGGGCACGAAGACGGGCAGGTGCACCTCGCCGTGCACCTCGAACGCCACGTGCACGGGCAGGCTGATGGCCGCTCGGTCGACCGGGACCCCGACCAGCGCCGCCGTGAGCCGGAGGTCGTCCTGCTCGGGGAAGCCGATCCACGCCACCACCCGCCGCCCGTCGTCGCCGCCGTCGGGAGGTGCGGGCAGGAACGTGAACGACTCGACCACGCCGCGGCCGCTCACCGCCTCGGGCGCCACGTCCGGACCGAGGCAGCGGGGGCAGCGGGGTGCCGGCGGGTGGAAGTAGCGCCGGCACGCTCGGCAGCGCAGGAAGCGCAGCCGGCCGTCGCGGCCCGACGTCCAGAAGAACCGGTTGTCGTCGTCGAGGGCAGGCAGGGGCGACACCGACATCAACGGACCCTCGTCAGCAGCACGCACCCCATGTTGGGCAGGCCGCCGTTGGCCACCACGGCCACCTCCGCGCCCGGCACCTGCCGGTCGCCGGCGGTGCCCCGCAGCTGCACGCAGGCCTCGTGCAGCAGGCCGAGGCCGTGGAGGCGGCCGGCCGCCAGCTGGCCTCCGTTGGTGTTGAGGGGCAGCTCGCCGTCGAGGGCGATCCGCTCGCCGCCTTCGAGAAAGGCGCCCGCTTCGCCGCGACCGCAGAAGCCCAGCGACTCCAGCCACGACAACGTCAGGAAGGTGAAGCCGTCGTAGAGCTCGGCGACGTCGACGTCCCCGGGTCCGAGATCCGTGCGCGCCCACATCTGCGCCGCGGCCGAGGCTCCGAACCACGCGTCGGGCAGCTGGTCGCGGTACATCCTGGGTCCCGCGCCGGCCCCCACCGCCTCAATGGCGATCGCGGGTGATGCCGTGTCGGGGGCATGGTCCGCTCGCGACACGACGAAGGCCGTCGAGCCGTCACAGGGCACGTCGCAGTCGTAGAGGCAGAGGGGGTCGCTGATCATCCGGCTGCCGAGGTACTCCTCGAGCGTCAGCGGCTCCCGGTACACGGCCTTGGGGTTGCGCGCCGCTTTGGTGCGGGCGGAGATGGCCAGCTGTGCGAGTTGCTCGCGCTGCAGGCCGAACTCGTGCATGTAGCGACGCACGTAGAAGGCGTACCACTGGGGCGCCCCGGTGATCCCGTACGGCGCCAGCCACTGCATCGGGCCCTCCACCGTGGCGGGCCGAGAGGACGGGGCGCGCTCGGCCTGCGCCTCCTTGGCGCGCGCCCTGGCCGACCCCTCCGTGACCGTGCGGTAGACGAGGACGTGCCGGGCCAGTCCCGTCGTCACGGCCATGGCGGCGTGCACGACCGGCCCCAGCTGCGCGGCCACCTCCACGCCGGCCGCGTACCACGACAGCTGCAGCCGGAGGGCGTCGTGCACCTCCAGCAGCGACGGGCCGGCGAACCCCGGGGCCGCGGAGCCCGAGCCGGGGTAGGCGGCCAGCCCGTCGATGTCGTCACGGGTCAGGCCGGCGTCCTCGATGGCGGTGAGGGCGGCATCCAGCGTGAGGCCGAGCGCCGGCCGGAACAGCCGGCGGCCCACGTCCGACTGCCCGATCCCCGAGATGACCGCGCCTTCGGGGCCCCGGCCGATGTCGTCCACGCTGCGTGCCCTGCCGACCCTCAGCCCTTGACGTAGACCTGGTGCATGTCGGGGAAGAGGTTCCCGAGCTGGTTCGGCGTCCAGGCGGGGTTGCCCACCCGGTCGGGGTCGTAGGCGTTGCCGAGCGTGCCGTTGACCAGGAACACGGCGAGGGCGTGGTCCGCGATGAACCGGTTGATGTCCTGCCAGACCTCGACCGCCCGGGGGTCGTCCGGGTCGAGCGCGCGCAGCTCGGCCACCATGGCCGTGAACTCCGGATCCCTCGGGTCGCACGTCGTCCCGATGCTGCCCGGGACGAACGTGCGGGTGATCTTGTCGGTCCAGAACCGGCTCTGCGGTTGGGCCATGAGGTCGGTCTTGTGGTCGATGAAGAAGTCCTGCGTGATGTTCGTCGTGGGCACGAGGTCCAGGCTGATGCCCGCTTCGCCCCACTGGCCCTGGAGGATCTCGCCGACGCGTTGTGCCTGCCCCGGCGTGATGATGAGCGTCAACGCCAGATCCGTGTAGCCGGCGTCAGCCAGGAGCTGCTTCGCCTTCGCGACGTCACGGGTGTAGACGTCCTCCAACGAAGGGTCGTAGAAGTCGTTGCCCGGCGCCCAGAACTGCGACATCGGGTGGCCCTTGCCGTAGAAGGCCGTCGCGTTCACGGCGTCGCGGTCGGTCGCGAAGTTGAGCGCCTGCCGGACGCGGGCATCGCCGAGCGCGGGGTTCACGTCGCACTGCATCGCCAGCCAGTACACGCTGTTCGGGCTCAGGACCGAACGGGCCTCGAGGCCGCTGCCCGCCAGCTGCTCGTTCTGGTCGGCGGTGGTGTTGGCCACGTCGACGGCTCCCGAGCGCAGCGCGGTGATGAGGCTGGCCGGGTCGGCCTGGACCCACTCCACCCCCTTCACCTTGATCTCGTCGGCCTGGAAGTAGCCGTCCCACTTCTCGAGGACGATCCGCTGGGCGTCCTGCGAGACGAGCTTGAACGGCCCCGCCCCCACGGGGTTGGTGTTGAGGTCGACGCCCCGCTCGACGGCGTCCTTCGAGACCGGCATCGTCTCGTTGTGGGCCAGCAGGTTGTAGAAGCTGCCCGCCGTCGGCGTGCTCAGGCGGATGGTCAGCTCGGTCGGGCTCTCCACGTCGACCGACGCCACCGCCGCGAGCTCGCTGATCCGGAACGGCGCCGTCTTCTGGGAGGCGATGTTGCGCTCGATGGTGAAGGCGACGTCGTCCGCCTCGAAGGGGGTGCCGTCCTGGAACATCACCCCTTCCTGCAGGGTGACCTCGATCGTCTGCGGGTCGACCACCCGCGCCTCGGTAGCGAGACCAGGGGCGTACGTGCCGTCCTCGCGCTGGCGGAGCAGCGTGTCGTAGACGTGGTAGTGCACCTGGAAGTCCGCCGGCGACAACTGCTGCACGGGATCGAAGAAGATGCCTCCCGATCCGGCGAGGTTGTAGCCGATGCGCAACACGCCGTCCGGATCGACGTCCGACGGTGCGGTCGTGGCGGCCCCGGCGTCGGTCGATCCTCCCGACCCGGTGGTGGCCGGCCCGGCCTCCGCGGTGGTCGCCGAGCCGCTCCCTCCGTCGCTGTCCCCGTCGTCGTCGCCGCAGCTGGCGAGTGCGAGCAGCGCCGGCAGCAGGGCGACGGCACCGACCCGAGCAGCCCACGATCTCGACCCCATGGCGTCCCCCGATCCTGCGGCCTTCGCAGCGACGCTCGCATGAGGGTTGGACGCTGTCAAGGTGCGTCCCGGGCCGTCGCCCCGGACGATTCGGGCCGGCGGCGTTACGCTGGAAAGTCGTCGCGCGGACTAGGGTCCTGCCGCCAGGGGCCAATGCGATCCACGGGGGGAGTCGGGCCATGGGGACTGCACCGTTGGAGGGGTCGACCACCGTCGTCGACCTGACGGAGGGCATCGCCGGCGGCTACGCCACGAAGATCCTCGTCGACGCGGGCGCCGACGTCATCAAGGTCGAGGCGCCCACCGGCGACGCGTTGCGCCGGCACTCCGCGAGCGGCGCGCCCGTCGACCTCGACCTGGGCGGTCCCCTGTTCCGCTACTTGTCGGCGTCGAAGCACAGCGTCGTCGCCGACCCCGCGATCGAGGCCGACCGACGGTTCGTGACCTCGCTGGTGGAGGGCGCGGACGTGGTGGTGTGGCGCCAGGGGTCGACGTGGTGCACCCGTGACGACGTCACCCCTGAGGCTCTGCGGACTGTCAACCCGTCGGCAGTGGTCGTGGCGCTCACGCCGTGGGGCCACCGGTCGCCCTACCGCGACCGCCCGGCCACCGAGTTCACCCTCCAGGCGATGTCGGCCGGCCCGTTCGTCCGAGGTCGCGCCGATCTGCCGCCCTTCGTCGTCGGCGGCAACCACGGCGACTACGTCGAGGGTGCGCTGGGCGCACTCGGCGCGCTGCTCGGTCGGTACCGCGCGCTGCTCACCGGCCGGGGCGACCTCGTCGACGTCAACGCGCTGGCCGCCGTGCAGCTGACCCACTGCATGTTCCCGGAGTCGTTCTGGGACCTCGCCCACCGGTTCTTCCGACCCTTCCGCACCGAGGGGATCCCAGGGATCCACCGCACCAGCGACGGCTGGGTCGGCTTCTGGGTGACGGCCGGCCAGCAGTGGCTGGACTTCTGCGCCATGGTCGGCAGGGACGACTGGCTGGCCGACCAGCAGCTGCTCTTCATGGACGTCCGCGCGGCGCGCCACGAGGAGCTCGTCGACGTCATCGACGCCTGGTGCGCCGAGCGGACGACGGCGGAGGTCGAGGAGCTGGCCTCCTCCTTCCGCATCCCGGTCGCGCCCATCGGCCGCGGCGACACCCTGCCCGAGCTCTCCCACTTCAAGGAGCGCGGCTTCTACACCACCAACGAGCACACCGGCCTCCTCCAGCCGGACGTCTGGTACGACTTCGGGGCATCGTCGGCGTCGCCCCGGCCGTTCGGACCGTCGCCTCGACTCGGCGAGCACACGGATCGCTACCGGGCCGAGCCCCCGCGCCGCCAGCTGCCTCGACCGGCCCAGCCCCACACCGACGCCGTGCCGCTGCCGTTCGAGGGCCTCCGGATCGCGGACATGACGGCGTACTGGGCCGGTCCGATCATCACGCACTTCTTCGCCCTCTTCGGCGCCGACGTGATCCACATCGAGTCGACCAAGCGGCCCGACGGGATCCGGTCGGCGGCCACGGTGCCGCTGTCACAGGAAGGGTGGTGGGAGACGAGCCCCTACTTCGCGGCCACCAACACCAACAAGCGCGACTTCGCCGTCGACCTCGGCACCTCGGAGGGCCAGCGGCTCATGAAGGAGCTGCTGGCCACCTGCGACGTCTTCGTGGAGAACTTCAGCCCGCGCGTGCTCGGTCAACTCGGCCTCGACCACGACGACCTGCGCGACGTGAAGCCCGATCTCATCCTGACCAGAGCGCCGGCCTTCGGCATCACCGGCCCGTGGCGCGACCGGGTGGGCTACGCGCCCACCATCGACCAGGCCTCGGGCATGGCCTGGGTGACCGGGACACCCGCCTGGCGCCCGCTGAACGGCGGGGCACCCTCCGACGCCCTGGGCGGCCTGCACGGCACCATCGCGCTGATGCTGGCGCTGGAGCACCGGCGGCGGACGGGCGAGGGCATGGTCCTCGAGGTGCCGCAGGTCCGCTCCGGGCTGCACGTCACCGCCGAGCAGGTCATCGAGCACCACGAGCACGGCGTCGTGCTCGAGCGGGTCGGCAACCGATCGTGGACCATCGCCCCGCAGGGCGCCTACCGCGTGCGCGACGTCCCGCGGCCGAACTACCCCGACGACGACTGGATCGCCATCAGCGTGGCCACCGACGAGCAGTGGCAGGCGTTGTGCGAGGTGCTCGGCGCCGACGACCTCGCCCGCGACCCCGCGCTCGCGACAGCTGCGGGGCGCATGGCGGCCCACGATCGCATCGACGAGCGCATCGCCGCCTGGGCCCGCCCGCAGGTCGGCTCCACCGCGGTGGCGACGCTGCTGGCGGCCGGCGTGCCGGCCGCGCCGATGTCGGTGTTCCACGAGCGCGCCGACCTCGACGTCGTGCTCGCCGCCGACCTCTACGAGGTCGTGACCCAGCCGGGCGCAGGGGAGCTGCGCATCATCGGGTTCCCCATCACGATCGAAGGCGGACCCGAACGTTGGCACCGCTCGCCGGCACCGACGCTCGGCCAGCACAACACCGAGATCCTCGTGGACCTGCTCGGCCGCACGCCCGAGGAGGCCGCCAAGCTCGAGGCCGACGGCATCGTCGGCACGCGGGCCGAG
>Ga0182742_1002501_pt1 | contig 20177 bp, 18 predicted proteins | sample eDN5th37CBELigMG_FD_128880 | JGI IMG/M metagenome (GOLD analysis project Ga0182742, IMG submission 128880) | Enriched Miracle-Growth compost microbial communities from Emeryville, California, USA - eDNA 5th pass 37_C BE-Lig MG (version 2)... ... | reverse complement strand
TCGCACACTAGTCTAATGTCCCGCATAGGATGAATTGAAACTGATTGAGGAGGGTTCGCTCGCAATGGGAGAATACAGAGAGATTATCACAAAAGCTGTCGTAGCGAAGGGACGCAAATTTACGCAGTCCAATCATACGATCTGCCCACCACATGATCCAAGTAGTATTCTTGGCTGCTGGGTCATCAACCACAAATATAAGGCGAAGAAATCCGGAAAAACAGTTGAAGTCAATGGTTCTTATGACATCAACCTATGGTACTCCTTTGATGATAATACAAGAACAGAAGTTGTTACTGAAAAAGTGACATATTGTGATGTTATCAAATTAAAGTACCGCGACCCGGATTGCATCGATGACCATGAGGTACTCGTTCAAGTTCTGCAACAGCCAAACTGCATTGAAGCCGTCATTTCTCCAAACGGCAATAAAATCATTGTTCATGTCGAAAGAGAATTCATGACAGAAGTAATTGGAGAAACAAAGGTATGCGTTGCTATTAATCCTGATGGCTGTGAAGACTGTGACGATGATGATTGGGGTCATGATGTCGATGACGAGGAATTTGAAGATTTAAATCCTGATTTCTTATTAGGCACTGAAGAGGAATAGAAATAAACTAGGAAGGTGTACTTCCTAGTTTTTTTTAATAGTAAAATGGACAAGATGATCGTAAAAATATCATTGGAATTTTCATTGTATTATATAGAAAAATAGAAATACAATTGACTTCCAATCCAGTAGAAAAATGCGACGAAGAGAATTCCAAGTACTGTTAGGGTCCCAACCAATTTCTTCCGAGCATTAAAAAACTCATCTCGTTCTTGGTACTTTTTTGTTAATGGATAGGAAATAATGGTTTGATCCCAGACGGACATAAGCCACGAATTAAGCATAAAGATAAAAGCTACTCCGATGATCACCTTGATCCAAAGTGGTGGTACCAATAGGAGCGCGGCTGAGGTAATTGAAACGATTTGCAGGTAGCCGCCCCAATAATTGGCGTTTTGAATAAAAACTTTGATAAAAAGTTCTTTGAAGCCATTTTCGGGATTTCGCTTTTTGTAGATTCGCTTTGATTTACGCAAAACCCATGGCTTCGTTCGAGTGCTAGTACTTCTTTTTTCAACCTCAGGTGCGATCGTAATAATGGCACCAATCAATCGTTGGCGTTCTTTTTGCTCAGATAACCATTCTTCTTCGAACGTTGACACCTTAAACAAGGACGGCATGTAAAGTACAAAAGCGATCCCAGTAAAAAGCAAGCAAGCTAATACAGGAAGTAGGTAAGCAGTTTTCAATATTTGTATACATAAAAATTGAACCATCCAACTGCCAATAACAAATGTGAATCCTCGAGTTAGTGATCGTAAAACTTTCCCGTCAATTTTCATGATTTTCGGTTTGAGGCCCATAATAAACCATTTTATGGACGTTAATAAAAGCGCGAAGAGAAAAATCTGGATGTTTAATAGCTTATAGCTTTGTATCAAAACAGGGAGAAACAGAAAAGTAATCACTCCATAAAGCAACAATGTGGTAAAGAGTGAATACACATAGCTAATTCGCTTTAAGCCGAGAAAAAGGGCAAGACGTTTAATTAGGAATACTTTATCTGCTTCATGAATGAAGGTTCGATACTGACCACGCCATGCCAAAAGATAAGATATTACCGCGATGAAAACGAATGGAACAGATTGCATCCAGTTAGGTGGCTCGTTCCACCATGAACGGTAATGATAGCCAAAGATAACTAGACCGGGGATCAGGATATACAAAATCACGGTCCAATCTAAAATGGAACCCCAAACGCGAGATTGGAATTTCCACTCAATCAATAGCCGTTTCATAAATAGCGCAACACTGCTCATTTTCGTTACGAAGGAAAAACTACTCATCGTCCGTACCTTCTGCTATTGAATGAAAACAGTCATAGAGGGACCCTTTGGGCAACTGACATTGTTCACGGATTTCATCTAACGTTCCTTGTGCAGCAAGAACACCTTGATGGATAAGTAAGAAACGGTCGCAAACTTTTTCAGCCGTATCGAGAACGTGCGTGGACATTAAAATCCCTGCCCCGCGTGAGCGTTTTTCTTCAATGCTTTCTAATAATAATTTCATCGCATTTGGATCAAGCCCAATGAAAGGTTCATCAATAATATAAACGGATGGGTTTGTGATGAACGAAAGAATCAGCATAGCTTTTTGTTGCATGCCCTTCGAATACGTATTTGGAAATTCATGAGCATGCTCAGCTAGTTTATAAGTTTTTAATAATTCATTCGCTTGCTTTTTATAGGAAACATCATCAAGCCCCTCGACTTGGGCGAGAAAGTCGAGGTGTTCCCATAAAGTGAGTTCATCGTAAAAAAGCGGGCGTTCAGGAACATAAGAATATTGGATGTTGTCTTGGAATACAATCTCTCCATCCATTTCTGCCATTAACCCAAGAATCGATTTGATTGTCGTGCTTTTCCCAGCACCGTTTGGTCCAATTAGTCCGATTAATTCCCCAGGTTCGATGGAGAAGTGAATATTTTGGATAATAGGTTTCCCAAGTTCATACCCGGCGCTATGAATCTTTGCTTTAAATAAAGAGGACATCGTTTCCCACCTTTTAGATAACTTGAATTGAAAAAGAGCTGTAGAAGCTAGCATAAAGCTGTTTTTAGTGAAGACAGAATTGTAGATTTAAAAAGTATTTCGCATAAAGTTATGATCGGTGATACAAAATTTAAAAACGACGGTATTTTAAAATAACGAAATATTCAAATTAATACAGCGATGATTATATCATTTTTTAGGAGAATTATCACAGGAAAGCACCCAAATACTTAAAATCAAAAAAGGTCACGATGGATGACCATTGTAAACCGAGGGAACTTAGCATTTTAAAGCAAAAACTTCATCTCTTTTCTTTTCATACAAACTGTTGTGCAAGTATCTTTTTACCGATAGTCCCTCTTTTTCGTTAGCTTCACAAGCTGTCCCGATTAGAGTTTTACAAATAAAAATAACTTTATGGAATGTTCACGAATTAATCTCGATTTCAGTTTCCAAAACTCCCCTTTAAAAATCGTATCCCTATCCCGAAGAGAATCCGAAATTATGATATAATAGATTCTTAGAAAATGTCGAAACGATATAGATTTTGGAGGGTATTATGGCAAGTTATACTCCTATGATAATGCAATATTTACAGATTAAGGCAGATTATCAAGATGCCTTTTTATTTTTTCGCCTTGGTGATTTTTATGAAATGTTTTTTGATGATGCGGTAAAAGCATCGCAGGAACTTGAAATTACGTTAACCAGTCGGGATGGTGGAGGAGAAGACCGGATTCCGATGTGCGGTGTCCCATACCATTCTGCAAGTGGGTATATTGAACAGCTCGTCCAGAGAGGATACAAAGTCGCGATTTGTGAACAGACTGAAGATCCTAAAGCGACAAAAGGCGTGGTCAAACGCGAAGTGGTTCAGTTGATTACACCTGGTACCGTGATGGAAGGTCGCGGCTTAAATGACAAAGAAAATAATTTCATTGCGACCGTAACCATGTTTGAAGATGGGAGCTATGGGTTTGCTTGCAGTGATTTGTCTACTGGGGAAAGTCGTTTATCTTTGCTTGCTAACAATGTTGAAACGCTTTTAAATGAGCTATCCTTATCAGGTGCAAAAGAAGTCGTGATGGCTTCTTCAACACCAGTGGAACTTCAAGATAAGCTAAAAGAGCGCTCGGTGCTGGCGTTATCGTTTGAAGACCAAACAGAACTAAACATGAATTACGAGCATCTTCTAACCGACATAAATAACGATAAAGCAAAAGTGGTCGCAGCGAGATTGTTTAATTATCTTCATCGAACACAAAAACGCAGCTTAGATCATCTTCAACCAGTAGTTATATATGAAGTTGAGCAGTTTATGAAAATTGATTATTTTTCCAAACGAAATCTTGAGTTAACAGAAACGATTCGTTCAACAGCGAAAAAAGGCTCGCTCCTTTGGCTTCTTGACGAAACGAAAACAGCGATGGGAGGACGATTGCTGAAGCAGTGGATTAACCGTCCGCTGCTTAGTATCGAGGCCATTCAGCGTAGACAGTCGATTGTGGACTTGTTTATTCAAAACTTTTTTGAGCGCCATGAAATCAGAGAAATGCTGAAGCAAGTTTATGATTTGGAACGCCTTGCTGGTCGGGTTGCGTTTGGAAATGTGAACGCTCGAGATTTAATTCAATTAAAAAAATCGTTAATGCAAATTCCTGTTTTAAAACAAGCGCTTGTCGCGATGGGAAACGAGATTGCTGTACAGTTGGCTGACCAGCTCGACCCTTGTGAGGAAGTAACCGATTTACTCGAGCAAGCTTTAGTAGAAAACCCGCCGATTTCGATCAAAGAAGGAAACATTATTCAGGATGGGTATCACGAGCAACTCGATCAATATCGTGATGCAAGTCGAAACGGAAAAACGTGGATTGCGAGTCTTGAACGCCAAGAACGTGAAAAGACAGGCATCAGGTCGTTGAAAATTGGTTATAATCGCGTGTTTGGCTATTATATTGAAGTAACGAAGGCAAACCTCCATCTGTTACAAGAAGGGCAATACCAACGTAAACAGACCCTAACAAACGCGGAGCGCTTTATTACTCCAGAGTTAAAGGAAAAAGAGGATTTAATTTTACAAGCGGAGGAAAAAATCGTTGAACTAGAATACGAGATTTTCGTCAACATCCGTGAAACTGTCAAAGAATACATTCCACGTCTTCAAGCCCTTGCGAAAGCGGTTAGTGAAATTGATGTTCTCACTAGTTTTGCTGAATTAAGTGAACAGCGTCATTATATCAAACCGACTTTTACCGAAGAACGAAAAATTGTTTTGAAAGATGGGCGCCATCCGGTTGTGGAAAAAGTCATGTCGGCACAAGAGTATGTTCCAAACGATTGCTATATGGACAGAGATCGTGAGTTGCTGCTCATTACCGGGCCGAACATGTCTGGTAAAAGTACGTATATGAGACAGGTTGCCTTAACGGCGATAATGGCACAAATTGGTTGCTTTGTTCCTGCTGCTGAAGCGGTACTACCTGTTTTCGATCAAGTGTTTACACGAATTGGGGCGGCGGATGATTTAATTTCTGGTCAAAGTACCTTTATGGTGGAGATGCTCGAAGCGAATAATGCGATTGCTAACGCAACGGAAAACAGCTTGATTTTATTCGATGAAATTGGACGCGGAACATCCACTTATGATGGAATGGCTCTGGCGCAAGCGATCATTGAATATATTCATCATCGTATTGGTGCAAAAACACTATTCTCGACTCACTATCATGAGTTAACTTCGTTAGAGGAAGAGCTTGAAAAGTTAAAAAACGTTCATGTTTCAGCGGTTGAACAAAACGGGAAAGTTGTTTTCCTTCATAAAATTAAAGAAGGTGCAGCTGATAAGAGTTACGGAATTCATGTGGCCCAGTTAGCTGATTTACCAGCCGACTTAATTACAAGAGCGGCAGAAATTCTTGAAAAACTTGAAGCAAAGGACGAGCCAGTAGTTGGGCAGGTGAAACCAATTAAAACATCTGAGGTGGTGGCCGAGGCGCAACCATCCCATCAACATAAAGAAACCGAGAACGAATCATCTTCACAAACGGAAGAAAAGAAGAACAAAGAAGGACAATTATCCTTCTTTGATGAAGTGCCGGTTGCATCAAAAACGGCTGCTCCAAGTAAAAAGGAAAAACGCGTTTTGGAAAAGTTAACAGAGCTAGATATCCTCGATATGACACCGCTGCAAGCGATGAATACTTTATACGAACTGCAACGGAAATTAAAAAACTAGAATCTTTATCAGAAATGAACGGAACGAGGGGTGATTTGGATGGGAAAAATCAAACAGCTGGATGAGACACTATCAAATAAAATCGCTGCAGGTGAGGTTGTTGAACGTCCTGCATCCGTCGTCAAAGAATTGGTTGAAAACGCCATTGATGCAGGCAGTACGGTCGTGGAAATTGATATTGAAGAAGCAGGCATGGCGAAGATTCGTATTACTGATAACGGCGGTGGAATTGAGGAGGAAGACGCCCTCCTTGCTTTCCAACGGCACGCAACAAGCAAAATCAAAGATGAAAATGATTTGTTTCGAATCAGAACCCTTGGCTTCCGGGGTGAGGCTTTGCCAAGTATCGCTTCGGTGTCTCGTTTGGAAATGAAAACATCGACTGGTGAAAATGCTGGTACGAGAGTCGTCATTGAAGGCGGACATGTGGTGACAGTTGAAAAAGCCGATAGCCGGAAAGGAACGGATATCACGGTAACGGATTTGTTTTATAATACACCAGCTCGCTTAAAATATATGAAAACCATTCATACTGAGCTTGGGAATATTACCGATGTCGTCAATCGTCTGGCATTATCGCATCCAGAGGTTTCAATTCGCCTCGTTCATAATGAACGGAAACTGCTTTATACAACAGGAAATGGCGATGTACGCCAAGTGTTGGCAGCCATTTATGGAATGAATATGGTGAAAAACATGGTGCCGATTTCTGGCCAATCGTTAGACTACAAAATCAAAGGCTGGATTACGTTACCGGAGATCACGCGCGCATCGCGGAATTATATGTCAACGATGATCAATGGGCGTTTTATAAAAAATTATCCGTTAGCTAAAGCAATTCAAGAAGGGTATCATACTTTGCTTCCAATTGGCCGTTACCCGCTCGTCTTTTTAGACATTCAAATGGATCCTTTATTAGTCGATGTGAATGTTCACCCTTCGAAAATGGAAGTGCGTTTAAGTAAGGAGCAGGAATTAAACCAGCTTGTCACCGAGACGATTAAAAATACGTTCAAAACGAAAGCGTTGATTCCCGCAGGATTTACCCAATCGAAGCCTGAAAAACCGAAATCTGAACAAACCTTTTTTGAACTTGATCATTTGCCTGATTCTGAGTCTTCGAGAGTGGAGCCAGTTCAAACAAGGAATACGGTGAATCTGCCAGAGCAAGGAGAAGTTCGCGAAACATTCACTCCGCCTACAGTGTCTGGAAACGCGTTCGAAACTCAACATGTCGAGAGTGTGGAATCCTCTTCCTGGACAAAGCCTTTTGAACATTTTGAGGAAATTCGGACGGAAACAGTAGTCAATTCGTATGAAGAGGAACTAGAAACAACAGAGGACATTTCTACTGAAAGTGTTTCTGAATATCGTGAGCCGATAGCTGAGTGGAAAGTGAATCCTTCTGAAAGTGTGGCTCCTTCGCGTGTTCCACCGCTATATCCAATTGGCCAAATGCATGGAACCTATATTTTAGCTCAAAACGATAAAGGACTTTATATTATTGACCAGCACGCGGCGCAAGAACGGATTAAATATGAATATTTCCGTGAAAAAGTTGGTCAAGTGGCGAGCGAGGTACAGGAAATGCTTGTACCATTGACATTTGAATATTCTCCGGATGATTGCATTCGAATCAATGAACATTTGACTGAGTTAGAAAAAGTGGGTGTTTTCCTCGAACCATTTGGGCATAACAGCTTTATTGTTCGTAATCATCCTCAATGGTTCCCGCGTGGAGAAGAGAAAGAAACGATTGAAGAAATGATTGAACAGCTTTTGGGCATGAAGAAAGTAGATATCAAAAGGCTTCGGGAAGAAGCAGCGATTCTTATGAGCTGTAAAGGATCGATAAAAGCAAATCGTCATTTGCGAAATGACGAAATTCAAGCGTTGTTGGATGAACTAAGAAGGTCATCTGATCCGTTTACATGCCCACATGGTCGTCCAATTATCGTCCACTATTCAACGTATGAAATGGAAAAGATGTTTAAGCGTGTGATGTAGCAGAACCTGCATTGGCAAGGAGAAATACTCCTTGCTTCTTTTTTGCGGAATTAAAGCATTTTCATTATTTCTCGTAACTATCAAATGCCAAAAAAGAGTGAACTTGTCATTCATTCACTCTTTAACAAAATTTTTATTGACCATTTTCATTGTTACTATTTACACTGTTATCCATTGGGTGTGGTTGACCGTACCCTTCAACCTTGCCCGCATGATCCTTGTGGTATTCTGACCCTGAACCTTGTTGGTTTGTAAGTTTACCTTTTTGATTTTTATTTTGTTGTGCCAAATAAATCACCTCCCAATCATCTTTTAGAATGCTTAGTATGGGTGAAATTATTCAAAGGGCAACTCCGTATCAGATTTAAGTACTTGTGCGATAAAGGGAGTTTGAACGCATAATGAAATATTACTAAAATTGTCGATTGTTTCTGAAGCATGATTGTACTATGATTTAACTAAGTGTTCATGCTCTTCTTTTATGTTTTGGTGGAGACGAAAAACACTTACTAAACAAAAGGAGGGATTGCAATGTTTTCAAACATTGGTATTCCTGGCTTAATTCTCATTCTTGTTTTAGCCTTGATTATTTTTGGGCCTAAAAAGCTTCCTGAATTAGGACGTGCAGTTGGACAAACACTCGGTGAGTTTAAAAAGTCCACAAAAGGATTAATGGAAGATGATCTAGACAAGGATGGTTCATCTAAAGAAGAGAAAAAATAATATTTCATGTAGCGCACCTAAAATGGGTGCGTTTTTCTTTTGGTTTGTGTTTGGAGGGATTCTGTAAGGTGGGATATACATATATAGAACCAAAATTAAAATAGACCTGAGTTTTATGCAAATAGAAAAAGGAAATGGAAAATAGAAAATTGCACTGAAAATAGAACGTCAATTTGTGATAATAGCAAAACCAAAAGTGAAAATAGAATGTGTCTTTGTGAAACTAGAACAAAGGAAAAAGAAAATAGAAAAGTGCACTGAAAATAGAACATCAATATGTGATAATAGAAAAAACAAAATGCAAATAGAATAATGATTTTTGAAAATAAGTCATCAGAAGATGAAAATAGAAACGAAACTAATAAACGATATCGAAAAACCTGCGTAGTTCATAAAATAAAAATCGCACCTCAAAAAATGAGGTGCGAGAGCTAATGTCGAATGCGTTATTTTGCGACTGGGTGAAGTTTGTGAATATACTTCAGCGCTTGTCCGGTTCCGAAGGCAACGGATTCGAGTGGGTTGGGAGCAAGATGAACAGGGACGATGATTTCTTTGCTCAACCATTCTTCCATTCCGTTTAACAAGCAGCCGCCACCTGTTAAAACAAGACCTCGGTCAACAATGTCTCCACTCAGTTCGGCTGGACAATCTTCAAGTGTCTTCCGAACTGTTTCAAGTATATGAAGCAAGGATTCTTTTAGACAATCTCGAATTTCATAAGAATTAAGAGTGACAGTGCTTGGAAGGCCAGTAACAAGGTCACGACCACGTACTTCCATTTCGAGCATCTCATGGTCGACGAGCGCATAACCAATTTCCTTCTTGATTTTCTCAGCAGTAGGTTCACCGATTAGGATATTATATTGTTTTCGAACATACTGAATGATGTGTTCATCAAAGCGGTCCCCACCAATACGAAGGGAATGGCAAGCAACAACGCCACCGTATGAGATAATGGCTACTTCCGAAGTACCGCCGCCAATATCTAAAACAACGTTGGCAACTGGCTCATCAACAGGTAAGCCGGCACCAATCGCTGCAGCAACTGGTTCCTCAATAATATGCACCTTCTTAGCGCCAGCATTACGGACGGCCTCATGAATGGCACGACGTTCTGCGCTTGTGGCTCCGGATGGTGTACATACCACGACATTTGGTTTGCGAAGAGCAAACCCACCACTTTTCATTGCTTTTTTCATGATTTGCACGAGCATTTCCGATGTAATATCAAAATCGGCAATCACGCCATCTTTCAATGGGCGAACGGCCACAATTTTCTCAGGCGTTTTCCCAATCATTTCTTTTGCCTCAGTCCCAACTGCGACAATTTTCTTCGTTTCAGTATCTATGGCAACGACAGACGGTTCGTTTAGAGCAATTCCTTTATTTTTACTATATACAAGTGTATTTGCAGTACCTAAATCAATTCCTATTTCAGCTTGTACGATCATTGTAATCACCTGATTCTCCTTCAATATAAGATAATGTCCCCATAATCTTCTACTAAAGGTAACATGAATTTGGGGGTAATTTGTCGATTGTTATCGAAACGTTACGAAACTGTAAAGGCGGTAGAGAAAATATAAAATTAACGGGAAACATTGGAAAAAGACTAGGAAGAAGCGATTAGGAACGAAAGGATTAGGATATAATGGGTAGATGTTCAACTGCTTTTCATCATGATTTAAGTTAAAATGGATTTTAAAGAGTTGAAAACTGAAATATTTGGTTTTCGATTGTAATTAGCGAAGAAGGCAGTGTGAAGTTGTTTGAAACCAAAAGAGAAACTACTCGTATTAATCGGACCAACAGCCGTTGGGAAAACAAAATTAAGTATCCAGTTGGCGAAACAATTCAATGGTGAAATCATCAGCGGGGACTCAATGCAAATCTATAAAGGCATGGACATTGGGACAGCAAAAATCACTCCCGAAGAAATGGAAGATATTCCGCATCATTTAATTGACATTCGAAATCCCGAAGATCCGTTTTCCGTTGCTGAGTTTCAAGAGCTGGTTCGTGGAAAAATCACCGAGATTACCGCCCGTGGGAAGTTGCCGATGATTGTCGGAGGTACGGGGCTATACATACAATCAATTTTATTTGATTATCAATTTACTGAAGCCGCTTCTGATTCTGAATTTCGGCAAGAGCTTGAGCGAGTGGCAGAGGAAAAAGGCAATGAGGAGTTACATAATCGATTAAGGGAAGTTGACCCGAACAGCGCAGAAAGAATTCATCCTAATAATGTCCGACGTGTGATTCGGGCTTTGGAAATCCATCATTGTACAGGAAAGACAATGACAGCGTATCAAGCTGAACAACAACCAGAATTATTATATGAGACTTGTTTGTTGGGTCTTACGATGGACCGTGAATGGTTGTATGAGCGAATTAATAAGCGTGTAGACATCATGATGGATCAGGGTCTGGTCGAAGAAGTAAAAGAATTGTATGACAAGGGATTGAGGGATTGTCAATCGATCCAAGCAATCGGCTATAAAGAGTTATATGACTATTTTGATGGCAAAGTGTCACTTGAGGAAGCGATTGAAAATTTAAAACAAAACTCTCGTCGGTATGCTAAAAGACAGCTAACGTGGTTCCGTAATAAAATGGAAGTGAAATGGTTTGAAATGTCTCCAATTGAAAAGGAGAATAAAAAATATTTCGCGGAAATTTCTACCTATATTGAAGGAAAGCTTCAAATAAAGGCGAATACATAATAATAGAGATAAAAAGGAGGATCTGCAATGAAACAAATTAACATTCAAGATCAGTATTTAAACCAGATGCGCAAGGATGGAACAAATTGTACTGTTTTCTTATTGAACGGGTTCCAATTACGTGGACAAATTAAGGGTTTTGACAATTTCACGGTATTATTTGAGACGGAAGGAAAGCAGCAACTTGTTTACAAGCATGCGATTTCAACTTTTGCGCCACAAAAGAATGTTCAAATTGATCTTGATCCACAACAATAATTGGTATGTAGGTAGTTGTACGATTCTATCTTAAGGGAATTAGATAGGGGTAGCGGTAGAAAAATGGATGATAATTAGATAATCCTAAGGTTCAAAGTTTATAGGAATAGTCAATATATAAAGAAGCTCGCATATTTTTGCGAGCTTTTTGCATTGTCGGGATGGAAGGTTGAAATTTCTTTTTAATGAATTTCCATTTAGCTGAATACATATAGATTAAGGAGTATTTCCCTGTATTTCGCAGTTGGTGACCATTTTAAATGAAGTTGGTTAATTTGCGAAGGGTTTCTCTAAAAAGGTTTTTTCACCCTCTAAAAACGCAACAAGAATCTTCGGATAGAGAAATCAAAGGGAACCTTATTGGCATTAACCGTACTATTGGAGATGAGGCTCTAGTAAGGGCTTTAAGCTAGTAGAAAAGGAAAATAGCTCTTGTAGACCATAGAACGGCCATACGGGTATGGGAGGTTTTATTACTATATTAGGAAAGTCAGTCAGACTTAAGCGCCGTTCGGTGAAAGTTCTAATTAGGTGTAGCGCAATAGAGGGTGAGCGAATGGACGTTTTCTTAATCATGAGTAAGAGCTCCTTCACATAGACTGTCTTTTAGAATAGAGGTGAGAAAGCTTGGACCAACCATTTCGCATGAACAACAACGGACAGATTAGCATTGTTCTAAATGCGCAAAAACGCAATCCGACCAAAAAGGAGTTGCCTAAATCGCCTAATTTAGATATAAAACCAAAACCAGCTGAGCATGAAGCATTAAAAGAAATTGAGGAAGAACTTGAGGCATTGGTTGGAATGGAAGAAATGAAGCGAATGATTAAAGAAATATATGCTTGGATTTATGTGAATAAAAAAAGAGAAGAAAAAGGTTTGAAAGCGGGTCGCCAGGCTTTACACATGATGTTTAAAGGAAACCCGGGTACGGGGAAGACGACAGTAGCGAGATTAATTGGAAAACTTTTTCTGAAAATGAATGTTCTTTCTAAGGGGCATTTGATTGAAGCAGAAAGAGCGGACCTAGTTGGGGAATATATCGGTCATACAGCGCAAAAAACTCGTGATTTAATAAAGAAGGCTTTAGGAGGAATTCTGTTTATTGATGAAGCGTACTCCTTAGGGCGCGGAGGCGAAAAGGATTTTGGGAAGGAAGCGATCGATACGCTCGTTAAACATATGGAAGATAAACAGCATGAGTTTATTTTAATTCTTGCGGGCTATTCGCGCGAAATGGATTACTTTCTATCGTTGAACCCGGGGCTACATTCCAGATTCCCATTGGTGGTTGACTTTCCGGACTATTCAATCAGTCAATTAATGGAGATTGCACAACGAATGTTAGATGAGAGGGAATATACTTTTAGTCTCGAAGCGGAACGGAAATTGAGAGAGCATCTTGGCTTCGTGAAAGCGAGTTTTGGTCCCACCGGTTTTTCCAATGGCCGCTATATCCGAAATATCATCGAAAAGTCCATTCGCGCTCAAGCGATGAGACTTCTGCTTGAAAGTCAATTTGATCGTCATGAACTTATGACAATTAGAAGCAACGATCTTATTTTTGATTCAGAGTAATGGTGGTCATCCTCAAAAAATTATTGCCGGACGAATTGTGGTCCAATCTTGCAAGAGTATCCCAATAAAAAAACATTAAAAAAGTCATGCTCTCTAGCCTGAGCATGACTTTCTTTAGTTATTCAACTCTGTTTTTCTAATTGGCAGACGCCATCCGTGTGTATAGGAGTAAACCCGAAGTGCGGTGATGCCGATAAAGAGACTATAGAGCTCTAGCGGAGACTCTAGCCAATTTAGCCCGATTAATAGTCCGGCTAATACGGCCCATATGGCATAGACTTCCGACCGAAAAACGAGAGGCTTCCGTCCAGCTAAGAGGTCGCGGACCATTCCGCCGCCACTACCTGTCAGCACCGCAGCGATAATAACAGCGGCTAACGGATGGTTCATTTCCGTTGCGAAAAGAGCACCTTGAATCGCGAAAGCAGAAAGGCCAATAGCATCAGTAAAGTTTCCCCATTTCCTCCAATGCTTTAATAACCTGGATGGAAAAAGGAAAACGATCGTGATGGCCAACAAGGCGATTGTGAAAAAGAGCCCCTGATCCCACAAAGCTGAAATGGGAACCCCGATGAGAAGATTCCGTATCGCTCCGCCGCCAAAAGCGGTCACGATCCCAAGCATGTAAACTCCGAAAATATCATATTCTTCTTCCATCGCGACAATGGCTCCGCTGATCGCAAAGGCAATGGTTCCAATCATACTTAAAACATCCCAAGTCATAACCGCAACCTCCCCTCTAAGGTATAATACACATTCCTATCTAAAACGAGTTACGTTGATTTCTCATAAAATAAATCTAAATCTATCTGATTTTATCACCTCTTCCCCCTTTTTAGCTACCAATTACACAGATAAAGAAGGGTGAGAAAATTTTGGTTCATTGCTATTTTTTGGTATGATGAGTTCAGGTTCATGTTTGAACCGAGCGCAGGTGTAAATAATTTATTTCGCAAGCGTTTGTAAGTTAAGAAGGAATGATAGTTTAAACAGGAAATGCAAACAATGGAATAATAGCCAATACATATGATGAAAGGTGGAATCTGTTTTGGAACAGAAACGAGATTCTGAAAAAGCCATCCTGGTCGGCTGTCAAACGCCGCTAACGGATGATCTGCGTTTTCAATATTCAATGGATGAACTTGCTTCATTAACAGAAACGGCTCAAGGCGAAGTGCTAATGTCTGTCATGCAGAAGCGAGAACGAATTCATCCGTCTACTTATATAGGAAAAGGAAAAGTCGAGGAACTCAAAGCGTTGGTAGATGAGCTTGAGGTTGACCTCATCATTTTCAATGACGAATTGTCACCAAGTCAAATCCGGAATTTGTCCAAGGATCTCGAAGTCAGGATTATCGATCGTACACAGTTAATTCTGGACATCTTTGCGCGGCGAGCTCGTTCAAAGGAAGGAAAGCTACAAGTAGAGCTGGCTCAACTTCAATATTTGCTGCCTCGCTTAATGGGTCAAGGTACCGCGCTATCGCGATTAGGTGCCGGAATTGGGACGAGGGGACCTGGGGAAACAAAACTAGAGTCTGACCGTCGTCATATCCGTAGAAGAATCGACGATATTAAAGGACAACTGGCCGTGATTGTTCAACATCGCGACAGATACCGCGAACGTCGCAAGAAAAACAAAGCCTTTCAAATTGCTTTGGTTGGATATACAAATGCAGGGAAGAGTACACTGTTCAACCGGTTAACTGAGGCAGATTCTTATGAAGAAAATCAATTGTTTGCAACGCTTGATCCGATGACTCGGAAAGTCATTCTTCCGAGTGGTTTTAGCGTACTGATGACGGACACCGTTGGATTTATTCAAGATTTGCCAACAACACTGGTTGCTGCCTTCCGTTCAACATTAGAAGAAGTGAGCGAAGCGGATTTGCTATTACATGTTGTGGATATGTCCAATCAAGATTATTTTTCACATGAAAAAACGGTCAATAAACTGTTAGAAGATTTGGAAGTTAACCAAATTCCACAAATTACGGTTTATAATAAAAAGGATATTGCCCACCCTGACTTTGTCCCTGTGGCAGATACCGAAACAGCGTTTATTAGTGCGTTTTCAGATGAAGATCGCGATAATTTAAAAAGAAAAATCGAAGAATCGATCATTAGTCAAATGGAAGCTTTTCATGTGTTGGTTCCTTCTGGAGAAGGAAAACTATTGTCTCAGTTAAAAAATGAAACCATTTTGAGAGAACTTACTTTTGATGAAGAACAACAAGGATATCGTTGTCGAGGGTACGCCTTAAAAGACCATCAAGTGTCAGGGCAACTAAATAAATACTCAGTAAGATAGGAGAAACCGCAGCATGTTTTCACAGTTAAACTCTGGAGATCAGTTAAAACCTCTTGTGGAGGAGGTTGAACAGCAAGTCTCTGAAATACATAAACAAATCGATGAGCGCATCGACTTCAATCAATTTCGTGTACTACAAAGCTTTCAAAAGCATCGAGTGAGTGATTCTCATTTTATGCCTTCAACAGGCTATGGTTACGATGATATCGGGCGCGATACGTTAGAAAGGATCTATGCCGATGTATTCGGTGGGGAAGCGGGTCTCGTAAGACCACAAATCATTTCTGGCACACATGCCATTTCGATTGCTCTTTTTGGGATACTACGCCCTGGGGATGAGCTTTTATATATGACCGGAAAGCCTTATGATACTTTAGAGGAAATTGTCGGGATTCGTGGGGACGGGAATGGCTCCTTAAAGGAATTTGGCATTTCTTATGATTCAGTCGCTTTAACAAGTGAAGGGGGCATTGATTGGCAAGCGGTAGAAAAGGCCATCAAACCCAACACGAAAATGATTGGCATACAGCGTTCAAAAGGGTATGCAACTAGACCTTCTTTCACTGTTGCGGAGATTGGCGAAATGGTACGGTTTGTAAAAGAGATTAAATCGGACGTCGTTGTGTTTGTGGATAATTGTTATGGGGAATTTGTGGAGGAACAAGAACCTTGCCATGTTGGTGCAGATTTAATCGCAGGGTCATTAATCAAGAACCCAGGAGGCGGGATTGCGAAGACTGGTGGCTATCTAGTTGGGAAACAGGAATTTGTCGATGCTTGTTCCTATCGGATGACCTCTCCAGGTATTGGTGCTGAGGCGGGTGCTTCTCTCTATGCGTTACAGGAAATGTATCAAGGATTCTTTATGGCTCCACATATCGTCGGGCAAGCGTTGAAAGGGGCGGTCTTTACTGCTGCGATGCTTGAACGTTGTGGAATGAATTCCTCACCAAAATGGAATGTAGAAAGAACGGATTTGATTCAATCTGTTCAATTTGATGATCGCGACAAAATGGTTGCGTTTTGTCAGGCAATTCAATTTGCTTCTCCGATTAATTCGCACGTGACTCCGTATCCAAGTTATATGCCTGGTTATGAAGATGATGTCATTATGGCGGCCGGTACGTTTATTCAAGGTGCCAGTATCGAATTAACCGCTGACGGTCCAACTCGTCCACCGTATGTGGCTTATGTGCAAGGTGGATTAACTTACTCCCATGTGAAAATGGCTGTATGTATTGCTTTGGATCATATGGTGACAAAAGGGTTAGTTCAACTTGGTTAAGTAAAATAATAAAAACAGTTTTATGATCTTTAGTTCTGACAATTTATAAAGCTCGTCAATTGGCGGGCTTTCTTTTATGCATTCGAATAAAAATTACAACTGAATAAGCTAGGTATCCCAAAGAATAACTTTATTAAGAGAATAGAGCTAGCAACCGAATTTAAACATACGGAATGGGTACTATTGCGTTAAAAACATCTTTAGGATTTGAACAAAAAACTTTATGATTACTGCCTTACTTTATGAGTTAAAATGGGGATTAAGTGGGAATTGCCCATCATTAAAAAGGCGATTAAAAACCATGTCAGATTATCTTACATTTCATTGACATGTTAGTTTACATTACATATAATAAAACTATCAAAAGGAGAAAGGAGAGAAATCAAAATGGGCGGAAGCCAGATTCGCCGAAATATGCCATTGTTTTCAATCGGGATTGTCATGCAGCTGACGGATTTAACAGCAAGACAAATTCGATATTATGAGGAACATGGCTTGATTTCTCCAGCAAGAACAGAAGGCAATAAGCGTCTTTTTTCCTTAAACGATATTGACAAGTTACTTGAAGTCAAGGATCTAATTGACCAAGGTGTCAATCTTGCTGGCATTAAACAAATCTTCAACGTGAAACAGCACAACGATGTAGCACCAAATGATGAAGACAACAAAGATGCAGAAAAAGTGCGAAAAGACCTTTCTGATGCTGAACTGAGAAAGCTTCTCCGAAAAGAATTACTTAGAGCTGGAAGGTTTCATAGGAATTCTGGACCAGGAGACCGGTCAAGATTCCATTAACTTATTAAAATTTGAATATACTGGGAGGAACATGAATGTCAAAGTATACTAGAGAAGATATCGTTCGTATGTCTAAAGAGGAAAATGTAAAATTCATCCGATTGCAGTTTACTGATATTTTAGGAACAATCAAAAACGTTGAGATTCCAGTTAGCCAACTTGACAAAGCGTTGGATAATAAAATGATGTTTGATGGATCTTCGATTGAAGGGTTCGTACGAATTGAAGAATCAGATATGTATTTAATTCCTGATTTAGATACTTGGGTAATTTTCCCTTGGACAGCGGAAAAAGGAAAAGTGGCTCGTTTGATTTGTGACATCTACAATCCAGATGGAACACCATTCTCAGGGGACCCACGCGCAAACCTAAAGCGTGTGTTAAAGGAAATGGAAGCAATGGGCTTCACAGATTTTAACTTAGGGCCAGAGCCAGAATTCTTCTTATTCAAATTGGATGAAAAAGGGGAACCAACTCTTGAGTTGAACGATAACGGAGGATACTTTGACTTAGCTCCTACAGATCTTGGTGAAAACTGCCGTCGTGATATCGTGCTTGAACTAGAAGAAATGGGCTTTGAAATTGAAGCTTCTCACCATGAAGTAGCCCCTGGTCAGCACGAAATTGACTTCAAATATGCAGATGCGGTTACAGCTTGTGACTATATCCAAACATTCAAGCTTGTGGTAAAAACCATTGCTCGTAAACATGGACTACATGCGACATTTATGCCGAAACCATTATTCGGTGTGAATGGTTCGGGAATGCACATGAACCTTTCTCTATTTAGAAACGGTGAAAATGCATTCTTTGATCCAAACGCAAACCTTCAGTTGAGTGAAACAGCTGAGCAGTTCATCGCTGGGACAATCAAACACGCTACAGCTTTCACGGCGGTTACTAATCCAACAGTGAACTCTTATAAGCGTCTAGTTCCAGGCTATGAAGCTCCATGTTATGTTGCATGGTCTGCTCAAAACCGTTCACCATTAATCCGTATCCCGGCTTCCCGTGGCTTAAGCACACGTGTTGAGGTGCGTAGCGTAGACCCATCTGCGAATCCTTATCTAGCAATGGCTGTTCTTCTACAAGCTGGACTTGATGGAATCAAGAACAAGTTGACTCCTCCAGCACCAGTAGACCGAAACATCTATGTAATGGATAAAGAAGAGCGCGTAGAAGCAGGAATCGTCGATCTACCAGCAACTCTTTATGCAGCCCTTACTGAACTTCAGTCAAATGAAGTTATCTGTGCAGCATTAGGCGAGCACATCCTTGAACACTTCGTAGAAGCAAAAGAAATCGAGTGGGATATGTTTAGAACGCAAGTGCACCCATGGGAGCGCGAGCAGTACATGAGCATGTACTAATAAATGAACCCCCCAGCACCCCAGTGGTGTTGGGGGTTTTTATTATGTGGAGGGTGGTTGGAGCGAAGGGAAATTATCCTAACTATTGAGTATTGTAGGTGTAGGACAGAAAGGGACCGAGCGAGTGGAGAAGTGTCTAAGAAAGAGCCGTTGTGGGACAGAAGGAAAAGGTAAGCGGAAAAAGTGTCTAAGAAAGAATCGTTGAGGGAAAGAAAGAGAACTGTAAGCGAGAGAACTGTCTAATAATGTATAAATTCTCAATTGTTAGTCTGTCTAATACCGAGTTTCTGTGGAACAGGTATAGCAAAAATACAACAAGAGATCGAGGTTCATAACAAGCTGTTTTAGGTCAGGGGGAAGGCAGAATGATAGAAAAGTGTTTAATAGAGCGTACTAGAATTTAAAATCAGTCTTAAAAGCAAATGTACATATGCTACGCAGTAAAGCTAACTTCCCAAAGTAATGCAAACCTAGGTACCACCCACCCAAGCTTTGCATAGTACCAATAAGAATCGCATCAAAAAGAGCTTGTCCCATATTCATTATGAATGGGACAAGCTCTTTTTGATATGGATAGGATTAGTGCATATGGCGGTAAACTCCGATTACCTTACCTAGAATCGATACATTCCGAAGAATAATAGGTTCCATTGTAGGGTTCTCTGGTTGTAACCGAATAAAGTCCTTTTCTTTGAAGAATCGTTTTACGGTAGCTTCATCTTCTTCTGTCATCGCAACTACAATTTCACCGTTATTGGCTGTTTGTTGTTGTTTTACGATGACATAATCTCCGTCAAGAATTCCTGCATCGATCATACTTTCTCCCATAACTTCTAACATGAAAACTTGTTCCTCTGCAGGGACGAGAGTGTCGGGGAGTGGGAAGTATTCTTCGACATTTTCGATCGCTGTAATCGGTTGTCCAGCCGTAACTCTACCAACAACTGGGACGTTTATAATGCTATATTTTGGAGTTTGTAAATCTTGGTCCATTTCTAGTACTTCAATTGCACGAGGTTTAGTTGGGTCGCGACGGATAAGTCCCTTGCTTTCTAGGCGAGCTAAATGTCCGTGGACCGTGGAACTAGATGCAAGACCAACAGCCTCTCCGATTTCTCGAACAGAAGGTGGATAACCCTTTTTCTTTACCTCATCCTTAATGAAACTAAGGATGTCTTGCTGCCTTTTTGATAATTTTGTCATTTTCACGCACCCCATTTTATATTCCTATGGTTATTATAACACGTATGTTCGTATGGTACAAACATAAGTTCGAAT
>Ga0182742_1002500_pt1 | contig 20178 bp, 16 predicted proteins | sample eDN5th37CBELigMG_FD_128880 | JGI IMG/M metagenome (GOLD analysis project Ga0182742, IMG submission 128880) | Enriched Miracle-Growth compost microbial communities from Emeryville, California, USA - eDNA 5th pass 37_C BE-Lig MG (version 2)... ... | reverse complement strand
ATTTGATCGCGCCTTTTTTCAACGAGCCGCTCATCTTTTACAGAAGCCTGCACTTCCCTCCTACTCATCATTACCCCCCTTGCCTTGCCCGTACCGCCCGCTTATTTCGTCAACATTCTGCTAATAACGAGGCGTTGAACTTCTTGTGTACCTTCATAGATTTGCGTAATTTTCGCATCGCGCATGAATCGCTCAACTGGATACTCTTTTGTATAACCATAGCCGCCAAAAACTTGTACCGCTTCGGTTGTTACCTTCATTGCGGTATCGCCTGCAAGCAATTTGGACATCGCTGATTCTTTTCCGTATGGAAGACCTTCTGACTCTAACCATGCTGCTTGATAAGTTAATAGTCTTGAAGCTTCGATTTGCGTTGCCATATCCGCTAGTTTAAAGCCAACTCCTTGTTGCTGAGCAATTGGCTTTCCAAACTGAACGCGCTCTTTTGCATAATCAACTGCCGCATCCAATGCCCCTTGTGCAATCCCAACCGCTTGGGCCGCAATTCCGTTACGTCCGCCATCAAGCGTCATCATTGCAACTTTAAAACCTTCGCCTTCTTTCCCTAAAACATTCGCTGCTGGTACGCGGCAATCTTCAAAAATGATCTCTGTTGTAGGCGATGAACGAATCCCCATTTTCTTTTCTTTCTTGCCTACTGAAAAACCTGGGAAGTCACTTTCAACGATAAATGCAGTAGTACCTTTGTGCTTGTTATCTGGATCTGTTAGCGCAAACACCACATAAATCTCTGCTTCGCCACCATTGGTGATGAAAATTTTCGAACCGTTCAACACATAATCGTCGCCATCACGACGCGCAATCGTTCTCATCGCACCCGCATCCGAACCACTGCCAGGCTCTGTTAAGCAATAAGCGCCCATCTTTTGTCCTGTTGCCAACGCTTTTAAATACGTTTGCTTCTGATCTTCCGTACCAAACTTATAAATCGGCCAGCTAGCTAACGAAGTATGAGCGGACAATGTTACCGCTGTTGATGCACATACACGCGATAACTCTTCCACCGCGATACAATAAGCTAAATAATCACTGCCGATGCCACCGTACTCTTCTGGCCATGGAATCCCGGTTAAGCCAAGCTCCGCCATTTTTTCAAACAAACCGCGGTCAAAGCGCTCTTCTTCATCACGCTCTGCAGCCGTTGGAGCTACTTCATTTTTTGCAAAATCACGGACCATTTTTCGAATCATTTCGTGTTCTTCTGATAGTTTAAAATTCATGTTCAATTCCCCCAGTTTTTATTTGCACTATGATACCTAATTGTTGATTTCCACTCCTGGTGCTTCGCTTTCCGCGCCCGTGGGGTCTCCCGCTGACCTGTACTTCCCGCAGGAGTGTTCGCACCATCCGCTCCAATCAACGAGATAAAAAAACTAAGAAATACACAGTCTATTGTTTCATCTACTTCCTACAACTGCTTGCTAATCACAATTCGCTGAATTTCGCTTGTTCCTTCATAGATTTCCGTCACTTTCGCATCGCGGAAATATCGTTCAACAGGATAATCTTTGGTGTATCCATAGCCACCGAATACTTGAATCGCTTCGGTCGTCACTTCAACAGCCGTCCTTGAAGCAAATAATTTGGCCATCGAGGCTTCCTTGCTGCATTTCTCCCCACGCTCACGGAGGTTTGCTGCTTGGTAGACAAGTAGTTTCGATGCTTCCACAGCCGTCGCCATGTCTGCTAGCTTAAACCCTACTCCCTGCTGCGCCGCAATTGGTTTGCCAAACTGAACTCGTTGTTTCGCATATGTGATCGCGGCCTCAAGAGCTGCGCTAGCAATTCCTAGGGCCTGAGCGGCAATCCCAATTCGCCCCACTTCTAAATTGCCAAGCGCAATTTTTAGCCCATCACCTTCCGCTCCTAAGCGATTGGCTGCTGGCACAACCATATCTTCGAACGTTAACTGCACCGTGCGCGAACCATGCAGCCCCATTTTGTGCTCATCTTTTCCGATCACAAGCCCCGGCGTATTTTTCTCCACGATAAAAGCCGAAATCCCTTTTGAACCGGCTTCCGGATTGGTTGAAGCAAAAACAATGTATGTGTCTGCTTCTCCTCCGTTGGTAATAAACACCTTCGAACCATTTAAACGATAGCCTTCGTTTATTTTCACCGCTCTTGTTTTTAAACTGGCTGCATCGGAACCTGCACTCGGTTCAGTCAGACAGAAAGCCCCGAGATATTCACCTGACGCTAACTTCGGGACATATTTCTGCTTTTGTTGTTCATTGCCAAAATAAAGAATCGGGTTCGTTCCAACTGATGTATGCACCGATAAAATGACCCCAAGCGTTGCACTCATTTTTGAGATTTCTTCAATTGCGATGATGTAGGACGTAAAATCCATTCCTGCTCCACCATACTTTTCTGGAATCGGAATTCCCATCAAACCAAGCTCACTCATTTTTTTAAGAAGCTCGTGTGGAAACTCGCCCGCTTCCATCCGTCCAATAAACGGGGCAACTTCTCTTTCCGCAAAATCTCGAACCATTTTCCGCATCATTTCTTGCTCATCTGTAAATCTCAGGTTCATCTAAAGAACCCCTCCCTGACTAAGATGCATGTTTATTCATAAACATAAAAGCCACGACCCGATTTCTTTCCAAGCCAACCTGCTTTCACATACTTACGCAACAATGGGCATGGTCGATATTTAGGGTCACCGAAGCCGTCATACAAGGTCTCCATAATATACAGACAAGTATCCAAGCCGATAAAATCAGCCAACGTTAACGGACCCATCGGATGGTTCATTCCGAGTTTCATCACTTCATCAATCGATTCTTTTGTTGCCACACCCTCATATAAGGTATAAATCGCTTCGTTGATCATCGGCATCAAAATCCGATTTGCCACAAACCCAGGGAAATCATTCACTTCTACCGGAACCTTGCCAATTTTTTTCGTAATGTCCTCAATGGTTTGGTACACTTCATCGGCCGTTGCTAGACCACGAATAATTTCTACCAACTTCATGACCGGTACTGGGTTCATAAAATGCATGCCGATTACTTTTTCCGGACGCTTTGTCGCCGCGGCAATCTCAGTAATTGGCAGCGAAGAAGTATTGGAAGCTAAAATCGTATGTGGCTGAGCAATCTCATCTAACTGAGCAAAAATCTTCGTTTTCACTTCCATATTTTCAACTGCTGCTTCGATGATAAGATCAACACCACCTGCATCTTGAAGATCTGTAGAGGAAGCAATCCGCGCAAGTACTTCCGCCTTCTGCTCTGCAGTGATTCTGCCTTTATCCACTTGTCGTGTTAAATTTTTGGTGATGACTCCTAACCCACGTTCTACAAATTCCGGTTTCAAATCATTCAAAGTCACCTGGTACCCAGCCTCAGCACAAACCTGTGCGATTCCCGAACCCATTTGCCCGGCACCAATTACCATAATTTTTTCCACTTGTTTTCCCCCTTTAGCTAGTTTGATAGAAAAATAGGTTCTCCGAAGAACAGTTCTCTTCAATTCCCGCGATATTCTGGTCTATTGCCTCATAATCCGGTTCTATTCCCGCAAAACCTTTGTCTATCCCCGTAACTCATCTTTCTATTACAAAGGAACCTTGGTCTATTGCCCAACATCCACGTTCTATTTCCCATAAAACTTGTGTCTATTCCCACATCTCACGGTTCTATACTCTACTAGCGAACTTCAATCATTACCGCATCGCCCTGGCCGCCGCCCGAACAAATCGCGGCAACCCCAATGCCACCGCCACGGCGCTTCAGCTCGTGCATCAACGTTAAAATGATTCTCGTTCCACTAGCACCAATTGGGTGACCAAGCGCAACCGCACCACCGTTAACATTGATTTTCTCTGAATCCAAGCCTGCAATTTGCTCACTCGCCAGAACAACAGCAGCAAAGGCTTCGTTGATTTCAAACAAGTCAATATCAGCAACCGACTTTCCTGTTTTCTTTAACAGCTCATTGATGACCAAGCCAGGTGTTTTCGGAAAATCCTTCGCTTCCGTAGCAACCGCTGTATGCCCAAGAATGACCGCATCTGGTTTGCGTCCTTCACGAACTGCGCGTTCTTCACTCATCAACACAAGCGCTGCTGCACCGTCATTGACTCCTGGTGCATTTCCTGCAGTAATCGTGCCATCATGATTAAACACGGGCTTCAATTTGGCTAAGCTTTCAAGCGACGTATCTTTTCTTGGTGCTTCATCTTGATCAACCACAACTGGATTTCCGCGCCGCTGCGGGACTTCAACTGGAACAATTTCTTCTGCCAGTAACCCTCCATTGATAGCAGCAACCGCTTTTTGGTGACTTCTAAACGCCCATTTGTCTTGCTCTTCACGACTAAGGGCCATTTCCGCCGCGACACCGTTTCCATATGTGCCCATATGAACGCCGGTAAATGAACATGTTAACCCATCATGAATCATCAAGTCCTTCACTTGGCCGTCGCCCATTCTTAATCCCCAGCGTGCTTTCGGTAAAATGTACGGAGCGTTGCTCATCGATTCCATTCCGCCTGCGACAATTACCTCTTCTTCACCAGAACGAATCAGTATATCGGCTAGCGATACGCTACGCATTCCTGAAGCACAGACTTTGTTCACAAGCTCTGTTTTGACTTCCCAAGGTATCCCCGCGTTGCGTGCCGCTTGACGGGAAGGAAGCTGGCCTTGCCCACCTTGGAGCACATTTCCCATAATGACTTCGCCTACGTCTTTTGCTGCAACATTTGCGCGCCCCAACGCACCTTGTATCGCGATGCCACCAAGTTCTGCAGCGGTCAAACCGCTCAAACTTCCACCTAATTTTCCAAAAGGTGTTCTTGCTCCTGCTAAAATCACTGTCTTGCCCATTTATTAGCACCCCTTTAATGGTCAATTTTTACTATCCCAAAATATTGACTGAACGCTCGCTCAAGCCTGACCCATATAAAAACTTACACCATCCCCCAATGTTGTAAGCGCTTAAATATAAGGCTGTTTTCGTAAAGCTTGTTGTTAAAATCTTAATGCCGATTTTAACGCAGTGCTGAAAATTAAGTTAGCAGGCTCTTTTCTCATACATAAAACTATTAAGTATAACCTAGCTCATTCAGTCGCACTTTTTTCAAAAGCAACAAAGTTTGAGAAAAGAGCCAAAACTAAATGCAAATACCCATACAAATTTATGAGGATTAGCGGCGAAACATTCCGCCGCTAACCTCTATGCTGTATAGGCCCAAGTTGCTCTTCTATTAGTCTAGTTTTTATGAAGCAAGTTCTTCCTTTTCACCAAATACTGATTTCTCAAGAAGTTCTGCAACATCATACGTACTAACGTTTTCTTCGACTTCTTTTGCTTTGGTTCCATCTGATAACATCGTTAAGCAATATGGACAGCCGGACGAAATGACCGAAGGATTAACAGCAAGCGCTTGTTCCGTACGGGCTACGTTGATGCGGTGTCCTGTTTCTTCTTCCATCCACATCAAGCCACCACCGGCTCCACAGCACATTGCGTCTTCGCGGTTACGCTCGATTTCCTTCAACTTCACACCAGGAATCGCTTTGATGATGTCACGCGGCGCATCATAAACTTCGTTGTAACGTCCAAGATAACAAGAATCATGGAACGCAATCGTTTCATCCAATGTATGCTTCGGTACAAGCTTTCCTTCTTTCACAAGCTCCGCAAGCAATTCGGTATGGTGATACACCTCTGCTTCAAAGCCGAAATCAGGATACTCATTTTTAAAGATATTGTATGCATGCGGGTCGATTGTAACGATTTTCTTCACTTCGTTCTTTTCAAATTCCGCAATATTGTTTGTTGCTAGCTCTTGGAATAAGAATTCGTTACCAAGACGGCGTGGTGTATCGCCTGAGTTCTTTTCTTTGTTTCCTAAAATCGCAAATTTGACGCCCGCTTCATTTAAAAGTTTCGCAAAGCTTAACGCGATCTTTTGACTGCGGTTATCAAAAGCACCCATGCTTCCAACCCAGAATAAGTATTCGAACTCTTCGCCAGACTTTTTCATTTCTTTTACAGTTGGTACAACAACATCGTCACGAAGCTCACGCCATTTTTCTTTTTCCTTACGGTTCAAGCCCCATGGGTTTCCTTGACGCTCGATGTTTGTCATTGCACGTTGTGCATCGGCATCCATCTTTCCTTCGGTTAAAACTAGATAACGACGAAGGTCAATAATTTTATCAACATGCTCGTTCATAACTGGACACTGATCTTCACAGTTACGGCAAGTTGTACAAGCCCAGATTTCTTCTTCTGTAATGACATCGCCAATTAAGCTCGGGTTATAAGCAAGACTAGCAGCCGCTTCTTCTGCCCCAGCACCTGCACCAGCAAGCGCTAACTGGTTTCCAGTTGTATTCGCAAATGCAAATGTCGGCACCCACGGTTGCTTGGATGTCACAGCAGCTCCATGGTTTGTTAAATGATCACGCATTTTTAAAATTAAGTCCATCGGCGATAGCATTTTACCCGTGCCTGTGGCTGGACACATATTTGTACATCGTCCGCACTCTACACAAGCATAAAAGTCAATCATCTGCTCTTGAGTAAAGTCGGTGATTTTACCTACTCCAAAGCTTTCTTGTGTTTCATCTTCAAAGTCAATTTTACTAGGCTTTGCGGCCGGCCCCACACGTGTAAAGTACACGTTTGCTGGTCCTGCAAGTAAGTGCGCATGCTTTCCTTGTGGTACGTACACCAAGAACGTTAAAAGTAAGAGTAAGTGAATCCACCAAGCAACATAGAACACCACAATTGCTGCAGTTTCTGGCAGCCAACTTAAGGCAGCGGCAATCGCTGAAGCAACAGGCTCTGTCCATGTACCTTCATGACCGTGCCAAATCAAGCTCATACCGTTTCCGAGAAGAACGGATAACATCAAGCCACCGATAAAAATAAGAACAAGTCCATTTTTCACACCGCGCTTTAAGCGTACGAGCTTTTCGATGTAACGGCGATAGTACGCCCAAATAACGGCAACGAGAATCGTTAACGTCACGATTTCCTGGAAGAATGTGAAACCAGGGTATAGCGGACCTAGTGGCAAATGCGATTCTGGCTTAATCCCCTTCCAGATAAAATCAATCGCTCCAAACTGGACTAAAATAAATCCATAGAAGAACATAACGTGGATAGCTCCACTCTTTTTGTCCTTCATTAATTTCTTCTGACCAAATACCATTACCCAAATTCTGTCCCAACGTTCTTTTACATGGTCATTAAACTCTGATTTCTTCCCGAGCTTAATGTACTCAATTCTCGTTTTGACCACATACAGGAACAGACTAGCTGCGTAAGCGATTACAAGAATCGTCGCAATCAAGTTAACCCATAACAGACCGTTCATAACTTCCTCTACCCCCTTTGAAGATTTCTACAAGCGAGCGCTCGCTCATTTGCAGAGAAAATTTAAAAGCAATAAAATTTTCTGAATATATCTGTAACTCCATTATATTATGAATGAGCATTCAGTCAACGGTTTTTTTCTCAAAAATTTTTTTCTTGGATGGATTCGGAAAACCCTTCATATAAATCATTATTTCGGTAAAACTAATCTGTACTCGCAACCGACTTTTTACCTCCCTACTTAAGTCATACGCGTGAAAAAATTACATAAAGGAGCCGGATTTCTGTGGAGATTGCAACGTGGATAATAGTTTGTATTACCCTGCTGCTAATAGTGGACTTTTCCATCGGGAGAAAGCGACATTTAGCCCAGTTAAACAAGCAACGATTTCCTGAACGAAAAAGTCAGCTTGCTGTCTTCACAACAGGACCCGACTTATTTGAAGATTACTTTGCTGAACTTAGGCAAGCTAAAAAGCATATTCACGTTTTGTTTTACATTGTAAAAGATGATTCATTCGGCAACGAGTTTTTAGAGATCTTAATGCAAAAAGCGAAACAAGGTGTTGAGGTCCGGCTACTGGTAGACTGGGTTGGCGGTAGTCTCTCACGTAAGACGAAACAAAAATTAAAACAAGCGGGTGTCGAGTTTGCTAGCAGCCAAGTTCCCAAACTCCCCTTTTTGTTTTATTCTTCGCAAGTACGAAATCACCGCAAAATTACCATTATTGACGGTGCAATTGGCTACACCGGAGGCTATAACGTTGGCAAGGAATACATCAACAAAGACAAAAAACTGTCTCCGTGGCGCGACTATCATTTAAAGGTGAAAGGCGAAGGCGTCCAAGATTTGCAAAAGCAATTCCTGCTCGACTGGAAACGGACTATGAAAGTCAATCTTTTACAAAAAGAAGTCTATTTCCCTCCTCTTCACCAGGGAGAAATTCGCCATCAGTTGATGCCTTCGGAAGGAAATGAATTAGAACAAACCTTATACAGCATGATCCAGAAGGCTGAACACAAGATGATGATCGGGACTCCGTATTTTATCCCAAGCGATCGAATCTTCAATGAACTGTTAAAGGCCGTTGAGCGCGGTGTACAGTTGACCTTACTCGTTCCTTTTACAGCTGATCATATACTAGTTAAAGAAGCGTCCTTGCGCTATATTCGAAAACTCATTTCTTCAGGTGGAAATGTATATCAGTATAAAAAAGGATTTTATCATTCAAAAGTATTTGTAATTGATGATAAACTTTGCGACCTAGGCACAGCCAACTTTGACAAACGCAGTATGTTTTTAAACCTCGAACTCAATTGCTTGATTTATAACCAAGAATTTATTCAACAGGTAAACATGATCCTTCAAGAAGATTTACGAGATTCTGATGAAGTCAGCCTTGAGGAGTTAAACCGTTTCAACCCGATTCGCAGTCTAAAAGAACGTGCAGCCCAGACGGTCTCCTATTTTCTGTAACGAGGGCTGAAAGGAGATTCACCATGATTATACGTTTCGGCTACGTATCGACGGCGATTTCGCTTTGGGAAGCTTCACCGTCGCGTACACTTACTTTTACTCGCTATCAAAAAATGTCCAAAGCCGAGCGCACGGACAAGCTATTAGCGGTGACTCATGAAAATTTAAAAAGCACAGAAAGAATGGTTCATTATAATATTGCCCACGAAATACCGTTGTACCGGTTTTCAAGCTCGATTGCCCCACTCGCCACTCATCCTGAAGTGAAATGGGACTTTGTGACTCCATTTCGTGATCAATGGCGCGAAATTGGTCGCCTTGTTAGAGCCAAGGGGATACGTACCAGTTTTCATCCGAACCAGTATACTCTGTTCACTTCCCCCCGCCCAGAAGTTTCCGATAATGCGGTGATTGATATGGAGTATCACTATCGGATGCTTGAAGCAATGGGGCTCGAAAACGAAGGAGTCATCAATATCCATATCGGAGGGGCTTACGGAAATAAAGAAGAAACAATTCTCCGCTTTCACGAGAATTTGCGCAAACTCCCTTTTGAGATTAAACAACGGATGACACTTGAAAACGATGATAAAACGTACACCGGAGACGAAACATTAGCTGCTTGTCAAAAAGAAGACATCCCGTTTGTATTCGATTATCATCATCATATGGCCAATTTGGGGACAATGGAGCTTGAAAAGCTGTTGGAGTTAGGATTTGCAACTTGGGAACGAATTGGACTCCGGCCGAAAATTCACATCAGTTCGCCCAAGACGGAAAAAGCCTTTCGGTCGCATGCTGATTATGTGGACGCTGATTTTATCCTGCCACTGATTGACGTCTTGCGTTCCCTCGGACAAGATGTTGATTTTATGATTGAAGCAAAGCGAAAAGATCAAGCTGCGCTCACTTTAGTAGAAGATTTGAGTAAAATTCGTGGCGTTAAGCGGATTGGTGGGGCAACTTTGCAGTGGAAGTGAGTTTATTATGTGTACCCCCAATGTATCTTGTGAGTTTTTATTTTCAGATTGCTTCATTTTCGCTGATAACCAGTAAAAATCACACCATTTATAAAAACGAATGACTTTTACTAGAAAAACACTTTTAGGGGGGTATTTTCAAGCCTATTTGTCTTTCTAGACGTATGTTTGGCTCGTTTACCCTCCCTATGCTGATTGTAGCTAATTTATTTGCCGTTAACTTCACTTTATTCTCCCTAAACCTTCTTTTATTCTCTGTAGAGAGAATAAATACCTGCTTAGGTATAAGTTTTCTCCCCCAAAAGTCCCATTCCTCCCTTAAAAACAAAACCAAAATTCCTTTACTAGAAAAATAAACCTCTCCCAAGTGGGAGAGGTTATTTAAAATTATAAAGCTCCAGCGGCTAGCGACTAGTGTCCTTCCCCCTTCTCCCTACGATAAGTCAACATCGAATCGCTATCGCTCTTCGTGTTTCCTTTATCGCGTTCAACGGGCACTAAATTCTTAATTGCCCGTAAGAACCCGATTGACTTTTCTAAGGGCTAAAGCCCAAAGAAAAGTCTTATCTCAGTCGAAGGGCTCCAGGACATACGTCCTGAGTGAGCCGCTTACGCTTTTCTCTGTCCAGCTCCAGCGGCTAGGGGCTCGGGTCATAAGTCAATCCGTCGAGAAGGTTAAAGAGCAACCTTCCAGCCGGCTCGCCTTATGCCTGTCGCCCCTGAACAAGCCGCCTCCGCTTTTCTTTTTACATCTTCTCTGGTGCAGATACTCCGATCAGATCCAATGCGTTTTTCATGGTGATTTGTACGGATTTAATTAATCCTAAACGTGCAGCGGTGCGGTCTTTGGCTTCTAGGTCTAGTACTTTTTCGGCATTGTAGAAGCTGTGGAACGCAGATGCTAGTTCAAAGATGTAATTCGTTACGCGGTGTGGCACACGCTTTTGTGCAGCTTCTGCAACCGCTTGTGGGAATTCACCTAGTTTCTTTAACAAATCGATTTCTTTCTCTGCACCAATCAAGCTGAAGTCGGCGTTGCGGTCGACCGCAAGCCCTTGTTCTTCGGCTTGACGCAAGATGCTGCAGATCCGTGCATGCGCGTATTGTGCATAATAAACAGGGTTGTCATTCGACTGAGATACTGCTAAATCAAGGTCGAAGTCCATATGTGTATCTGAACTTCTCATTGCGAAGAAATAACGAGTTGCATCAAGGCCGACTTCATCAATCAAGTCACGCATTGTCACTGCTTTACCGGTACGCTTACTCATCTTCATTTTCTCGCCATTTTTATAAAGCTGAACCATTTGAATGATTTCAACTTCGAGCGCATCCGCTTCATTGCCTAGTGCTTGAATCGCCGCTCTCATCCGTGGGATATAGCCATGATGGTCCGCTCCCCAAATATTGATTAGCTTTTCAAAGCCACGCTCAAGCTTGTCTTTATGATAAGCGATATCCGGCAATAAGTACGTAAATGATCCATCTTGCTTGATTAATACCCGGTCTTTGTCATCGCCAAATGTTGTTGAACGGAACCAAGTTGCTCCATCTTTTTCATAGATATGGCCTTTTTCTTTTAACACTTCAAGCGCTTTTTCAATCTTGCCGTCTTGATAAAGAGATGTTTCTGAGAACCAAACATCAAAACCGACACGGAACGCTTCTAAGTCTTTCTTCAACTTTTCCAGTTCATATTCCAACCCGTATTGGCGGAATGTTTCAAAGCGTTCTTCATTGCTCATTTTTGCGAACTTGTCAGCATGCTCTTCCGCTAATTTTTTCCCGATGCCAATAATGTCTTCCCCATGGTAGCCATCAGCAGGCATTTCGCGGTCTTCGCCAAGCGCTTGGAAATAACGAGCTTCAACCGATAACGCTAAGTTGTTAATCTGATTTCCCGCATCATTTATGTAGTATTCACGCGATACATCATAACCAGCTTTTGCAAGCACATTGCTTAGAGAATCCCCTACTGCCGCGCCACGAGCATGTCCTAAATGCAAATCGCCTGTTGGATTGGCCGATACAAACTCAACCTGAATTCTTTCCCCATTCCCTACGGTAGACTCTCCGTAACGGTCTCCTGCTTCAAGAACAGTCGGAATTAAATTTGTTAAATAACTATTATTCATATAAAAATTAATAAAGCCTGGACCTGCAATTTCAATTTTTTCAATGGAAGCTTTGTTTTTATCAAAGTTTTCTACTAGTTCCTCAGCAATTTTCCGCGGTGCTTTTTTCGCCACGCGTGCAAGCTGCATCGCCATATTCGTTGCATAATCCCCGTGCGCTTTATCTTTTGGCAACTCAAGCACAACGTCTGGAATTTGTGCTTCTTCTGCTAAGCCGGCTTTGATGACGGCGGCTTTGATTTCTTCTTTTAACTTGGCTTGAACTTGTTCAACAATGTTCATTCCGCAACCTCCTCGTATTGGATATTCATATGATATGTACCTGCATGTGACCCTTGGATCGCCAAATCATAACGGATTTCGACGCGACCATCTTCCAAGTTGATTTTCTTGGTATTGGCTTCTGTCAGCATCAACCCTTGATCCGTTTTATAGGTCCCCGGTGTTTTTTTATTCGCGATAAAATGAAGCCTCATATCTACCGCACCTTTGCGAAGAATGAGGACTTCCTCTTCCTTCAATTTTACGGTCGTATGAATCGTTCCTTCTGTCATCATTTCATCGTATTGAAGATAAGCACTTGACCCTTTTTTCGAATAGCGCCCAAAAGCGATCAATTCATAGGGTTCCTTATTAATGATTGTTTTCACAGTCACTTTTACAGGAATTTGTTCAACGGCATTCGTAGACACCTAAACACATCCTCACTAAATCTAGACAATTCTATTATAACTTTCAAGTATACGTATTGTACCAAAATATCGCAAGAAAAACTGAAATTTCGACAAACATCTCCATCTATAAATCATGAAAAAGAGCCGACCAAGCCAGTCAGCTCTCTTCCCTATTTTAGTCTGATTTTAACAAGCTTAATCATTAAACGCTTTAACCCCGAGGCTGATTATTTCACAAATCCTAGCATCATTTCACGGATTAGTTTACTAGCTGTATTTGCCGTTTGCTCTGAATGGTCGTAAATTGGCGCTACTTCAACCAAGTCCGCTCCTACGACGTTGATTTGTGAACGAGCAATTTCATGAATCGAAGCAAGCAATTCTTTTGAAGTGATGCCGCCCGCATCGACTGTACCCGTACCAGGTGCATGCGCCGGATCAAGCACATCAATGTCGATTGTGACATACACAGGACGACCAGCAAGTTTCGGTAAAATTTCTTTTAGCGGCTCAAGCACTTCAAACTTGGAAATATGCATGCCTGCGTTTTTCGCCCATTCGAACTCTTCTTTCATTCCCGAACGAATTCCGAATGAATATACATTTTTCGGCCCAATATGCTCAGCGATTTTCCGAATCGGAGTAGAGTGTGATAACGGCTCCCCTTCGTAATGCTCACGTAAATCGGTATGCGCATCCATATGAATAATCGCAAGGTCCTTGTACTTTGCAGCCATGGCTTTCATCACCGGCCAAGAAACTAAATGCTCTCCACCCATGCCAAGTGGAAACTTTTCTTCCGCAAGCAATTTGCCGACAAAGTCCTCGATTAAATCCAAACTTTTTTGCGGATTTCCAAATGGGAGTGGAATATCGCCTGCGTCAAAATACTTTACCTCATGTAGTTCACGGTCTAGGTATGGGCTATACTCTTCCAATCCAATCGATACCTCACGAATTCTCGCTGGACCGAAGCGAGATCCTGGTCGATAACTCACCGTCCAGTCCATCGGCATCCCGTAAAGAACCACCTTACTATCATTAAAATCGGAATTCATTCCGATAAACACATTCCCCGAATAAGCTTCATCAAAACGCATAATAAACCCTCTTTCTTCTATATATAGGTTTTGTTATTGGCTCTTTTCTAAACCTTATTGCTTTTGAACAGAAAAATAAGGTTGAATGAGCTTTAGGATTTTAACAACATTCCACAAAAAACAGCTTGTTATTTAACCAAATCGGCTACAAACTTTGGCAACACAAACGCGGCTTTATGTAGCTCCTTTGTATAATACTTTGTTTCTATCTCATGAAAACGCTCATCACTTACTTCAAGTGGATCGTGTTTTTTCGAACCAATCGTAAACGCCCATAATCCACTAGGGTACGTTGGGATGTTTGCAACATATAAGCGTGTAATTGGGAAAATCTCTTTCACATCTTTTTGGACACTGCGGATTAGGTCGGCTTTGAACCACGGATTATCGGATTGAGCCACAAAAATGCCATCTTGTTTTAATGCTTTTGAAATTCCTGCATAAAACCCTTTTGTAAATAAATTCACCGCAGGACCAACTGGCTCAGTAGAATCCACCATGATTACGTCGTATTCATTTTCACTTTCGGCAATATGCATAAAGCCATCGCCCACTTTTACTTCGACGCGTGGGTCATCCAGCTTTCCGGCAATCTCCGGTAAAAACTTTTTGGAATACTCGATTACTTTGCCATCAATATCCACCAAGGTTGCTTTTTTTACTTGTGGATGTTTTAATACTTCACGAATGACGCCCCCATCGCCGCCACCAACGACTAAAACTTGTTCAGGTTTCGGGTGGGTAAACAATGGCACATGTGCAACCATTTCATGATAAACAAATTCGTCTTTAACGGAAGTCATCACCATGTCATCGAGCAACAACATATTGCCCCATTCTTCGGTTTCGACCATGTCTAGCTTTTGAAATTCAGTTTGTTCTGTATGTAAAGTTCGGTTGATTTTCATCGTAATTCCAAAGTTTTCTGTTTGCTTTTCAGTGAACCAAATGCCCATAAATATCATCTTTCCTTTCTGTAGAAAATTCCTCGGTAGACAATATTTTTATCTTTCCCCAAACAATACGTTTTTTACAACAGAAAAAGTATAGTCGAATCTTGAATAATAGGAAAGCATTTTTTCTTCACGAGAATAAAACTGAGTTCAGTGAGCAGCCAGTGACTAGTTAGCAACGAACATTCATTTAGTGAACAACTACCTTCACTTTTTACGAACAATTTGCAGTCCTCACGTTTAAAACAGCAGAAATGACTTCATAATGGTTAATAGATTTCTATGGAATTTTATATGTTAATTTTAAAAACTAAAAGGGGGAGCAAGCGATGGAAATCATGACGGATCAACGGTTTCGCAAAACAGCGAAATTATTCCGAGCTGTTCTTTTTATCGGAATGATTCTTGCAGCTGTTTTATTCCTTATCTATTTTTCCATTCTGATCTATGCCAAGATACTCGGGCCACCAGCGCTTGCTGTGCCACAATCAACGATTTATATGGCAGACGACGGGAGTATGATTGGAGAAAGTCATACAGGGCAAAAACGCTACTGGGTCCCAATTCAGGATATCTCTTCAGATCTTGTTAAAGCAACCGTCAGCATTGAAGACCGTAATTTTTATGAACATCGAGGATTTGATTATAAACGAATTGCGGGAGCACTACTTGCGGATCTAAAAGCAATGGCCAAAGTCCAGGGAGCTAGTACGATTACGCAACAGTATGCCCGAAATCTTTATTTGAGTCATGATAAAACATGGAAGCGAAAGTTAACGGAGGCTTTCTATACCATTCGCCTCGAGATGAACTATTCAAAGAAGGAAATTCTCGAAGGTTATTTAAATACCATCTACTATGGCAATGGTGCTTATGGTGTTCAAGCAGCGAGTCTTTATTATTTTGGTAAGGACGCTAAAGATTTATCCTTGGCTGAGTCTGCGATGCTAGCAGGGATTCCAAAAGGGCCAAGCACTTATTCCCCGCTTGCAAATCAGGAAAAAGCGGAAAAACGCCAAGAAATTATTTTACAAGCGATGGAAACGAAAGGTTTTATCGACAGCAGTACAGCCGACAAAGCAGCAGCTGAAAGGTTAACGCTTGTTGGAAAACACCCAACGGGCAACCTTGGTCAAGCCCCCTATTTCCAAGACGCTGTCCAAAATGAGCTCAAGTATAACCTTAATATCGATGACCGTACGATTGCTCTTGGTGGTTTAAGAGTCTACACCACTTTAAATCTTGAGCACCAAAAGACGGCAGAGGAAATGGTGGAAAAGCACCTTTTACAAGACACGAATATTCAAACCGGATTTATTTCAATGAACCCTAAAAACGGACATGTCACCAGCATGATCGGTGGTCGTGATTATGAAAGCAGCCCATTTAACCGCGCTGTCCAAGCCGTCAGACAACCAGGGTCAACCTTCAAACCGTTATTGTATTACGCTGCCTTGGAACAAGGATTCACACCAACAACGATGATGAAAAGTGAACTCACAACATTCCGCTTTGAAAACGGAAAAACGGAATATACTCCGCATAATTTTAATAATAAATATGCCAATGATGACATTACAATGGCTCAAGCTTTAGCGCTATCAGATAACGTCTATGCTGTTAAAACGCATTTGTTCCTTGGTGAAGATGTGTTAGTCGATACCGCGAAGCGTTTCGGTCTTACCACCAAGATGGCGGAGGTGCCTTCGCTTGCACTAGGAACTTCTGGCGTTAAAGTCATTGAAATGGCTGCTGCTTATAGCTTGTTTGCCAATGGCGGTAAATACGTGGAGCCTGTGTTGATTGAACGCGTGGAAAACCATAATGGTGAGGTTATTTATGAGCATGACGACCACAGTGGTGATCGTATCCTGAAGCCGGAACTGGCTTCAGTGATGAATCATATGTTAACCGGTATGTTTGATCCAAAATTAAATGGTTATTCTTCCGTCACAGGCATCAGCATGGTTGATGAGATGAGTCGACCTTATGCCGGTAAATCCGGTTCCACTAATACAGATAGTTGGATGATCGGCTATACCCCGCAGCTTGTATCTGCTGTCTGGACAGGATACGACAAAGGAAGGCCGATTGAAACCTCAACAGAACAAGTGATTAGTAAAAATATCTGGTTCAATTTTATGGAAAAAGCACTTAAAGACGAACCTGCTGTCAACTTCCCGACAACAAAAGGTACCGTTGGCGTGTACATCAATCCTGAAAACGGAAAAATCGCTTCAAAGAATTGTCCTGTAAAACGGCTTACCTATTTTAAAGATGGAACGGAACCTCAAGAATATTGTACCGACCATCTTGAAGATGGCGAGCATCCAGTTGAGCACGAAAAGCAACCTGCGAAGGAACAAGACAAGAAACCTTGGTACAAGCGAATCTTTGGATTATAACAAGACAATGAAAAACCCCGGATGAATCCTCATCCGGGGTTTTTCTGTCCTAGTTACATTGTGTGTCACATTGATATTTAGTTTACAATGGAATAATCTTAAAAATCAAGTAAGAAATTCCAAAGCACGATTATTTTACCTGAAGCCCTGTTTTTAGCTTCTCATCTGCACGCTCCCACATGCCTTCATCATGATTGCGTAAAAAGTCTGTCAGAATTTGCTTTGATCTATCATCCATATGATCGACGATAATATGACGTTTAATGGACTTATCTAAGCGGTTCACATGTTCTGGTAGCGATTTATACCCACGGCGAATTTCGCGGTCCACGGCCATTTCACATGCCGTAACGCCTGCGTAATAAGGGCCTTCCTCCGCGCGGTCAATCGTTACCCACACAAGCCAATATGGTTTAGCATTAGGGAAGTCTTCTTTGTTCGGCATGAACTTAATCCCTTTTTCCACCACACTACGCGCATGCATCGCTCCGACGTCAACAGTCGCCTCGCCTTCCTCAACATCAATGATGACTGGCGATACATTGTCTAAACTCAAACTACCTTTTCCAAATCCTTTATGGCCATCCATCGGGTCTGGTTTAATAATATTAAAACCAATACTTTTCTTCTTTTTTTCTTCCAAACCTACTACCTCCTAGCGTAAAAACAAGAATAAAAAGACATCACGAACTGCCTCAATCACAAAAGGAACAACCGTATTAAACAACGGCGTAATCGTATACTGGTCGAGCGGCGTGATCACAAGAATTAAGAAAATAACGATTCCGTAGTTTTCATACTGTGTTAATTTGGCACGGAGATCATTTGGTGCCAAATCCTCAATGATGCGATACCCATCAAGAGGTGGAAACGGCAGCAAGTTAAACACAAATAAAACTGCATTTAACCCGACAAACACATTGATAAAGCCTACCGCGCCCTCTGGCAAGCTGGGACCAAGCCCCATCGCAAGGAGACCATACCATATAAACAACGCGACCACCACAAGCAATAAATTGCTCAACGGCCCAGCAATCGATACGAGGACCCCTGCTAGCCGTGGGTTCTTAAAGAAAAACCGATTCACTGGCACAGGTCTCGCCCATCCAAAACCAGCAATAAAGATAAGAATCGTTCCAACGGGGTCTAGATGCTTTAACGGGTTTAAAGTAAGACGCCCCTGCCTGGCAGCCGTATCATCCCCAAATTTGTACGCCACATACGCATGCGCGAACTCATGTAGCGTAAACGCAATCATCAGTGTAATCGCTACATAGACAAACTGATCCAAAGAATATGCAAGGCCCACAATGTTAACTCCTTTATTTAGTTGCTTCAAGTATACCTCATTTTTTTATGAAATTAAAAATCAGAGCTTGCAGATTGGGGCAATATATGGAAAACTCAAATCATCAAGATACTCAAGGAGGAAACCAACATGCCATATGTAACCGTAGAAATGCTCCCAGGACGTACCGACGAACAGAAAAAAGCCCTCGTCGAAAAAGTGACCGAAGCCGTTGTCGAAACAACAGGTGCATCTAAAGAAAAAGTCCATGTCTTCATTGAAGAATTACGCCCAGACCATTACGGCGTCGGCGGACAACGCTTAAGCGATAAATAAACTAAATGGACAAGAAGCTGGCCATATTGGCTAGCTTTTTTTCATGACATGCTTCAGGAGTAAGGTCCCCATCCTGCTTTAAATGACCATTTCACTTTAACAATGAAAGAATGGGCAGCTTGACGGCTTCTACGTTACCGGTCTTGCTAAAAATTCAATAGAACGGGCATATAGACATCTTCTACGTTACCATTCCTGCTGAAAATCCATTGCAACGGGAACATAGACTCCCTCTACGTGCCCTTCTTGCTGAAAATCCATTAGATCGGGCACCTAGAAGACCAGCCTTACACGACCAATTTGGTAAAGAAATCAGCAACCTAGAAAGTTTCCCGTGCTCAAGAAACAGAAAAAAACCAGCCCCATAATCAACACGGGCTGGTTTGCGTACGTTCTTTTAACATTTCAATATATTGATAGGCGTTTTCGAATTCTTCATCGGTAAACTTTTGGCTTTTCTTCACCGTTTGGACTTTTTCTTTCACTTCGTCTTTTGGAAGATTATCAAAATATAAAACCGTGCTTACCAGTTCAAGGAATCTGGCATTTTGGTTATTAATGTCGACCAAACAATCTGCTAGTAACGGCATGTCCACGTTATTAATTCCCAAAAACTCTTCGCCAGCCTCCGTTAACGTATACCGATATTGATAGTAGCCGCCCTTTTTTTCCTTCACTTCATTCAGAAAACCCATATTGCATAGTTCTTCCACCCTGAGCGTTAACTCCTCGGAATATGGCCCGTAAAAATGGAACTGAAACCTTTCCTGAAACGGAAAATTCATCTTTTTTGCAATATAAATCATCTTTTGCAGCTTCTTCCGCCCAATGACTTCGCCTGAAAGTGCAATCGCATGAATGATTTTTGCATGATCTTTTAACAAAACGCGTCAACTCCTGTTTCAAAAGTTCCTTCTCCCATTGGCTATGATTCAAGCAGCTTCAAAATCTCCCCGTTCTCTTTGATCAAATCAGCAGGATAATATAATTTATGGTCCGTTCGTCGCTTCCCGGAGATTGCATCGACAATGTCCGACTCACGTGAAAGCTCGCGCAGTTCCCCATTCTTCATCAATAAATGAATCGGAAGCCGCTCTTCTTCTTCACCAGGCCGGTAAAAATCATAAGGCAAATCGGACGATGAATCGACCACTAAATAATACTCGGGATCAATCCCTGCCTTTTCAAATAACGACGACAACTTCGCCAGTTTTTTATATTCCTTCGCCGGGTCAAATTCGACGTATTTAAAAAGGTTCCGGTTAATAAATCGCGTGCATAAATCCCTTAAAGTACGATCGTCTTCTTCCTGCCACATTTGAAAATAATAGAGAACGACACCTTCATCCAGTTTTAAATAGTCTTCTAGCGTAACATCCTCTTTAAAAAATGAGTAGAAGTGGAGCGGCATATGCTTAAAGGAATAGCCTTGCTCATGGAGATGTTTTGCTCTGTGGAGTATTTTCGT
>Ga0182742_1002498_pt1 | contig 20188 bp, 19 predicted proteins | sample eDN5th37CBELigMG_FD_128880 | JGI IMG/M metagenome (GOLD analysis project Ga0182742, IMG submission 128880) | Enriched Miracle-Growth compost microbial communities from Emeryville, California, USA - eDNA 5th pass 37_C BE-Lig MG (version 2)... ... | reverse complement strand
CGTCGACACCTGGTGGCAGACGGAGACCGGCGGCATCCTGATCACGCCGCTGCCCGGCGCCACCCGGCTCAAGCCCGGCTCGGCCACGCGGCCGTTCTTCGGCGTGAAGCCGCAGATCGTGGATGCGGACGGCAACGTGCTGGAGGGCGCCGCCGAGGGCAACCTGGTGATCGCCGATTCCTGGCCGGGCCAGATGCGCACGGTCTATGGCGACCACGAGCGCTTCGTGCAGACCTACTTCTCGACCTATCCGGGCAAGTACTTCACCGGCGACGGCTGCCGGCGCGACGCGGACGGCTATTACTGGATCACCGGCCGGGTGGACGACGTGATCAACGTGTCGGGCCACCGCATGGGCACGGCCGAGGTCGAGTCGGCGCTGGTGGCGCATCCGAAGGTGTCGGAGGCCGCGGTGGTGGGCTATCCGCACGACATCAAGGGCCAGGGCATCTACGCCTATGTGACGCTGATGGCCGGCGAGGAGCCGTCGGAGGATCTGCGCAAGGAGCTGGTGGCCTGGGTGCGCAAGGAGATCGGCCCGATCGCCTCGCCGGACCTGATCCAGTTCGCCCCGAGCCTGCCCAAGACCCGCTCGGGCAAGATCATGCGCCGCATCCTGCGCAAGATCGCCGAGGACGAGTTCTCCTCGCTCGGCGACACCTCGACCCTCGCAGACCCCGCCGTCGTCGACGACCTCATCACAAACCGCCAGAACCGAGCTCACTGAGATTGCCGAGCTCACTGACATTTCAATGGGAGGCCTGCTCCATGGCCGCGCACGATTACAATCAACTCCTCGGGAATCCACAGTTTCAGGAACTCGTCCGTCAACGGTCCAGGTTCGCCTGGACTCTCTCGATCGCGATGCTCGTCATCTACTTCGGCTTCATCCTCCTCGTAGCCTTCGCCAAGCCGCTGCTCGCCACCAGGATCGGCGACGGCGTGACCTCGCTGGGGATCATCCTGGGATTGGGCGTCATCCTCTCCGCATTCATCCTGACCGGCATCTACGTCCAGCGCGCGAACAGCCGCTTCGACGAACTCACCCGGCGCCTCACAAGGGAACTCATCTGATGTCCCGACTACTCATTCTCGCGACTGCCACGCTCGTGGCTTTTGATGCCAACCTCTCCGGCGTATTCGCAGCCGGACCGGATCTCGGCGCCGTTCAGAGACAGCCCCTGAACTGGACAGCCATCATCATGTTCCTTGCCTTCGTGCTCGGCACGCTTGGGATCACCTACCGAGCGGCTGCGCAGACCAAGTCCGCCGCCGACTTCTACGCAGCCGGAGGCGGCATCACCGGGCTTCAGAACGGCTTGGCCATTGCCGGCGACTACATGTCGGCCGCGTCGTTCCTGGGCATCTCCGGCCTTGTCTTCGCCAGCGGCTTCGATGGCCTGATCTACTCCATCGGCTTCCTGGTCGGATGGCCCATCGTCCTCTTCCTGATTGCGGAGCGGCTGCGGAACCTTGGCAAGTTCACGTTCTCGGACGTCGCATCCTTCCGCCTTGACCAGACCCAGATTCGCATTCTCTCCGCGGTCGGAACGCTCGTGGTCGTCGCCTTCTATCTCATCGCGCAGATGGTCGGTGCCGGCAAACTCATCGAATTGCTCTTTGGCCTCGACTATCTCTACGCGGTCGTGATCGTGGGTCTCCTGATGATCGTCTACGTGGCGTTCGGTGGAATGAAAGCCACGACCTGGGTGCAGATCATCAAGGCGTGCCTCCTCTTGGCCGGGGCCACACTGATGTCGCTGATCGTGCTGTGGCGGTTCGGGTTCAGCCCCGAAGCCATGTTTGCCGAGGCCGTCATGACCCATCCGAGGGGCGACGCCATCATGGCGCCCGGCGCTCTTGTGGCGGATCCGGTCTCCGCGATCTCGCTCGGTCTCGCGCTGATGTTCGGCACCGCCGGGCTGCCCCACATCCTGATGCGATTCTTCACGGTGTCGGACGCCCAGGCGGCGCGCAAGTCGGTCTTCTATGCCACCGGCTTCATCGCCTACTTCTATATCCTGACGTTCATCATCGGGTTCGGCGCGATCACGTTCCTGATGAACGACCCGAGCTTCTTCAAGCTCGGCACAGGCGGAGCCTACGACAAGGTCAAGGATATCATCGGCGGCACGAACATGGCGGCGATTCATCTCGCCAGTGCAACCGGCGGCTCGCTCTTCCTCGGCTTCATCTCGGCCGTGGCGTTCGCGACGATCCTTGCCGTGGTCGCCGGCCTCACCCTGTCGGGGGCTTCGGCGGTCAGTCACGATCTCTATGCCGAGGTCATCGCGCGCGGACGGGTGTCGGAGCAGAAGGAGGTCCGGATCTCGAAGATCACCGCGATCGTGATCGGTATCGTGGCGATCATCCTGGGCTACATCTTCGAGAACCAGAACGTTGCCTTCATGGTCGGCCTGGCCTTCGCGGTCGCGGCGAGTTGCAACTTTCCGGTCCTCCTGATGTCGGTGCTCTGGAAGGGCACGACCACCCGCGGAGCCTTGGTCGGCGGACTGCTGGGACTGGTCAGCGCAGTGGTCATGGTGGTGCTGAGCAAGGCGGTCTGGGTCCAGACCTTTGGTTTTGCGCAGGAACTCTTTCCTTATGACAACCCGGCCATCTTCTCGATGCCGATCGCCTTCCTCGGGATCTGGGCCTTCTCCAGGCTCGACGCCAGCAATCGCGCCAAGGCGGAGGTCGCATCCTTCGATGCCCAGTACATCCGCTCGGAAACCGGTATCGGGGCCGCGGCAGCTCACGTCCACTGACAGGCCCGAAAGGTATTGCCTCCCGGCTCGCCGGGAGGCGACTGCACCATTGAGGCAGAAAGGGCTCCATGCAGGGCTTTGATACCGCCAACCCACCGTTCGACCGACTGAAGCATCAGGAGGGCGAGGAACTCAGGGCCCGTCTCGACATCGGGTACTTTGCGCCCGAGGAAGTGATCATCCCTAAGGGCGGCCCTTCGGATTGGCTTCACGTCATCATCAAGGGATCCGTCGAGGTACGCGATGGCAATGCGATCCCCACGGTGCTCGGGCCGAAAGACAGCTTTGACTCCCGCGCACTCGTGCATGGGGGGGCGGGCGAGGATTTCGTGGCGATTGAGGAGACACTCTGCCATCTCATCCCCCGCCGCATCGTTCTCGATCTGATCCACCGCAACCCCGCCTTCGCAGCATTCTTCTATGCGGACGTCTCGCGTAAGCTCGATGCCTTCGCGCGGCAACGGAAGGCGGAGGGCATGGACAGCGTCCTCCGAACGCGCGTGCGCGACGTAAGATATCGAGCTGCCGTGTTCGTCGACGGCTCGATCAGCATCGAGCAGGCCGGCCATTGCATGAGGGAGAACGACATCAACGCCCTCTTCGTACGGGACGGCCGACGCATTGGCGTCGTGACCGGCATGAACCTATCGAAGGCGGTCGTCCTGTTTCGGCGCCCGCTGGACACCCCGGTGCGGGAGGCATCCCGTTTCGACGTCGTGTCGGTCGGCGTCAACGACTTCATGTTCGAGGCGTTGTTGCTGATGACGAAGCACGACAAGCGGCGTCTCGCGATCCGCTCGAACGGTGACTATGTGGGATTCCTGGAGGATATCGACATCCTTGGCCTTTTCGCGGGCAATTCCCAATTGATCCCGGGGCGGATTGAGCGCGCCAGGAGTATCGACGATCTGGCTGCTGCCGCGCGGGACATCGAGGCGCAGGTCGAGCGTCTTCACCGGCAGGGGGTAAAGGTCGACGTGATCGCCGAGATGACCTCAGACCTGAACCGGCGGCTGTTCAAACGCGTTTTCGAGATCACCGCTCCCCCTACGATCTATGAAGCCGGATGCCTGCTTCTGATGGGATCGGAAGGGCGCGGCGAGCAGACTGTCCGCACTGACCAGGACAATGCCATCCTTCTGGACAGGGAGGTTTCGGCCTCCGACCTCGACCGCTTTCGGGAGGCGTTTTCCGGAGCGCTGGATGGCTTTGGTTTTCCGCCCTGTCCCGGGAACGTGATGGTTCGCAATCCAGTCTGGTCCCAGTCCCTGGACGGCTTCATTCGCCAGCTCAAGGCTTGGGTTCTGCACGGAGATGCCGAGGCGGTGATGAATATCGCCATTTTCCTCGATGCCGAGGCTGTAGCGGGCCATACGGACATCCTCGCCCGGGCGAAGGAGGCATTGTTCCACCTCATGCGCGACGAGGCCGTGCGCTTGGCCCGGTTCGCATCCCTGATCGAGACCTTCGCGACGCCTAACCTGGGCGTTCTGACCACCATCATGGCCAGTGTCGGCGCCGGCCCGGAGGCAATCGACATCAAGAAGGCCGGAACTTTCCCGATCGTGCATGGCGTGCGCACGCTCGCGATCGACAAAGGTATCTTCGAGACCTCGACGTCGGATCGGATCGAGGCTCTCGTCAAGGCGGGCTCCCTGGAGGCTGCGTTCGGGCGGGAGCTCGTCAGCGCGCTGCACGTCTTCATGGAGTTTCGGCTCCGATCCCAGCTCCGCGCGCTGCACGCGGGGGAGTTTGGGTCAGAGGCCGTGCTGCGCCTGGATGAGATCACAACGGTGGAGCGGGACATCCTGAGGGACGCGCTGCGCGTGGGGCGCCACTTCCGCGACCTCATTCGCAGCCACTACAATCTCGGGGTCTTCTGAATGAGACGCTGGCTGCGAAACCTCTTCTACCGCGCGACGTTGGCAGACCACGCCTACCGGTTTCTGTTCCAGCCGGGACCGGCAGACGAGGTGCTGGTCCTGGATTGCGAGACAACGGGGCTGCATCCGCGGCACGACGAGGTAATCGCCATTGCGGCCATCGTGATCCGCGGTCATCGCATCCTGACCAGCGAGGCTTACCGGGCTATCATCAGGTCCGACAGCGCTCCATCTCCTGAATCCATCAAGATCCATCGGCTGCGGGCGCGGGACGTGGCCGAAGGGCGCCCTATGCACGAGGTGTTGCCGGAACTGCTTCGGTTCATCGGGGGGCGTCCCATTGTCGGCTACTACGTGGATTTCGATGTCCGCATGCTCGACAAGTATGTCCTCCGGTATATCGAGGCAAAGCTCCCCAATCTGCGCATCGAGGTTTCGGAGCTCTACTACGCCCTCAAATACCGTGGTGCACCGCCCGGAACTGTGCTCGATCTCCGATTCCGGTCGATGCTGTCGGATCTGGGCATTCCCGACCTCGGTCAGCACGATGCCTTCAACGATGCCCTCATGACGGCCATGATGTATGTGCAGGTCAGGGATATGCGCGAGCGCGGGGCCCGCATCGGGCGCGAGCGCACCGTTAGGCAGGAGGCTCCGATCGGCGCTTGAGTACGGCTCGTGGAGCGTCGGTAAGGAATGTCAGAACACCCGGACGGCTGGGGAGCGGTCCCTATCAACAAAGCCTCACGAGGCTCCGGCGCGGGCGGTATTCATTACGAATGATCTGATCGACGAGGTTCGTTTTGTCATTTTCAAGTTACTGCAACGGTGCCGTCAAGCATAGGCACTTCTTTCGCGAGACAAGTATCTACCATGACCTTTCTGACCTACCAGTTCACCATTTCGCACGACTACCTTCCCTCTTACCATCGTCAGGATGGGCCACCCGGTGAGCACAGTTCCCTCATAGGGCGTGTAGTCCGAGCCATCATGCAGAAGATCGTGTGTAAGGACTTGCTTTCTGCCCGGATCCCAAATTGCTACGTCAGCATCAGCGCCGACAGCTATCGTCCCCTTATGTGGATATAGGCCGTACATCTTGGCATGGTTGGTGGACGTGAGTGCAACGAAGCGGTTGATGTCGATGCGACCCTTCATGACACCTTCCGAGAAAAGGATTGGTAGGCGTGCGGCCACTCCGGGAATGCCGTTAGGAACCCAGCGGAAGCTTGTCTTGCCGCGGGGAACGAGCTTGCCGTGAGGATCGTCGTATCGGAATGGGCAGTGATCGGACGAGAACACCGAAAAGACGCCTTGCTGCAGTCCCTCCCAGCACGCTACTTGGCTGGACAAGTCACGCGGGGGAGGGGAGCAGACGTACTTTGCTCCCTCCATGTTCAGACCGTCCAGATCGTTTTCGGTCAGGGTCAGGTACTGCGGACATGTTTCCCCGAAGATCTTCATCCCTTTCTGCTGTGCTCGGCGAATCTCCTCCATCGCCTCACGGTTCGACACATGCACGATCATCAGCGGGACGTCAGTGATCTCCGCGAGAGATGGCCCGGTGGGTCGCTTCGCGCTCCGTGGCAATCGGCCGGGATAGGGCGTGATACTTCGGCTCCGTCTTTCCGGACCGTTCCAGCTGGTCAGCCAGAAAGCGGATAATATCGTAGCTCTCGGCATGGACCATGACCAAGGCACGGCTGTCGCGTGCAACAGCCATGACCTGCAGCATTTCCATATCGCTCAGGGCCATACCCTCCTAGGTCATGAAAACCTTAAAGGACGTGTAGCCATCCTCGACAAGGGCGGGAAGCTCCTGGCCGAGAACTTGTTCGGACGGGTCCGTGATGATGAGATGAAAGGATACGTCAACAAAGCACTCGCCGTCGGCCTTCGCATGATAACTCTTCACGGTCTCGCGTAGGGATTTCCCTTTTTCCTGCAGACAGAATGGAAGAACCGTCGTGGTTCCTCCAAACGCGGCGGAACGCGTTCCCGATTCGAAGTCGTCTGCCATGACGATGCCTTCGCCGGATGGCTGGGAAAAGTGAACATGGCTGTCGATCCCGCCAGGCAGCACCCACTTACCCTCCGCATCGATGATCTCTAGGGCAGTACCAAGATCATGGCCTAAGGCGGCAATGCGCCCATTCCTGATGCCAATGTCGCAGGAGAACGTATCGCTGGCAGTCGATATGGGTCCGCCTTGGATGATGATATCGAAAGCGCTCACCGCTTCTTCCTTCCGTGCGTGTTTGGATTGCTACAGGTCTCGGAGCTGACCCGGAATGCTTTGGTGATCGCCTCGCCTGTCAAGCGGTTGTGCTCCTCCAGGCGATCCGCCAGATCAAGACGCGCGCGCGCTCGTAGGGCAACCATGATATGCTCGTGCTCGGCAAAGGAGGCCTCAAGCCTATCCGGAAGCTCGTTGATCGCGAAGCGGAACCGCAGGAGCTTTTGCTGAAGCGCGGCATAGGTCTGCACCAGCACGGGATTGTGGGTTGCCTGTGCCATGCGGCAATGGAACTCGTGGTTCAGCCGTGAGTATGCCGGCGGCTCGTGCCGGATCTGGTGTTCATTGAGGCGGGAATGAATCTGCTCCAGATCCGCCAGATCGTCCACCGTCGCCCGCACTGCCGCCGTCATCCCGATCAGGCGCTCGAGTGCGCCATTCACTTCGAAGGTCGGAGCTAGGGAGTTGGGATCGATGGGGGCAACGATGGCACCCCGATTGGGCCGCAACTCCGCGAACCCCTCCGCCGCAAGCACCTTCAACGCCTCACGCAACGGTGTTCGAGAAACCTCGAAGCGACGGCACAAATCTGCCTCTGGAATTCTGGATCCGCTGGGAAGGCTTCCTTCAAGCAGCATTGTCCTCAAGCCGGAGACAAGCGTCTCGTGCAACGTCGCCTGCTCGGCAGCAGAGGCAGTCTGCACAGCGTCAGGCAGCTCGCTCAGCGAGCGTTCCATTGCATTGGTGTCCAAGGTCAGGGCGCCTGTTCAGTGACGAGAGGATCAGTGAAGAGCGAGCCGAACTGCCTGAGACGAGTCATGGGGATTTGGCATTGCCTGAGGCATCCCCAAAGGGTGAAGGCAATGGAGTCGAGCACGAGAATGCCGAGGCGCTTCTCCAGGTCGGGTACGATCAGTGGTCCACGCATGTTGGTGCACATGATCGCGATGGCCTCAGGTTTCGCCTGAGCGACATCCTCGCACATCGCCGAGATCTGGCGCTCTTGGACTTCTGCAAACGAGAAGTTATCGGACAGGTCAGCGTGCCGTTCGGAAACGATCTCGACCCCAGCAGCGGCATAATTGGCGATGATGCGCTCTTGAACGTCCAGGGTGTAGGGTGTCACCAGACCGAGCCGCCTGATGCCCCGCTCCGCCAGTATGCGGTTGAAGCTGAGAACGGCACTCGTTGCTGGAATGCCGGTGCGGGCCAAGATCTCGCCGCAGAGGCGCTCATCGGTGTCGAACCCGAGCCAGCTCGCAGAGGTGCCGTTCCATGCGATGACGTCCGGCTTGGCGTCGGCCAAAAGCTCCGCGGCTTGGAGGATGGGCTCCAGGGCGAACTGATCGTTGGACGCCGGGTCGAGGCCGATCTTTGTGACGCGGAAACGGCCATAGTGAACGCTCACGCTCGGGAAGAGCGGCAACGTCATTGCACCAGTAAATGGTTCCAACACCGTGTTCGACGAGGGCGTGAGCATCGCCATCCGCGCCTGTGCCTTCTTGTTACGCTCATTTTGCATTCAAAACCGCACCGTTCTCAGTAGTGTCACGGATGGTGCAGGGCACGCGCTGGTAGCCTCCGCCCTACCGATATATGCCGCAGCACGGCGGAGCGATGCAAGGGAGCAAGGCCAGCTTTGTTTAGCTGAGCATCTGTAGAATCCAAGAAAACAGCCTGTTTTATAAGCGCGACTGCCTACAATCGAGGCCCTTGCCCTGTGTGAATAGGTTGCCGCACGTGCTGAATCTTTCGCCTTTCATGCTGTCTGGTCCGCTGCAACACTGCATAGGTAAATTGAATTCAATTCAGAAGGGGTGGACAGATCGATGAGGACACTGATTTCGCTTACGGCCCTCGCATGCGGACTAGCGTTCGCTGTGTCGGCAGCCATCGCCCAGACCCCTCTTCGGGTAGCGGGCAACTTTTCGCAGAATAATAAACAGGTCGATATCGAGCGCGCCTTCTTTCAGGATCTTGGCAAGGCATCGGGGATCAACCTTGCAATCAACTACAATCCGATGGATGTCGTCGGCGTCAAAGCGCCGGATGCCCTCCGCATGTTGCGTGGCGGCTCATTCGACGTCATGTCAGTCCAGATCGGCATGGCGTCTCGAGACGATCCATTCTTCGAGGGCGTCGATCTAATTGGTGTCGCCACCGACATGGACTCCCTCCGCAGGGTTGTGGATGGATACCGCGATGCTTTCGACGAGCGTCTGCAAAAGAAGTTCAACGCAAAGGTGCTGACGCTCTGGCCGTTTGGACCGCAGGTCTTTTACTGCAACCAGGCGATTGCGACCCTGGATGACCTGAAGGGACTAAAGGTTCGCTCGTTCACGCCATCTATGTCGGCTATGCTGGAGCACTTCGGCGCAACGCCGGTTACCCTGCAGTTTTCCGAGGTCTATCCGGCGCTGCAGCGCGGCGTTGCATCCTGCGGCGTGACGTCTCCGACGTCCGGCAACACCGGCAACTGGCCCGAGGTGACGACGCACCTCCTACCGCTGTCGGTATCGGGCTCCGTCCAAGGGCACTTCATCAACCTAGACACTTGGAACAAATTCTCAAAGGAGCAGCAGTCTGCCATCCAGGTCCAGTTCAAGGCGCTTGAGGACAAGTTCTGGGGGCTCGCGACCTCGGCCAATGATGATGCCGTGGCCTGTAACACCGGCCAGGCTTCCTGCGCAGGCCACAAGAAGTTCTCCATGAAGCTTGTCGAGATCTCAGAGGCCGATCGAGAGAAGATCAAGGCGGCCACCAAGGCAGCCGTTCTGCCGATCTGGAAGAAGACCTGCAACGACGTCGATCCCGAATGCACAGCGATCTGGAACAAGACCGCCGGCAAGGCTGCCGGTCTGTCGATTGATTAGCTGCGCCCAGGGCCGGCTGCTTGAAGCCGGCCCACCCCATTTCGGAGTTTTTCTGATGACTGAAAGCCCGGTCAGCCGAACATTGATGCCCGTTGCACGAAGCCTGGCACTCCTCGCTGGGTACGGTCTGCTCGGACTTTCGTTTCTTGTCACGGCCGAGATCCTGTTGCGCCGTTTCCTGAATTTTTCCCTTCAGGGAGGAGACGAGTTCGGCGGCTACGTGCTGGCGGTCATCGCTGCGTTTGGCTTTGGTTACACCTTGCTGGAGCGGGCTCACACACGTGTCGAAATCATCGTCGAACGGGTGAGCCCGGGGGCACAGGGATGGCTCAATCTCATCTCGTCATGGTGCATCGCCGGCATGGGGGTGTTCCTCGCCTGGCGCGCGGGCGCCACACTTCTTGAGAGTATCGAGTTCAAATCCCTATCGGGCACACCGATGATGACCCCGCTGTGGCAGCCTCAGTCGCTCTGGGCCATCGGCCTCGTGTTCTTTGCTTTGGCCTCAACAGCCGTGGCCATCCATTCCACCGTCCTCATTTTTTCCAGCAGCCGTCGCCTGAACGCTCTCTACGGCATCAAGATGCTCAACGAGATTATCGAGGAAGAAACCGCTTCGGCACTTGAGCCACGGGAGGCTCAGGCAAAATGATTGGCATCGTAGGTACCGGCGCAGGCTTCGTCATGATGCTCGCGCTCATGATGATCGGCCTGCCGATCGCCGTATCCCTGTTTATGACCGCGGTGCTCGGCGCTTGGTTGTACCTCGGCACGCCGACTGTCCTGAGCTTCGGTAGCCAAATGTGGAGCGGATTAAACGACTTCATCCTGACTGCCATACCGCTCTTTGTCCTCTTGGGCGAGCTTCTCGTACGGTCGGGAGTAGCTGACGGGCTGTACCGATGCCTGTCTGATTGGATGCGCAGGCTTCCCGGTGGTCTTCTGCACACCAATATCGCCGCTAGCAGCCTTTTCGCTGCAGTGTCTGGCTCTTCTGTGGCGACTGCGGCCACCATCGGAACAGTAGCCCTGCCAGTCCTGAGAGAAAGGTGCTACGACGACAAGCTGACGACTGGCTCAATTGCGGCCGGCGCGACCCTTGGCATTCTCATCCCGCCTTCGATCAACATGATCATCTACGGGTCGATGACGAATACGTCCATCGGACAATTGTTCGCTGCCGGTATCGTGCCTGGGCTGCTACTCACAGCGGTCTTCATGGCATTTATCGCAGTCGTCAGTATTCTTCGCCCGGGCGTTGCCGGGCCACGGGAGCCCGCACGATCCTTCGTGGAGAAAATGGAGAGTCTGATCGATGTCTTGCCACCTTTGATGATCTTCATCATCGTCATGGGGGCCATCTACTTCGGCTGGGCGACGCCGACCGAGTCGGCCGCGCTGGGTGTGGTCGGCGCTCTTCTCGTTTCCATTCTAAAGGGCCGGTTCTCCCTGCAGATGCTGCATGAGGCGATGCTCGCAACAGTCAAGGTTTCAGCGATGATTCTTCTGATCGTTGTTGCCGCCCAGTTCCTGAACTTCGTGATCGGCGTGCTCGGCATCCCACAGGCATTGACAGCATTCATCGCGGATCTCGGGGCCAGCCAGCTGCAGCTCATCCTGATCCTGATCGTCTTTTACCTGATCCTAGGCTGCTTTATGGAAACGCTATCCATGATGATCGCGACCATCCCTGTGGTCTTCCCGCTCATCGTCCATCTCGGCATCGACCCGGTTTGGTTCGGCATCTTCCTTGTACTGATGATGGAAATCGGCCTCATCACGCCCCCGATCGGAATGAACCTCTACATTGTTCAGGGTGTCCGGGGTACCGGTTCGATCATGGAGGTGATCAATGGGTCCCTGCCATTCGTGGTGCTGATGCTTCTCTTCGTGGGAGCGCTCATTGCTTTTCCGGAAATGGCGCTGTGGCTGCCTAGACTTCTCTTCAATTGAACATGCAGGTTCTCGAAGCCGATCATTTGGCGGTGGGTGCCCTGGCTCCGATCGTTTCGCCCGGAGCAGTGGCCATCGCTGACGGGCGGGTTATCGCCGCCGGAGCCGCTGATGATCTGCACCGGGCGTATCCCCATTGGAAGCGGATTGTTCTTCCGAATGCCATTCTCCTGCCTGGCTTCGTCAATGCTCACCAGCATGGGCGTGGCCTCAGCCAAGTTCAGCTCGGCTATCCTGATGATGCCTTGGAGCCCTGGATCGCTAACCGCCGTAGGCGCGGGGCTCCGGACTCCTATGCTCTCACCAAGCTCGCCGCCCTGGAGATGATCGCCAACGGTGTGACGGCGACCCTGCACGCTAACTACAGCTACGGATCAGGCGACTATGAAGCTGAGTTGCGAGGCTCCATACGGGCTTATGATGAAACCGGCCTACGTGCTACGGTTTGTGTCGGGTATGCTGATCAGGGAGGAATTATATATCCGCCTCACGACGAGCGTTCATTTATAGGAGCGCTCAGCGGCACAACGCAGGATCATCTGAAGGCCGCAATCAAATCAGCTTATCTCCCGTCAGTTTCCGATACAATCGCCCTGATGCAAAGGTTACAGGCGGACTACCGTGGCCATCCCACCCTATCCTTCGCCTATGGGCCAGCCGGGCCGCAATGGGTAAGCGATGGCGCTTGGAGGGAGCTCGCGGCTGATGCCGTGAAGCGAGGTGTGGGACTTCATTTCCATCTTCTTGAATCCCCGGCCCAAGCTGCAAGCCTCAGAGCTCTCTATCCCCAAGGAGTTCTGCATCACCTCGATACACTCGGTGTGTTTTCCTCGCCCACGAGCTGTGCGCATTTTGTCCATGCTTCATCCGCGGATATAGACGAGGCACGCCGTGTTGGATTGGTGGTCGTCTCCAATCCTGGATCGAACCTGCGCTTGTTCAACGGTGCTCCACCCCTGGTGGGACTTCTAAGGGGTGGAGTCGAGGTGGCACTCGGCACCGACAACTGCAGCCTGAACGACGACGAGGACTATCTTCGGGAGTTGAGGCTCGGCGGGGCGCTGGCGCGTGAGCCTGGTGTTTTAGCAACTGGCCCCAGTTCAATGGACCTGCTGCGTATGGCGACCATCGCTGGTGCCAAAGCCGCATTTCTCAATGGTATCGGAATGCTTGAGGCAGGTGCCGGGGCCGATCTTATTGCCATTGACCTACGTAGGATCAAGGGGACTTGGCTCGACCCGGATACGAATCTTCTTGATGCTATCATGTCTCGTGGCAGCGGCCAAGATGTCATCCTCACGATGGTGGCAGGACGGATTCTCTACCACCGCGGCGAGTTCATCTCCGCAGATTACCATGTGGCGGCGGAAACGGCGGCGGTCAGCGCCGGTTCGAGCCGCTCCGCAGGCGGCCATGCCTCGGCCGTGACCCAGGAGTTAAAGGCCGCTCTCCGAGCAGCCTACCGTGGTGTGGAGCAGCCATGAGAGTGCTTGTGACTGGATCGTCAGGTTTCATGGGACTGGCACTGTCTGAAGCCATAGCCGACGCCGGAAATGAGGTTATCGGCTTTGATATAAAGCCACCACCGTTTTCCGACACGGCATGGATGGATAAATTCACGTTCGTGCGAGGCGACATCGCAGAGATTCAAAGTTTCTCAGGGCAGTTCAAACGGATGGGCATCACCCATATCGTTCACGCCGCAGCCATAACGCCCAGTCAGAAGCGGGAGCGAGAAGCGCCTGATATCGTCGCTGCGGTCAATATCGTCGGCGCGTACCGGCTCATGTTGTTGGCGGCCGATGTCAGGCCAGAGGGCATCGTGTACCTGTCCTCGATCGCGGCCTATGGATCGGCTGCTCCCGAGAGCAACGGGTGCTTTGATGAGGAGGCGACACATGCCGTTCCCGAAACGCTCTATGGGATCAGTAAGCTCGCGGCGGAAAGGGGTATGCAGCGCATCGCGAAGATGAACGGGCTGAATCTCCGCGTCGTCCGCCTCGGGCCGGTATTCGGGGCATGGGAGCATTCATCGGGGGCTCGGGATATTCTGAGCCCTCATTTTCAGGCGGCCCAGGCTGCGAAATCAGGCAAACCCTGCGTTCTGCCAAGGCCATTTCCCGCCGACTGGATTTATTCCCGCGATGCCGCACGCCGTATCCGAGAACTGCTGATGTGGCCGAGCTTGAATGGTGATCTCTTCAACCTCGGTGGCGGGGCGATCACATCCGTTGCCGACTGGTGTCAGGCTCTGGCTACCCTGGCTCACGACTTCGCTTGGTCGATCGACGCACAGTCACCGACAATTCAATTTCCATATGCGAACGACCGTCCCGCATTGGATAATAGCCGTATCGACACGTCTATACAGAGCGGCCCGGGTTTAACGCTTGAAGAGGCCGCCAAGGATTACTGGGCTTGGCTGCACAGCCATTCTCGATTGCCAGTGGGAGCAATGTAAAGCCATGTCTCAACGTCTCTTGGGTAAAGTCGCCATTGTGACAGGTGGCTCATCCGGAATCGGACGCGCCATCGCCCGCCGCTTCGCCGAGCACGGGGCAAAGATTGTTGTCGCAGATATCACAACTGACGCCATCGAGGGCGGCCATCCGGTGTGCGACGTCATCGAGAGGGAGGGAGGAACCGCCGTGTTCCATCGGACTGATGTGTCCCAGGCCGCCGATGTCGAGCAGCTTGTGCAGAAAGCCGTCGAACAGTTCGGCAGACTGGACGTTCTGGTCAATAATGCCGTCCTGCGTGCTGGCAAGCCCTTGCTGGACACCGAGGAAAGCGACTGGGACAGGGTGATGGACGTGAGCCTCAAGGGAGCCTATCTCTGCGCCCGTGCCGCCGTTCGTCAGATGCTGTCTCAGGAAATCGTCAACGAGTCCAGGGGCCGTCTCATCAACATCTCTTCGCAACACGGTATGATCAGCGCTCCCGAGGATTTCGCCTATGGCGTCAGCAAAGCTGGCATCGCATACATGACAAGGCAAATCGCGGCAGACTATGCCAAAGAGTACATCATCTGCAACGCGGTGGCTCCAGGCAAGGTACTGACAGGCAAAGGTGGCCGTGCCGTTGAGCCGCGATGGATTGAATACTCCAACCTGCGCACGCCTTGGCCCCGTTTGGGCACACCGTCTGACGTCGCCAATGCAGCTTTGTTTCTAGCGAGTGATGAGGCTACCTATATAACCGGACACAACCTGATGGTAGACGGCGGGTGGATGGCAGCATGACGCGGTTGTCGCAATTTTGGGATAGGTAGATCAGTAGCAGAAACGGGATCTGTTGGATTCGTCAATTCTCGGGCCATTTGGCAAAGCCGTTGATGGAACGGCCGTTTACCCCCTTGCTTCGGCTCGCGCTTGGAAGACATGCCCAACGAGACGAAAGTGCCGGCGTCTCGACGAAACACTTCCTCCGAAGTGCCGAAATCAATTCAGGGGGTCCATCTTACGCCTATTTACTTCACGGTGCTGCCCATGGCACTTGCCCTCCTCCAAAGATCTCTTCAAGGAAATCAAGAAAGGTTCGCACCCGGATGTGGGTAAGCCGCCGATGCAGATCGAGAGCATGGATCGGCTCTTCCTCATCGTTCTGGTAATCCCGGAGCAGGGGGATCAGGGCTTCTCTCCTCAGGTCTCGCCCCCGATATGGAACTCGGCGAGACGGACGATCCCGACACCCAAGCGGGCGAGATCGAGAAGCATCTCGCCGTGGTTGGACGAAACGCTCCCCTCGACCTTGATGCACATCGGCTTCCGGGTTCGACTGTCGATCACTGACCATTCGCGGAACGGGATTTCCGGGGTGAAGTTCAGGCAGTTGTGTTCCTGCAGATCCTCGGGCGTCTCCGAAACACCCTTCTCTGCCAGATATGACGGCGCGGCAAAGATCACCCAGCAGCTCGTGCCCAGCTTGCACCTCATGAGCGCTGCGTCGACGAGGTCGCCACTCTGGATCGAGACGTCGATCTTCTGCTCGATGAAATTAGGAGTCTCGTTGCTCAGCAGGAACTCGACTTGCAGGTCTGGATAGCGGCTGATCAACGCGGGAATCCGTGGTGCGGGCTGGTATAGTGCGAAAGCTGGCAGGGAGTGAACGCGCAACGTCCCGCGGATCGATGTCGGCGAACGCGACGAGGCTATTTCGGCCTCTGCCTCTTCAACGGCTTCGAGAGCCCAGTAGAGATACGTCCAGCGCCCGCGCAACTTGATATACGTTTGGCGAGTCGCGCGGGGGAATCTCGCCCCCCCGCGCGCTCCCAGAACCGTACGTGACACTCTCGCTTCATACGGCTCCCGATGTTCGGCCGTTCCCATGCCGAAGGCGCCAATGCGTAAACAGGTGCGGATTGGCGCGGATCACCCGCGCCAACCACTCCCATGCACCCTTGGGCCGCCGGCAGGAAGGACCTGGTCTTGCTTCGGAAAGATGGAGAGCACCTTTTTAGTCAGGAGGATCTCCATGCCCCACACACGCTTTACGAAGGAGTTCCAGGATGAGGCGGTGCGGCTTGCCCTGACCAGCGGCCGCAGTCCGTCCGAGCGCGCAGACCACGGCCATGACCGCCCCGTGCAGGCGATTTGCAGAGCCTTCACTACACTACTCTGGAGCCCTCCGGGATTCCCCTTGGTTGATAGTCATCCCGCATGATCCCACTATTGTCATGCTCAACCCCTGGACCTGTCTATGCTTGGCTCTGAGAAAACCATCCCGTCGGTCCCCGCAGGACTTCGATTTGCGGGTCCGTCGGCCGTGCCGGCATTGCAGCAACTGCACAGGGTGATCCGGCCGATCCTCGTGATTCTGCCCGCGCTGGGGCTGCTTGCCGGCTTTGGGGCGCGCCTTGCCGGGGCTGGGGCATGGTCCGAATCGATCTGGGCCGTGGCTACTATCCCAGTCCTCGCCGCCTTGCTGATCGAGATCGTGGCAAGTCTCCGGCGGGGGGATGTGGGGCTCGACATCGTCGCCGCCCTTTCGATGTCGGGAGCGCTTGCGTTCGGGGAACATCTCGCAGCAGTCGTGGTCGCACTCATGTACGCCGGCGGGCAATACCTGGAGAGCTTTGCCGAGCGCCGGGCCAGCCGCGAGATGACGGGCCTTCTGTCCCGTGTGCCGCGGACCGCTGTCCGTCATCGTAACGGCAGACTGGAGGAGGTCCCACTCGACGCGGTCGCGCCCCAGGACCGCCTTCTCATCCGTCAGGGTGACGTGGTGCCCGTAGACGGCGTGGTGGCGGAGGGTATGGCCGTCCTCGACCAGGCGGCGCTAACGGGCGAGTCGCTTCCCGTGCAGAGGGGAGCGGGAGAGCCGGTGCTGAGCGGCGTGACGAATGTCGGCGGCGCCTTCGACCTGACGGCCAGCCACAGCGCTGCGGACAGCACCTATGCCGGGATCGTGCGGCTGATCGAGGCGGCGCAGCGCTCGAAGGCGCCCATGGCCCGCATGGCGGACCGGTTCGCGATCTGGTTCCTGGCGCTGACCGTTGTGCTGGCCGGCGGGGCCTGGCTCTGGAGCGGCGATCCCATCCGAGCTCTGGCCGTGCTGGTGATTGCGACGCCGTGCCCGTTGATCCTGGCGGTGCCGGTCGCCATCGTCTCTGGCATCTCGCGCGCTGCCAAATCCGGGGTGCTGGTGAAGGGCGGCAAGGCACTGGAATCGCTGGCCCGCGTGCGGGCTCTCGTTATCGACAAGACCGGCACCCTCACGCACGGGCAGGCGGAGGTGGTCGAAATCCGACCCCTGGCCAACCTGCCTTCCAATGAGGTTCTTCAACTCGCGGCGTCGCTGGATCAGGCGTCCAAGCATGTCATCGCCCATGCCCTCGTTCGGGAGGCGCAGGCCCGCAGCCTCAACCTTTTTGTGCCCACGAATGTCGAGGAGATCCCGGGCGAAGGGGTAGAGGGGTGCGTCGACGGCCGGCGGGTGGTGGTCGGCGGCATCCACTACGTGGCCGAGCGGGTCCCGGATGCGAGGGAGGTCTTCGCCAATGGCGACCACCCGGCGGGGGCGGTGCTGGTCGCAGTCGCCGTCGACGGGCACGCCGGCGGTCTTCTGGTTCTCGCCGACCGTCTGCGGCCGGGAACGGCGGAACTGGTCAGGGATCTGCGCCGAACGGGAATTGAACGGATCGTTCTTGCCACCGGAGATCGCCGCGAGGTCGCTGACGAGGTGACCGCGGGATTGGACCTCGACGCCGTTCATGCCGAACTGACGCCCGATCACAAGATCGCCATCGTTCAGGCCGAACGGCAGCACGGGCCCGTGATGATGATTGGGGACGGTGTGAACGATGCCCCCGCCCTTGCCACCGCCGACCTTGGGGTGGCCATGGGGGCCAAGGGCGCGGCCGCTTCCGCCGAAGCGGCCGACGTCGTGCTGTTGGTCGACCAGCTGGACAAGATCCTCGGGGCAGTCCAGGTGGCGCGACGCTCGCGGCGAATTGCTCTCCAGAGCGTCTATGCCGGGATCGGCCTGTCGGTGGTGGGGATGGTCGTGGCCGCGTTGGGGTATCTGGCTCCCGTGGAAGGTGCCCTGATCCAGGAAGCCATCGACGTTGCTGTCATCCTCAATGCATTGAGGGCCCTTCGAAGCTAGCGAGGATCATCTCCAAGTGTGAAGACACCCGTATCGAGTTGAAGCGCGGCGGGAGATCAAGACGGCTGTCCTAAAACTGTCCACCATATCTCCTATGGTTCTTGTTCGGGAACGCGCGGGAGGGACAGACATGATCGCGAACATCAAGAGCGTACTGAACGGATTGACGAAGGAGGTCGGCACCGACGAGACCTCGTCCGCCTTCGGCCTCTCGCTGACGCAGCAGGGAGGAGGTTCCTATGCTCAAGATGAAAGCGGCCATTTTCGTTGAGCCCGGCCGCATCGTTCTCGATGAGAAGCCGATGGAGCGAGGTGGTCAGGCGGGCTTGCATTCATCCTGCTGCAGAGCGTGCTCGATGGCCGTACGAACCTCGTCAATACATTCGGGCCGTTCAATCCCCTGGCGCCGCACCCTGAGATCGTTGACCGGCGCCTCAGCATGCACAGCGAACCGCACCAGGATGGGGGTTCCAGGGACTACTTCGACAAGGCATTTGCGGACCGTCTCCAAAAGTTGCTGTCCTCTATCGCCGATCCTGTTACGCGAAGGCCGATGCCAAAACGCTCAAGATGTGGGCGCGCATTCCGGTAGATCTCGACGATGTCGGTGGTCAGAGGCTATCCCCGCTGCTTGGCCCCCTAAGGGGATCAACGCATCCGCACGGTCGAGGTTCGGCCTGGGCCCTCACCAGCCTTCTGGTGGAGAGCGCATCGCCGGTTGCTGCGAAGGCGGCCGTATTGTCGAAAATGCACCAGGTTTCGATGCCGGCGGCCGCATCCTTTGCGGGCAGCGCTGCAATGGCAGCTCGATACTCCGCGCTGTAGGCCGAGTAGTAGATCTGGGGCGAGCCATGCAGACGATAGCACGACAGGGCGTGCCAACCGCCCGGCTCGTCAGCTCTTGGAACCGGAGCCGGATCCGCAGCCCTGGGCGATCCGAAGCTCGTCGAACGGTGCTTCTACCTCGGGCACGAACCAGGAGGCATGACGAGGCTCGCAAACGATGCCACCCTCGACCCGGCTCCTCAGCTCGCTTAGGGAGCCGTCTGCGATGCCAAGCTGGAAGCTCAGGCTTGGGGCAGTTGGACCAGCAACGGCCCGAGCTTGGGCCCGAGTCCTCGTGCCTCCGACAAAAACCGATCCAGTAGGTCCTCCTCAGCGTTCAGCCGGTGCTCCTGGGTGATGGCCTTCAGCACCTTCAAGGCAAAGCTGAAGTCCTCCGGTACTGACGCAGCCCAGCACTCGTAGGTGGCCGTCTGACGAAGCAATGCGACAGGATCGTAGACTTGGGATCCACGAAAAAAGGGCGTCTGCGCGGGTCAACCGTTCCACCTCTGTGTTGCGACCCCGCTCTCGCGCACGGCGCGCTCGCCGAAGCTGGCGACTTGATGCGTTGGAGACTTCGCCGGTCTGGTCGGACGGCATGAGCCGCGTCACTTCATAGATACCGCTTGTCGTTGCGCGCCTGTGCGAGAAGTTCGGGTGGGTCATGCGGACCATCTAACGAAGGTTATATTTATAGGACATTTGTTGCTCCTGAAGCCCGATCGCTTGTCGAGGAGGGCAGGGCGGATAACCACTGACGATTGAGCGAGGACGCCAACAGAAAAGCCACTCCACAAGGAAGCGGCTTCAAGTTCGAGCGGCACAGGCGTGTGCCCTGAGCCGGTCATCGGCGATTACGCCGTTTCGATGTTGTTGACGGCGATCTTGCCGGAGCGGCGGTCTTCCGCCGTGTCGAAGGCCACCTTCTGGCCTTCGACGAGGTTGCGCATGCCAGCGCGCTCAAGAGCAGTCGCATGGACAAACACGTCCTTGCTGCCATCATTCGGCTGAATGAAGCCGAAGCCCTTCATGTCGTTGTAGAAT
>Ga0182742_1002496_pt1 | contig 20206 bp, 12 predicted proteins | sample eDN5th37CBELigMG_FD_128880 | JGI IMG/M metagenome (GOLD analysis project Ga0182742, IMG submission 128880) | Enriched Miracle-Growth compost microbial communities from Emeryville, California, USA - eDNA 5th pass 37_C BE-Lig MG (version 2)... ... | reverse complement strand
GGTCTACAAGTACGAATTGCTCGGCCCCGATGGCGCGGTGCTGCCACTGAAGGCGGATCCGGTGGCGCTGCAGACCGAGCTGCCGCCCGCCACCGCCTCCCGCATCGCCAATCCGGCGCCCTTCGCCTGGAGCGATGCGGCCTGGATGCAGGCGCGCGCCGCGCGGCAGGCACCGGACGCGCCGATCTCGATCTATGAGGTGCATCCGACCTCCTGGTGGCACGACGCGGCCGGCACGCCGCCCGATTGGGAAAGGCTCGCTGACCGGCTGATTCCCTATGTCCAGGGCATGGGTTTCACCCACCTGGAATTCCTGCCGGTGATGGAGCACCCCTTCGGCGGCTCCTGGGGCTACCAGCCGCTCGGCCTCTTCGCGCCGAGCGCGCGCTTCGGCTCTCCTGCCGGCTTCGCGCATTTCGTTGACCGCGCGCATGCGGCGGGGATTGGCGTGATCCTGGACTGGGTGCCGGCGCATTTCCCAACCGATCCGCACGGGCTGTACCGCTTCGACGGCACGGCGCTCTACGAGCATGAGGATCCGCGCGAGGGCTTCCACCCCGAATGGAACAGCGCGATCTACAATTTCGGCCGCAACGAGGTTCGCGGCTTCCTGATCGCCAGCGCCCTGCACTGGCTGGAGCACTACCATGCGGACGGGCTGCGCGTGGATGCGGTGGCCTCGATGCTCTACCGCGACTATTCCCGCCGCGCCGGCGAATGGATCCCCAACCGCTATGGCGGGCGGGAAAATCTGGAAGCCGTCGCCTTCCTGAAGGAGCTGAACGCCGTGGTCGCGGAACGCTGCCCGGGCGCGGTGGTGATCGCCGAGGAAAGCACCGCCTGGCCGGGCGTGACGCGGCCGAGTTCCGAAGGCGGCCTTGGCTTCTCCTACAAATGGAACATGGGCTGGATGCACGACACGCTCCGCTACATCGAGCGCGACCCGGTGCACCGCACCCACCACCATGACGATATGACCTTCGGCCTGGTCTATGCCTGGAGCGAGCGCTTCATCCTGCCGCTCTCGCATGACGAGGTGGTCTATGGAAAAGGTTCCCTGCTGCGGAAGATGCCGGGTGATCCCTGGCGGCAATTCGCCAATCTCCGCGCCTATCTCGCCTTCATGTGGACGCATCCGGGCAAGAAGCTGCTCTTCATGGGTGGCGAGCTGGCCCAGCCGACGGAGTGGAACCACGATGCCGCGCTGCCCTGGGGGTTGCTGGACGATCCAAGGCATCGCGGCATCCAGCGCCTGGTGAACGACCTGAATGCCGCCTATCGCGGCATCCCCGCCCTGCACCGGCTGGATTGCGCGCCCGAAGGTTTCCGCTGGGTTGTCGGCGACGACCGGGCGCAGAGCGTCTTCGCCTGGCTGCGCCTTGGCGCAGGGGACGACCTGCCGGCGCTCGTCATCTGCAATTTCACCCCGGTGCCGCGCCATGGCTATCGCGTGGGGGTTCCGCGCGGCGGCACCTGGCGCGAGGTGTTGAACACCGACGGTGCCGCCTATGGCGGAACCAATACGGGCAACGGTGGTTCCGTTGTTGCGGAGCCGGTTGCGAGCCACGGCTTCGAGCAGTCCCTGCCGCTTTTCCTTCCACCCTTGGCCGCGCTGATCCTCCTGCCGCAGGGGTAGCATGCCGCCTATACCGGATCGATTGTTGCCCGGCCGGCCGGATCCGCTGGGGGCGAATTGGGACGGGCTCGGTGTCAATTTCGCGGTCTTCTCGGCGAATGCCGAGCGCATCGATCTCTGCCTCTTCGATGCCGCCGGGCGGCGGGAGATTGCACGGCTGCCGCTGCCGGAATGCACGGACGAGGTCTGGCACGGCTACCTGCCGGAAGCGCGTCCCGGCCTGCTTTACGGCTACCGCGCCTATGGGCCCTATGAGCCGCGGCATGGCCACCGCTTCAACCCGCACAAGCTGCTGCTCGACCCCTACGCAAGGCAATTGGCTGGCGAGTTGCGCTGGTCCGATGCGCTGTTCGGCTACCGGGTCGGCGCCGGCCGCGTCGACCTCTCCTTCGATCGCCGCGACAGCGCGCCTGCCATGCCGAAATCCGTGGTTGTGGACGACAGCTTCAACTGGGGCGACGACCGCCCGCCCGGCACCCCCTGGGACCGCACCGTCATCTACGAGGCGCATGTCCGCGGCCTGACCATGCGGCGGGAGGATATCGAGCCGCGGGAGCGCGGCACCTTCGCCGCCCTGGCCGATCCGCGCATCCTGGATCACCTGCTGCGCCTGGGAATCACCGCCATCGAGCTGCTGCCGATCCAAGCCTTCCTGCAGGACCGCTTCCTGGTGCAGAAGGGGCTGCGCAACTACTGGGGCTATTCGACGCTTGCCTTCTTCGCGCCGGAGCCGCGCTACCTGATCGAGCCATGGATGCGCAACGAGCTGAAGGTGGCGGTCCGCCGCCTGCACGCGGCGGGCATCGAGGTGATCCTCGATGTCGTCTACAACCACACCTGCGAGGGCAGCGAGATGGGCCCGACGCTGTGCTGGCGCGGACTCGACAACGCCTCCTACTACCGGTTGGTGCCGGGGGAGGAGCGGCATGCCATCAATGACACCGGCACCGGCAACACGCTCAACCTTTCGCATCCGCGCGTGTTGCAGATGGTCATGGACAGTTTGCGCTATTGGGTGCGTGAATATCATGTGGACGGCTTCCGCTTCGACCTCGGCCCCATCCTGGGGCGGGAGGCGACGGGCTTCGATCCCGGCTCCGGCTTCTTCGACGCGGTGCGCCAGGACCCGACCCTGTCGCGGGTGAAGCTGATCAGCGAGCCATGGGATCTCGGCCCGGGCGGCTATCAGCTCGGCAACCACCCGCCGGGCTTCGCCGAGTGGAACGATCGGTACCGTGACGGCGTTCGCCGCTTCTGGCGGGGCGATCCCGGCATGCGGGCGGAGCTCGCTGCGCGGCTGGCCGGCTCGGCCGAGCTGTTCGACCGCCGCCGCCGCCGTCCCTGGGCGAGCATCAACTACATCGCCTCCCATGACGGCTTCACCCTGCACGATCTGGTCACCTATGCCGAACGCCACAATGAGGCAAATGGCGAGGACAACCGCGACGGGCATACGGAGAATTTCTCCGCCAACTGGGGCGTGGAGGGGGAGACGGAGGATCCGGTCATCAACGCCACTCGTGCCGCGCTACGGCGCGCCATGCTGGCGACCCTCTTCGCCTCGGCCGGTACGCCCATGCTGCTGGCGGGCGACGAGATGGACCGCAGCCAGGGCGGCAATAACAACGCCTATTGCCAGGACAATGAGACGAGCTGGGTGGATTGGGAGCGCACCGCGACGCCGGAGGCCCAGGCGCTGTGCCGCTTCACCGCCCGGCTGGTCGCACTGCGCCGACGCCTGCCACCGCTGCGGCCGCCTGTCTTCCTGCATGGTGCGACGGAGTTGCGGCCGGGCCTGAACGATATCGCCTGGTTCGATCAGCATGGCCAAGCCATGACTTCGGAGGCCTGGAACGAGCCGGAGGCGCGCACCCTCGCGCTGCGCCGCGCCATGGCAGCGCCGGATGGCGGCGTGGATGTCATCCTGCTGCTGCTGAACGCCGATGGCGCGGGACATGCCTTCGCGCTGCCGCGGCCGCGGCTGGACTGGATGCTGGTGCTGGACAGCGCGCATCCGGACACGCCGGAGCGCCCGGTGCTGGATGAGGCCGTGCCGGTCGCACCGCGCGCCGTGATGCTGCTCGCCGCCAGGTTGCCGCCATGACCCGCTTCGCGCAGCCGACGCGCTGGGGCGCCACCCTGCTTGCGCCGGACCGCACGCGCTTCCGGCTTTGGGCGCCGGACAGCCCGCAGGTGGCGCTGGAGATCGAGGGGCACGACCCGCTGCCAATGCAGGCCATGGGCGATGGCTGGTTCGAGGCGGAAGCGCCTGCCGGCGCCGGTGCGCGCTACCGATTCCGCGTCTCGCCCGACCTTGCCGTACCGGATCCGGCCTCGCGGCTCCAGGCCGGCGATGTGCATGATGCCTCTGTGGTGGTGGATCCGCACGCTTACGCGTGGCGTCATCCCGGCTGGCGCGGCCGGCCCTGGCACGAGGTGGTGCTGTACGAGCTTCACGCCGGCGCCATGGGCGGTTTTGCCGGGGTGCGGGCCGCGCTGCCGCGGCTTCGGGATCTTGGCGTCACGGCGATCGAGCTGATGCCGATCGGCGATTTCCCGGGGCGCCGCAACTGGGGCTATGACGGCGTGCTGCCCTATGCACCGGATACGGCCTATGGCTCGCCGGAGGAGCTGAAGGCGCTGGTGGATGCGGCGCATGGCATCGGCCTGATGATGTTCCTCGATGTCGTCTACAACCATTTCGGCCCGGATGGCGCCTATCTGCACGCCTATGCCAAGCGCTTCTTTGACGAGAAGGTGCATACGCCCTGGGGTGCCGCCATCGACTTCCGGCAGGAGGCGGTGCGCGACTATTTCGAGGAGAACGCCCTCTACTGGCTGAATGAGTACCGCTTCGACGGGCTGCGCTTCGATGCCGTTCACGCCATCACCGAGCAAGATTGGCTGGATGCGCTGGCCGCCCGCATCCGCCGCGAGATCCCGGACCGCCACATCCATCTGGTGCTGGAGAACGAGCGCAACACGGCGCGCCACCTCCGCCCCGTCGGCGGCTTCGACGCGCAATGGAACGATGACGGCCACAACACCCTCCATCCGCTGCTGAGCGGGGAAGGAGAGGGCTATTACGAGGACTTCCACGCCGACGGCGCCGCCAAGCTCGCCACCGTGCTGAGAGAGGGCTTCCTGTTCCAGGGGCAGCAATCCGCCCATATCGGCGCGCCGCGCGGCGAGCCCTCGGCGCATCTGCCGCCCACTGCCTTCGTGCTGTTCCTGCAGAACCATGACCAGATCGGCAACCGGGCCTTCGGCGAAAGGCTGGCGCGGCTTGCAAACCCGGACTCCTTGGTGGCGGCGACGGCGTTGCTGTTGCTCTGCCCACAGATTCCCATGCTGTTCATGGGCGAGGAGTGGGGCGCCACCGCGCCCTTCCTGTTCTTCACCGACCACAAGCCGGATCTGGCGCGGCTTGTCCGTGATGGAAGGCGGAAGGAATTCGCCAGATTCGGCGCCTTCCAGGATCCGGCGACGCGCGAGCGCATCCCCGACCCGAATGCGGAGGAAACCTTCCGCGCCTCCATCCCCGATCCGCAGGAAGCAGCGAATCCGCCGCATGCCGCGATGCTCGCCCTGCATCGCCGCCTGCTGGCTCTGCGCCGGGCGCGCATCATCCCGCATCTGCCCGGCACGCGGGCCATTGGCGCGCAGCCGGTGGGGGAGGCCGCGGTGCTGGCCCGCTGGCGGCTTGGCGATGGTTCGGTCCTGGCCATCGCCGTCAATCTCGGCCCGCAACCCGCCTCCTGCACCGCGGCCGGAGAACTGCTGTTCGAGAGCATCGCCGGCGCTGCCGGCACTCTCGGCACCGGAACACTGCTGCCGCGTTGCTGCATCGCCCTGGTTGAGCCGGGCGGATCCACAGGGAAGGGGCCGGCATGATGGATGCGTCGCTGCGCGAACTGGCCGAGGCCGCGGGAATCGCCACCACCTGGCGCAACGTGCATGGCGAGGAGAAGGAGGTTGGGCCGGACACCCTGCGTGCCGTGCTCGCGGCCCTCGGCCTGCCCGCTGACAGGCGGGAGGCGCAGGCGGTGCTGGCGCAGCTTCGGGACCGTCTGCCGCCGCTGATCACCCTGACCTGCGGCCCGGATGGCGTTGCTGTGCCCGGCGCCGCGCCTGGCCACCGCTTCCGGCTGGATTTCGAGCAGGGCCACCATCTGGAAGGCAGGCTGGAGCGCGGCTGGGCGGGAGAGGCACGGCTGCCGGCCATCTCCGCGCCGGGCTACCACCGCCTGAGCCTGGATGCCGGCCATACGACCATCGCCGCCGCGCCGCCGCGCTGCTTCTCGCTGGAGGATGCCGGCGCGGCGGAGCATGAGGGCTCGGCGCCCTGGGCGCTTGCCGCGCAGATCTATTCCTTGCGCCGGCCGGGCGATCTCGGCATCGGCGATTTCGGCGGCGTCGCGGAACTCGCACGTGCCGCGGCGCGGCATGGGGCGGCGGGCCTGGCCATCAGCCCGGCCCATGCGATGTTCGCCGCCGATCCGGGGAAATACGGGCCCTACGCACCCTCCAGCCGCCTGTTCCTGAACGTGCTCCACGCTGATCCGCAGGTCGTCTTCGGCCCCCTGCCGCCGGAGCCGGCGGCGGATGGCGCGCTGATCGACTGGCCGGAAGCGACCCGGCGGAAGCTCTCGCGCCTGCGCGGGCTGTTCGACATCGCCGCCGACCATCCTGGCTTCGTCGATTTCCGCAACGAGGCCGGCCCGGCGCTGGAGGACCACGCCCGCTTCGAGGCATTGCATGCGCATTTGCTGGCGCAGGATTCGGCGCTCTGGCACTGGCGCGACTGGCCCAGCGACCTGCGCAGCCCGCAGAGCCCCGGCGTGCAGCATTTCGCTCGCGACCATGCGCGGGAGGTCGCCTTCCACGCCTTCTGCCAGTGGCTCGCCGATGCCTCGCTCGGCGCGGCGCAGAGGGTGGCGCTGGATGCGGGCATGCCGATCGGGCTGATCGCTGACCTGGCCGTAGGGACCGATGGGGGTGGCAGCCATGCCTGGTCACGGCAGCGGGAGATCCTGCCCGATCTCTCCGTCGGCGCGCCGCCGGATGTCTTCTCGCCGCTCGGCCAGGATTGGGGGCTGACCGCATTCTCCCCGCTGGAAATGCAGGCCGACGGCTTCAGCGCCTTCCGCGAATTGCTGCGCGCCGCCTTCCGCAATGCAGGCGGCGTGCGCGTCGATCATGTGATGGGCCTGCAGCGCCTCTGGGTGGTGCCGCGCGGCGCCGGCCCGGCGGAGGGCGCCTATCTGCGCTACCCGCTGGACGACCTGCTGCGCCTGCTGGCGCTGGAATCGCTCCGCCACCGCTCCATCGTCATCGGCGAGGATCTCGGCACCCTGCCCGAAGGCTTCCATGATCGCATGGACGCTGCCGGCATTCTCGGCATGCGGGTGCTGTGGTTCGAGCAGGAGCAGGACGGCCGCTTCCGTCCGCCACGCAGCTGGTCACCCATGGCCGCAGCTATGACCACCACGCATGACCTGCCGACCGTGGTCGGCTGGTGGCGCGGACGCGACATTGAATGGCGCGAGCGCCTGTCCCTTTTCCCCGAAGCCGGGACGGCGGCGAAGGAGCGGGAGCGGCGGCAGGCCGACCGCAAGGCGCTCTGGACCGCCTTCCTGGAAAGCGGTGCCGCCACTGGCGACCAGCCCGGCCTGGAGCAGACCGATCCGGTGGTGGATGCGGCACTCGCGCATGTCGCCGGAGCCGCCTGCCGCCTCGCTATCCTGCCGGTCGAGGATGCGCTGGCCCTGCCGGAACAGCCCAACCTGCCCGGCACCAGCGAAGGCCACCCGAATTGGCGCCACCGCCTGCCCGGCGAGGCCGCGAAGCTGCTGGAGGATGCGGAGGTGGCGCGGCGGCTGGAAGCCTTCGCCCTGGCCCGGCCCCGCGCCGGGGGCTGAACTATGTCCGATCCGCGGCCCGGGCCGGGCGCCGTTCCCCTCCGTGCCACCGCGCGGCTGCAATTCCACAAGGGCTTCACGCTGGATGATGCGGTGCCGCTGGTGCCCTATCTGGCGCGGCTTGGCATCAGCCATCTCTATGCCTCGCCCATCCTGAAGGCGCGTTCCGGCTCGACCCATGGCTATGACATCGTGGACCATGGGCAGATCAACCCGGAACTCGGCGGCGAGCCGGCCCTGTGCCGGCTCGTGGCGGCGCTGCATGCGGCGGGGATGGGCCTCATCCTCGATATCGTGCCGAACCATATGGGCGTCGGCGGTGCGGACAATGCCTGGTGGCTGGACGTGCTGGAATGGGGCCGGCAGAGCCCCTACGCCGCCTTCTTCGACATAGACTGGGAGCCGCCGGATCGCAGCCTGCAGAACCGGCTGCTCGCCCCCTTCCTCGGCGCGCCCTATGGGGAGGTGCTGGCCTCCGGCGACCTGAAGCTGCGCTTCGAGCCGGAGACCGGCAAGCTCGCGGCCTGGTATTTCGAGCATCGCTTCCCGATCGCGCCGCAGCACTACCATCATGTGCTGGTCGCCTCCGGCGATCCGGCGCTGGAGCCGCTGGCCCTGGCTTTCGGCCGCATTGGCCTGCGCCGGCGCGACCGTCCGGAGGCGCGCGCCGAAGCTGCCCGCGCCTGGGAAGCGCTGGCGGAATTCGCCTCCAGGCCGGAGGGCGCGGCGTCGCTCGAAGCCGCGCTCGCCGCATTCGATCCGCTGACCGAGACTGGGCGGGATGCGCTGCACCGCCTGCTCGACCGACAGCATTACCGCCTGGCCTGGTGGCGCGCCGCGGCGGATGAGATCAACTGGCGCCGGTTCTTCGACATCATCTCCCTCGCCGGCCTGCGGCAGGAGGTGCCGGAGGTGTTCGACGCCACACATGACTTCATCCTGCGTCTCTATGCCGAGGGGATGATCGACGGGTTCCGCGTGGATCATGTGGACGGGATGGCCGATCCGCGCGGCTATTGCCGCAAGCTGCACCGGCGGATGCAGGCCGTGCGCCCGGGCCGGAAGCCGCTGATCTGGGTGGAGAAGATCCTGGCACCCTTCGAGGCGCTGCGCACCGACTGGATGGTGGACGGCACCACCGGCTACGACTTCATGGACGAGGCCGGCGGCGTGCTGCACGACCCTGCTGGGGAGGGGCCGCTCACCGCCCTCTGGACCGAGGGCACGCACCGCCCGGCGCTGTTCGAGGCGGAGGCACGCCAGGCCCGCCGGCAGATCCTGCGCGACAACCTGACCAGCGAATTGAATGCCACGGCCGCGGCGCTGAAGCGGGTGGCGGACCGCGACCTCGTCACCCGCGACTTCACCCTGACCGCGCTGCGCCGCGCGCTGACCGAAGTGCTGGTGCACTTCCCGGTCTACCGCCTCTACATCACGCCGGGCGGCCGCCCGGCGGAGGACAAGCGCATCCTCGACTGGGCGCTGGCCGGGGCGCGCCGCACGGTGCGCGCCACGGAATTGCCGCTGCTGGACCGTCTGGATGCCTGGCTCGGCGGCGAGGCGCCGCGCAGCCTGCCCACCAACCTCCGGCGGGAGCGCCTGGCCGCCGCCGTGCGCTTCCAGCAGCTCTCCGCCCCGACCGCGGCGAAGAGCGTGGAGGACACCGCCTTCTACCGCTATGGCAGGCTGCTCTCGCGCAACGAGGTGGGCTCCGATCCCGGCCGCTTCGCTGTCACCCCCGCTGGCTTCCACGCCGCCGCACGGGCCCGGGCGCGGCATTTTCCCCGCGCCCTGCTGGCCACGGCCACGCATGACCACAAGCGCGGCGAGGATGTACGGGCGCGCCTCGCCGTGCTGTCCGAGATCCCGGAGGAATGGGCCGCCGCGGTCGGGCGCTGGACCCGGCTCAACGCCAGCCTGCGGAAGGGGCTGGAGCACGGCCCCGCGCCGGGCATGAGCGCGCAGCTCATGCTCTACCAGATGCTGGTCGGCGCCTGGCCGCTCGGTTTGGATCCCGCGGATGAGGAGGGCGTCCGCGCCTTCCTGGAGCGGGTCGCCGCCTGGCAGGAGAAGGCGCTGCGGGAGGCGAAGCGGCGCACCGACTGGGCCGTTCCCAACCTGGAATACGAGGCCGCCTGCCGGGACTTCCTCTTCGCCATGATGGCGGGTGACCGCCCCAGCCACCTGAGCACGGAGATTGCGGGTTTCGCCGCGCGGATCGCCCCGGCCGGGGCCGTCAACGGCCTCGCGCAACTGGTCCTGCGCTGCGCCGCGCCGGGGGTGCCGGATCTCTACCAGGGCACGGAGTTCTGGGATCTCAGCCTGGTTGATCCGGACAACCGCCGTCCGGTGGACTGGGCGGCGCGGGAGGGGGCGCTGGAGCAAGCCGCAGAGCCCGCGGAATTGCTCGCACACTGGCAGGACGGAAGAGTGAAGCAGGCGGTGCTGGCGCGGCTTCTGGCGCTCCGGGCCGCGCATTCCGCGCTCTTCGCGGAGGGGGACTACCAGCCCCTGGCGGCGGAAGGCCCGCGCGCCGCGCATGTCCTGGCCTTTGCGCGCCTGCACCGCGGCCGCGCCGTCCTGGCCGTGGCAAGCAGGCTGTCCGCGCGCCTGCTCGGTGCCTCGCCCCAGCCCTTGATTCCATATGAGGAATGGCGCGGAACCGAACTTGCTCTGCCGCGTGTTGCAGAGGCACGCACCTGGCGCGAGGCGCTGACCGGGACGGTTTTCGCCGGCCCCGGCGATCGGCTGCCTGTGGGGGACATTCTCGCTCGCCTGCCGGTCGCGCTGCTGGAGGTGGGATGAGCCGCATCGTCGTCGTTTCCAACCGTGTTCCGGTGCCTGCGGGAAATGCCGGGCAGGCGGGCGGGCTGGCTGTGGCCCTGCTCGGCCTCATGCAGCGCCGCGGAGGGTTGTGGTTCGGCTGGAGCGGCGCCGTGACGGAGCATGGCGGCGCCCCGAGCTTCACCCAGCGCGGCGCGATCGGCTACGCGACGCTGGACCTCACCGAGGCCGAGCACCGCGGCTACTACACCGGCTATTCCAACGGCGTGCTCTGGCCGATGCTGCACAGCCTGCCGCATCTGATGACCTTCCGCCGCCAGGATCTGGACATCTACCGCCGGGTGAACCGGCGCTTCGCCGACAACCTGGTGCCGCTGCTGAGGGCGGATGACCGCATCTGGGTGCATGACTACCACCTGATGTCGCTGCCTGGCGCCCTGCGCGTCCGCGGCGTGCGCAACCCGACCGGCTTCTTCCTGCACGTTCCCTTCCCTTCGCCGGATTCAGCGGCCGTTGCTCCGGGGATCCGCAGCCTGGTGCAGGACGTGCTGCATGCCGACCTGCTGGGCTTCCAGACCGCAATGGACCGCGACAATTTCGCCTCCTGCGCCACCGGTTTTGCCGGCGCGCGCCGCACCGGGGATGCGGTGATGGAGGTGGAGGGCCGCGAGATCCGCCTCGGCGTCTTCCCGGCAGAGATCGCGGCGCGGGAATTCGCCGCGACTGCCGCCGTGCAGGCGAAATCGGAAGCAGCTAGGCTGCTGGCGCGCTCCATCCAGGACCAGGCGTTGCTGCTGGGGATAGACCGGCTGGACCCGACCAAGGGGCTGCCGGAGCGGCTGGATGCCTTCGCCCGGCTACTCGCCCGCCGGCCGTCGCGGGGCATGGTCATGCTGCAGGTCGCGGCGCCGTCGCGCGAGGATGTCCTGGCCTATCGCCGCCTGCGGCAAGAGCTGGATGCCGCGGCCGGGGCCGCCAACAGCGAGTTCGGCGAGCCGGACTGGCTGCCCCTGCGCCTGCTCGCCCGGCCACAGCCGCGGGACACGCTGGCCGGCTTCATGCGGCTGGCGCGGGTCGGGGTGGTCACGCCGCTCAGGGACGGCATGAACCTGGTGGCGAAGGAATACATTGCCGCCCAGGATCCGGCCGATCCTGGCGTCCTGGTCCTGTCCCGCTTCGCCGGCGCGGCGGCGCAGCTTTCCTCCGCCCTGCTGGTCAACCCGCATGATGCGGAGGGCATGGCGGAAGCCCTGCAGATCGCACTCGACATGCCGCTGGCCGAGCGGCGGGCCCGCTGGCAGGCGGCCTGGGAGGCGATCGCCGATGCCACCCCGGAGGGCTGGGGCGAAAGTTTCCTGCGTGCGCTCGGTCCCGACCATCTGCTGAGGATGCCGGCTGCCGGCACGGCCTGAGCGGCCCCGGTGACCGGAGGGCCTTCAGGCCCGCGGGTCTGAATCGGCGCGGCCAATTTGCAAGCCACCGGCCCCACGGCCCCGGCTTGACCCTTCGCCCGTATCCTGCGCCTGAAAGCGAGGTGATGGGTTGGTCGAGGCGCCGATGGTGAAATTGCAAGACCCTGTCCTGGCGGCGCTACCGGCCGGGCGGTCCGGGGCAGCGCAGGGCGGCCGTAGGGCCGAGGCGGGTCCAGGCCCGGCGCAGTCCGAATGGCTGGCGCGCTTCCCGCCGGGCTACTTCGCCTTCGTCATGGCGACCGGCATCATCTCGGCCTCGGCGCATCTGCGGGCGGTGCCCCTGGTGCCCTGGGCACTCTTCGCTCTGAACCTTGTCGCCTATCCCGTCCTCTGGGCGATCACCCTGGCGCGGCTGCTGCGCTTCCCCGGCGCCATGCTCCGCGACATGGCGCATCATGGGGTGGGCCCGACCTTCCTGACCATGGTGGCCGGGACCAGCGTGCTGGGCACGCAATTCGTCCTGCTGACCCCCTGGCGCGGAGTCGCCTTGGCACTGTGGCTGCTGGCCGGGCTGCTCTGGCTGGTGCTGATCTACGGCTTCTTCCTGGCGATGACCCTGGCCGAGCCGAAGCCGCCGATCGAGCGGGGACTGGGCGGCGCCTGGCTGCTCGTCACCGTCGCGACCGAATCCCTGGCCGTGCTGGGCGCCTCCGTCGCCGACCTGCTGCCGCAGCCGGAGGCCGTGATTTTCGCCTGCCTCTGCTTCTTCCTGCTGGGCGGGATGTTCTACGGAATCCTCATCTCCCTGATCCTGTACCGCTGGCTGTTCTTCAACCTGAGCGCGGAGATGCTGACGCCGCCCTACTGGATCAACATGGGCGCGGTGGCGATCACCACCTTGGCGGGCGCCCAGCTCATGTTCTACGTCCAGGCGCATCCCGGCCTGCATGCCTTCCTGCCGATCCTCACTGCGCTGACGGCGGGGTTCTGGGCGGCGGCGAGCTGGTGGGTGCCGCTGCTGGCGGCCATGACCGTCTGGCGCTACGCGGTGAAGCGGATCCCGCTGGCCTATGACCCGCAATACTGGTCCATGGTCTTCCCGCTCGGCATGTACACCACCGCCACCGACGCCTTTGCCCGGGCGGCCGGCTACGGCTTCCTGATGCCGATCCCGAATGTCTTCGTCTGGATCGCGCTCGCCGCCTGGGTCGCGGCCTTCGGCGGGCTGGTGTTCCGCGTGGCGCGGATCCTGGCCCGTCCCTGAGCCGCTATCCGGCGGCGGGGGTGACGGAGCGCACCGTCCCGTCCGGCGCCAGGCCGTAGCGCCGCCCGGCCCAGGCGATGCGGCGCGGCCCGGCGCTGCCGGCCCAGGCCAGCAGGTGCAGCAGTGAAACCGCCGGCTGCCGCCACCAGCCGCGCGCCAGCAGGCGGGAGGTTGCGGCAGCGGCAGCCGGCGGCAGGATGCGGCGGGCGATGCCGGCGCGCAGCCCGGCACGCAGCCGCTGCAGGCCCAGCGCCAGGCCGAGCGCCAGGAAGGCTTCCATCCGGCCCTCCAAAGCCCCCGCCAGCGCCGCCGCGGCCCCGGCGACCGGCAGCGCCAGCAGCAGCCCGGCCAGCCACCAGGTTTCCGGCGCGTGCAGCCGCAGCAGCCGGTACTGCCGGGCGCCGAAGCCGAGCACCGCCCGTAGCCCGCCGGATACAGGGGAGGGTGGCCGCACCGTCAGCGGCGCGTAGATCACCATTCCCGCCCGCCGCGCCGCCCGGCTCAGCGACAGGTCGTCGGAAACCGCCCGCGCCCAGATCAGCGGCAGGTCCAGCGCCCGCGCGGCCCCGGCGGTGATCGCCGTCGCGCCGCCCCAGCACAGGTTCACGCGGTTGTGGCGAGGCAGGGTGGCGATGGCGATATCGGCCAGCGCCAGCAGCGATGCCGCGAAGCCGCCCGTCTCCGGGATGGGCCAGCGATAGCCGCTGGCGATGGGCGCCTGGCCGGCCAGCACCGGCCGCGCCAATTGCGTGAGGAAATCGGGCGGCGGCACCGTATCGGCATCCACCGTCACCAGCACGGCATCCTCCGGCTTGGCCTCGGCCAGGGCTGCCAGCAGGTTGTGCAGCTTCTGCGCCCGTCCTGCCGCCGGCCCGGCGACGATCAGGCTCCGGCGCGCCGGAGCCTCCGCGACGAAGCGCAGCAGGGCCGGGCAGGCGGGGTCCGCTGTGGACTCCACGGCGAAGACCACCCGCCAGTCCGGGTAGTCCTGCGCCGCCAGCGCATCGAGGAAGCGGCCGAGGCCCGGCAGCGGCCCGCGCACCGGGGCCAGCACCAGCAGACGCGGCCTGGAGGTCGGTTGCGGCTGCGGCCAACCGAGATTGCGCGCGTAGAGCGCCACCCCTGCCGTCGCCAGCGCCGCCTGCGCCAGCCAGGCCGCCAGCAACAACCAGACCCCCATCTGCCCCCCGATGCGTCACCGGACCGCGCCTTGGCGCATCCTAAAGACGCCGGGCCGGGAGGGACAGCATGGCCGGGCGGGGTTCAGCCCTTGGTGGCGATGATGGCACCGGACAGCGTCGCCGGGTTCCGCTCCCACCACCGCCCGGCATCCACCCAGGTGATGAAGTCCAGCACCGCCCGGTTGAACTCGTCCGGGTTCTCCAGATTCATCGCATGGCCGCAGCGAGGCATGACCAGCAGGGCGCTGGTGGAGATCGTGCGCTTCAGGAACAGGCCTGGCTCCAGCGTCGGGTCGTCCTCGTCGCCACAGATGATGAGGGTGGGCAGCTTCATCCTGCGGAACTGCGCCTCCAGCTCGAACAGGCTCGGCCGCTCCCGCTGGACGCCGCGCATGGTCAGGGCCGCGCCGGTGCTGTCATGCTCCGCGAGCTGGGCCAGGAATTCGGCATGGCCGCGCGGGTCCTTTTCCTCATGCACCAGGCGGGTCGGGCCGCGGCCGTAGCTCTGCGCCACCTTCAGCATGCCCTCCGCGGCGATTCGGTCGGCGGTGGCATCCACCTCGGCCCGGAACTGGTCGCGCTTGTCCGGGGCGGCGCCGTAGCCGACGCCGGCGGCGGTCAGGCTGCGGGCCAGATGCGGATGGCGCAGACCGAGATGCAAGGTGGCGAAGCCCCCCATGGAGAGCCCCACCACATGCGCCGGCCCGAGCCCGAGCCCCTGGATCACCGCGGCAATGTCGTCCGTGGCCCGGTCCTGGGAATAGGCGGCGGGGTCGGTTGGCACGCTGCTCGGCGGGTAGCCCCTTGCATTGAAGGCGATGCAGCGGTAGCGGCGGGAGAAGAAACGAATCTGCGGCTCCCAGCTCCGGCTGTCGCCAGCGAATTCATGGACGAAGACCAGGGGGATGCCGCTGCCGGCCTCCTCGTAATGCAGGTCCAGCCCGTCATCGGTGCGGATCGTCGGCATTCTTCGTTCCTCCCGCCCATCGGGGCAGGCTAGCCCCGGAATTGCAGGCCCGGAAGGGCACCCTGCCGAGGATGCATGGCTGGCCTCGGAAGGGGGGCTTCAAAGCGGACTGGATTGGTCCTATTTAAGTCCCGCAAGAGGGAAAAGGCCGTGCTCAGGCTCTCGAAGCTGACTGATTACGCCGTGGTGGTGCTGACCCGGCTGGCGCAGGATGGCGCCATGCCGGGCGGTCGGGTGCAGACTGCGCCCGGCCTGGCACTGGCCACCGGCATCGCCGAGCCGACCGTCGCCAAGGTGCTGAAGATCCTGGGGCAGGCCGGGCTGGTGGAGGGCGTGCGCGGGGCCCGCGGCGGCTACCGCCTGACCCGCCCCCTGACCGCCATGCCGCTTTCCGAGGTGATCCTTGCCTTCGATGGGCCGATCGCGCTGACCGCCTGCGTGGATGGGATCGCCGGCATGTGCGAGGCGGAGCAGGTCTGCCCCGTCCGCGGCCGCTGGGATCCGGTGAACGAGGCCATCCGTAACGCGATTTCCGGGATCACCGTGGCCGATCTGGCAACCCCGTTGCAGACCTGTGTGCCGGTGCCCGCTCTCAACCCAATCGTCGCCGAGTAGGAATCCGCATGTCCGCCGTCACCGAGACGATCGACACCGTTCAGTCCGTCACCGAGGGCACCTACAAGTGGGGCTTCGAGACGGATATCGACATGGAGTTCGCCCCCAAGGGGCTGAACGAGGATATCGTCCGCTTCATTTCAAAGAAGAAGAACGAGCCGGAGTGGCTGCTGGAATGGCGGCTGAAGGCCTTTGCTATCTGGCAGAAGATGGAGGAGCCGCGTTGGGCCGCGGTGAAATTCCCGCCCATCGACTACCAGGACGCCTACTACTTCGCCGCGCCGAAGCAGAAGGCGAAGCCGAAGAGCCTGGACGAGGTCGATCCGGAACTGCTGCGCACTTATGAGAAGCTCGGCATCCCGCTGAAGGAGCAGGCGATCCTGGCCGGCGTCGAGGGCGCTGGCGAGGTGCCGGCGGACAGCCGCGTGCCCGTGGCCGTGGACGCGGTGTTCGACAGCGTCTCCGTCGCCACCACCTTCAAGGAGCGGCTGGCCAAGGAGGGCATCATCTTCTGCTCGATCAGCGAGGCGGTGCAAAACCACCCCGAGCTGGTGCGACAGTATCTCGGCACCGTGGTGCCGCAGGGCGACAATTTCTTTGCTGCCCTGAACAGCGCGGTCTTCACCGATGGCAGCTTCGTCTATATCCCGAAGGGCGTGCGCTGCCCGATGGAGCTGTCCACCTATTTCCGCATCAATGCCAAGAGCACCGGGCAGTTCGAGCGCACCCTGATCATCGCCGATGAGGGCAGCTACGTCTCCTACCTGGAGGGCTGCACGGCGCCGATGCGCGACGAGAATCAGCTCCATGCCGCGGTTGTGGAGCTGATCGCGCTGGATGACGCCACCATCAAGTACAGCACGGTGCAGAACTGGTACCCGGGTGACGAGCAGGGGCGCGGCGGCATCTACAACTTCGTTACCAAGCGTGCGCATTGCCGAGGCAAGCGCAGCAAGGTGAGCTGGACCCAGGTGGAGACGGGCTCGGCCATCACCTGGAAATATCCCTCCTGCGTGCTGCTGGGTGATGACAGCGTGGGCGAGTTCTACTCGGTCGCCATCACCAACAACTTCCAGCAGGCCGATACGGGCACCAAGATGATCCATGTCGGCAAGCGGACGACCTCCACCATCGTTTCCAAGGGCATTTCGGCCGGCCGTGGTCAGAACACCTACCGGGGACTGGTGCGGGTGCTGCCGGGCGCGACGCAGGCGCGCAACTACACGCAATGCGACAGCATGCTGATCGGCGACCAGTGCGGCGCGCATACCGTGCCTTATATCGAGAACCGCTGCATCACGGCCAAGGTGGAGCATGAGGCGACCACCAGCCGCATTGCCGAGGACCAGCTCTTCTATTGCCGCCAGCGCGGGCTGTCGGAGGAGGATGCGGTCGGCCTCATCGTCAACGGCTTCTGCCGCGAGGTCCTGAAGGAACTGCCGATGGAATTCGCGGTGGAGGCGCAGAAGCTGCTGCAGATCAGCCTTGAAGGCTCGGTCGGGTAAGGAATGCCGTGGATATGCTGAAGATCGAAGGACTGACGGCCGAGGTGGACGGCAAGGAGATCCTGAAAGGGGTCGACCTGGAGATCCCGACCGGCGAGCTGCATGCCATCATGGGCCCGAACGGCTCCGGCAAGTCCACCCTCTCCTATGTGCTGGCGGGGCGCGAGGGCTATGAGGTGACGGGCGGCTCCGTCACCTTCAACGGCCGCGACCTGCTGGCCATGGAGCCGGAGGAGCGCGCGGCCGCCGGCCTGTTCCTCGCCTTCCAGTATCCGGTGGAGCTGCCGGGCGTGGGCAACGCCACTTTCCTGCGCACGGCGCTGAATGCCATCCGTCGGGCCCGGGGCGAGAGCGACCTGGACGCCATGCAATTCCTGAAGCTGGCACGGCAGCGCCTGAAGGAGCTGCATATGCCCGAGGAGATGCTGAAGCGCGGCGTCAATGTCGGCTTCTCCGGCGGCGAGAAGAAACGGAACGAGGTGCTGCAGATGGCGCTGCTCCAGCCCCGCTTCGCGGTGCTGGACGAGACCGACAGCGGCCTCGACATCGATGCGCTGCGGATCGTGGCCGATGGCGTGAACGCGCTGCGCGGGCCAGAATTCTCGGCGCTGGTCATCACCCACTATCAGCGCCTGCTGGAATACATCGTGCCGGACCGCGTGCATGTCCTGATGGGCGGCCGCATCGTCCGCAGCGGTGGGCCGGAACTGGCGCAGGAGCTGGAGGCGTCCGGCTACGCCTCCGTGCAGGCGGCATGACGGCGATGCCGCAGAGGGGCGCGGAGGGCTTCCTCCACCGTTTCGAGGGGCTGCGGCCGCGGCTTCCTGGCGCCCGGCTCCCCTGGCTGGAGGCGCTGCGCGATGGCGCCGCCGCCGCCTTCCGCGCCCAGGGTTTCCCGACCCGGCGCATCGAGGCGTGGAAATACACGGATCTGCGCGCCGTTGCCGATGCCGGCTTTGACGAGCCGCTGACCATCCTGGATGACGGCCTGGCGCTGCCGCCGGCGCATGGCGCGGCGCGCGCCGTCCTCGTGGACGGGCGGTTCCGCCCCGACCTGTCCAGCCTGGCGGATGCCGGTTTCACCGTGGAAGGGCTGGCCCCGGCGCTGCCCGCGCAGGAGGGGCGGCTCGGCGCTCTGGCGCGGCCGGAGCAGGAGCCGCTGACCGCGCTCAACACCATGCTGTTCGAGGACGGGCTGGTCATCACGGTGCCGGCCGGCCTTGCCGGCGGCCTGCTGGACATCCTCTCCCTCGCCACCGAGAGCGAGCGCCCGGCTGCCTTCCACCCACGCCACCTGATCCGGCTGGAGAAGGGCGCAAGCCTGACCTTGATCGAAAGCGCCACTGGCCCGGCCGAGGCGCGCTATCTGCACAACCCGGTCTTCGAGATCGAGGTGGAGGAGGGCGCCACCCTGGTCCATGCCCGGCTGCAGCAGGAAGGGCGGCACGCCTTCCAGCTTTCCACGGTCTATGCCAGGGTCGCCGCCGGCGGCACCTATGACAATTTCACCCTGAATGCCGGCGGAAGGCTGGTGCGGAACGAGATCCACGTCACGCTGGCCGGTCCCAAGGCTGCCTGCCACATGAATGGCGCGCAGCTTCTGGGGCAGGGGCAGCATGCCGACACCACCACCTTCCTCGAGCATGCGGCCCCGGATTGCGCCAGCCGGCAGACCTACAAGACCGTGCTGGCCGGCAAGTCGCGCGGCGTGTTCCAGGGCAAGATCCTGGTCCGCCGGGCGGCGCAGCGCACTGATGGCTACCAGATGAACCAGGCGCTGCTGCTGAGCCCGGATGCCGAGATGGACAGCAAGCCGCAGCTCGAAATCTACGCCGACGACGTGAAGTGCAGCCATGGCGCCACGGTGGGCGAGCTGGATGCCGAGCAGCTCTTCTACCTCCGCACCCGCGGCATTCCGGAGGTGCAGGCCCGCTCCATGCTGGTGGAAGCCTTCCTGACCGAGGCGGTGGAGGGCATCACCGATCCCATCGCGCGCGGCATCCTGGAGACGGCCATCGCAGGCTGCTGGGAAGGCCAGACGGAGAAGGCGGCATGATGGACGGACCGATCCTTGCCGTGGGTTTCGACGTGGAGCGCATCCGGCAGGATTTCCCGATCCTGTCGCAGACAGTGCGCGGGAAGCCGCTGGTCTTCCTGGACAGCGGCGCCTCCGCCCAGAAGCCGCGGCAGGTGATCGAGGCGATGGTGCGCTGCATGGAGACGGCCTATGCCAATGTCCATCGCGGCGCCTACCATTTGAGCGAGCAGGCGACCGAAGCCTATGAGGAAGCGCGCCGCGCCACGGCCCGCTTCCTGAACGCTGCAGATCCGCGCGAGATCGTCTTCACCCGCAACAGCACCGAGGCGATCAATCTCGTCGCCCACAGCTTCGGCCGCGGCGTCCTGCAGCCCGGCCAGGCGGTGGTGATCAGCGAGATGGAGCACCACGCCAATCTGGTGCCCTGGCAGATGCTGCGCGATGACGGTCGGGGCATCGAGCTGCGTGTCTGCCGCGTGACCGATGCCGGGGAGCTGGACCTGGAGGATCTCGCCGCGAAGCTCGCGGATGGCAGGGTCGGGCTGGTCGCGATCACGCATATGTCCAACGTTCTGGGCACCGTGACGCCGGCGGAGCGCATCGCTGCCATGGCACATGCAGCCGGGGCGAAGGTGCTGTTCGACGGCAGCCAGGCGGCGGTGCACCGGCGGGTGGACGTGCAGGCGATCGACGCCGATTTCTACGTCTTTACGGGCCATAAGCTCTACGGCCCGACGGGCATCGGCGTGCTCTGGGCGCGGCTGGAGCTGCTGGAGCGCATGCCTCCCTTCCTGGGCGGTGGTGACATGATCTCCATGGTGACGCTGGAGCGCAGCGAATGGGCGCCGCCCCCGGCGAAATTCGAGGCCGGCACGCCGCCGAT
>Ga0182742_1002493_pt1 | contig 20213 bp, 22 predicted proteins | sample eDN5th37CBELigMG_FD_128880 | JGI IMG/M metagenome (GOLD analysis project Ga0182742, IMG submission 128880) | Enriched Miracle-Growth compost microbial communities from Emeryville, California, USA - eDNA 5th pass 37_C BE-Lig MG (version 2)... ... | reverse complement strand
TCGTCGCCGGCTTCATCGGCGACAGCAATTTCCTCGACGCGACCATCCTTGAAAGCGACGCCGGAAAGGCCAGGCTCGCCCTGGCCGACGGCGCAATCGTCGACGGCGTCCCACTCCACGCAAACGCCCCCAAAAACCGAAAGGCCGCTCTCATGCTCAGGCCGGAGCGCATCGGCCTCACATCCGGCGCCGGCGCGGGCCAGCTGACGGCCAGGGTCCGCGACATCACGTTCCTCGGCAACAACATCCAGCTCCTCGTCGAGCCGAGCGGCATCGAGGCCATCTCCGTGCGGCTGCCCTTCGGGCATGCGGCCCTTGCCGGGCTGGCACCGGGCGCCTTGGTGTCGCTTTCGATCGATCCGAGCACGGCGCACGCATTTTGAGCGCCCGCACATCATTCAACAGGCAATGCGAAGGAAAATCCCATGAAAATCAGCGGCGTGGACGTGCATCCGGACATGGAGCCCCTCTTGAAGGCGAAGGCGGCCATTCCCGTCACCGATGACCCCGAAGCCGTCCGCGCCGGCTGGACGGCCTATGCCGCCGTGCTGTGGCGCGACTATCCCGAGGGCATGACGGTGACGGATACCGGGATCGACTATCCGGGCGCGGGCACAAACGGCCGGATCCCGGTGCGGATCTATGTGCCGGCGGGCGTTGCCGATCCCAGTCCGGCGGTCGTCTATCTCCACGGCGGCGCCTTCATCAAGGGCAGCCTCGACAGCGGCGACACGATCGCCTGGGGCATCGCCGACCGCACCGGCTGCGTCGTCGTCAGCGTCGACTACCGCCTTGCCCCGGAGAATCCGTTCCCCAGCGCGCCGGAGGATTGCTACGCCGTCGTCGACTATCTGTCGCGCGAAGGCCTCAGGCACGGCATCGATCCCACTCGTCTCGCGGTGTGGGGCGACAGCGCCGGCGGCAACCTGACGGCCGCCGTCTGCCTGATGGCCCGCGATCGCGGCGGCCCGAGGATCGCCGGCCAGGCGCTGAACTATGCGACGCTGACGGATGAACTCGACGCCCCCGCCTTCAAGACCTTCGCCGATGCGCCGATCACCACCCGTTCGGTGGAAGAGGGCTGGGAACTCTATCTCGGCGACCGCAGGCCGACGCGCGATCCCTATGCCGCGCCGCTGAAGGCCGCGGACCTTGCCGGCCTGCCGCCGGCCATCGTCGGCGTCGCGGAGATCGACTGCCTTGCCGATGACGGCTATGAATATGCACGCCGCCTGAAAGAGGCCGGCAATGACTGCGAGCTGCAGGTCGCCAGGGGCATGATCCACGGATATCTGCGCTCGCGCTTCCACGGACCGCAGGCGGCGCTGGAATTCGACCGGCCGTGCCGCTTTCTGCGCGAGCGCCTGTTCGCGCCGGCAGGATGAACCATATCGCCAACAGTCAGGACGGGATCATGATCGAGAAGACAGCGGCGCAATCCGGCACGTTCCGGATCGGCGGAGACCTGGAAATCAACCGGCTCGGCTTCGGCGCGATGCGCATTGCCGGCCCCGACATCTGGGGCGAGCCGCAGGACCGCGCCGAGGTCCTGCGCACCCTGAAGCGCCTGCCGGAGCTCGGGACCAACTTCATCGACACGGCCGATTCCTACGGCCCCGACATTTCCGAACTGCTGATCCGGGAGGCGCTGCATCCCTATGGCGGGATCGTCGTCGCGACCAAGGGCGGCCTGACACGGCCTGGTCCCGACCGGTGGCAGCCGCTGGGTCGCCCGGAATATCTCATCCAGCAGGCCTACAAGAGCCTGCGGCAGCTCGGCGTCGAGCGGATCGATCTCTGGCAACTGCATCGCATCGACCCTGACGTGCCGGCGGACGAGCAGTTCGATGCGATCAGGTTCATGATCGACAAGGGCATCGTCCGCCACGCCGGCCTGAGCGAGGTCTCCGTCGAGGAGATCGCGGCCGCGGGCAGATACTTCAAGGTCTGCACCGTGCAGAACCGCTACAATCTCGTCGATCGCACCAGCGAGGCGGTGCTCGACCATTGCGAACGCAGCAATATCGGCTTCATCCCCTGGTATCCCCTGGCCTCCGGCGATCTTGCGAAATCCGGCGCGCTCCTCGATACCGTCGCACGAAAGTACGGCGCCACGCAGAGCCAGGTCGCCCTTGCCTGGATCCTCAAGCGGGGCCCCGTCATGCTGCCGATCCCCGGAACGTCGAACGTCCGGCATCTGGAGGAGAACGCCGCCGGGGCGCGCCTCTCGCTCACGCAGGCGGACTATGAGGAACTTGCCGCCGAGGGCGAACGCGCGATCAGGGCGTCGCTCCCGGCCTCGTAGTCGCCGGCGCGCCTGTCGAGCGCCGGACATGCTCCGGCTTGTTGTTCTTGCCGCATTGTCCGGCGCCGAAGCGATCACGCTTCGGCTGGAAATGCTCTAGGCCCGGCGCGCCTTGCGGTTGGCGTAGCGCCGGTCGCGCTCTGCCTTGCGGGCGGCCTCGTCCTCGAGCACCCGCGCGATGCGATTTCTTTCCGCTGCCTCGCGTGCCTCGGTTTCCGCGCGCGCCGCCGCCTCTGCGGCCGCCTGCCGCTCGGCGGCCTCGGCGGCCCGGCGTTCGGCTTCGGCGCGCTTCATCCGTTCGCGCTCAGCCTGCCGCTCCTGCCTGGCAGCGGCGATAGCCATGCGTTCCGCCTGCCTTTCCAGCCGGGCGGGTTCGGCGGCGGTCCTTGCCGCGCGATAGGCGTTGAGGAGAGCGGTCTTCGCTTCCGCGGCCGCCATGCGGCGGTCGGAAAGGTCGTTGTTTCTGGCGTTCTTCAAATCTTTGTCCTGCAAAGGCGTTGCAACGGTCAGGCCGACTTGGCCCGTTTGGCGATGAGAGAGGCTATGGCCGCCTCGCGGTCGCTCGATTCCTTCGCAAGGCGGGCTTCGCGAAGCCGCCGGGTCTTTTCCTCGCGGGCGAGAATGAGGGAATCGCGCTCCTCGACGGCGCTGCTGCGCGCGAAGAATTGCGATTGGGCATTGGCGAAGGCGATCTCCGCCTTCTGCCGGGATTTGCTGTGTGTCTGGGACATGGTGTTTTCCGGATTGGACGCCGCGACGTCGCGCGGCAATAAAAAAGGCCAGGCGAGCCGCCTGACCTTGCTGGTATCTTGCTCTCGACGCTGCCAGTACATCCGTGGTCAACGCAGAGCGGATACCGGATCTGTTCAGGCGGCCTGAAGGTTGCAGGCCGACATCTTGCCCGACTTGTTGTCGCGCTCAAGATCGTAGCCGATCTTCTGGCCTTCCAGGAGTTCGCGCATTCCGGCGCGCTCGACGGCCGAGATGTGCACGAATGCGTCGGCGCCGCCATTGTCAGGCTGAATGAAGCCGAAGCCCTTGGTGGAATTGAACCATTTAACTGTGCCAGTGGTCATGATGAACCCTTTCATAGCAATAAGTGGACCGCAGCGCTTGCTGCGCTGCAGACGGTGATAGCGATTTTTGAAAGAAAAGGTTCGTTCAGGGCGCGGTGCCAATCGCGCGATAACCAAAGCTAAGCAAGCAAATATCGACAGCCGGTATATAGGCCCTTCCCGCCAGGGTGTCAACTTTTAGTTTTCGCCCTTTGGAATTCTCGGCGTTTGGTTGCAATTGCAAACGCCGCTTCACAACCGGGACCCCTGCCCAGGCCGGCGGGAGATCGCGTTTCGGCGACCGGCAGGCCGCCGGGGCTTGAGGGAAGACCCGGCCTCCCCTCGCCCCGCGGGATTGCTATGTCAGGCCCAGCCGATCCTTCAGGCGGTAATACGGAAACACATACCGTGCCGCCCTGGCCTTGATCGACCACAGGGCGATGTCGTTGCGCTGGTCGTAGACATTGACCGGCACCTCGTCGAGCTCCCGCCTGCCGGCCATGAACTCGCCCATGACGCGTCCGAGATTTTGCGCAAGGTTGACGCCGCGGGTGGAGAAGCCGCCGATCGAAAAGACGTTCCGGCCCAGCCGCAGGATGTGCGGCAGATAGCTGTCCGTCACCGCGCAATAGCCTTCCCAGTAGCTTTCGAGCTGGATGTCGCTATCGGTCAGCTGCGGGAAAAGCATCTTCATGCGGGCGCGGGCGTGATCCTCGCCATAGGCGACCTTGTTGCCGAAATCGAAGACGGCGCCGCCGGAGATCAGGCGGCCGGCCGAATCCAGCCGGCCGAAGCCGCCGGACTTGCGCAGATCCGTGAAGCATAGCTGCGTCTTCAGGATCTTGCCGCGCAGGGCTTGGCTCAGCGGCCTGGTGGCCACATGATAGAGATAGACCGGAATGACGGACTTCTGCACCGACGGCAGGAAATCCCCGGTATAGGCATTGGTGGCGAACAGCGCCGAACGCGCCGAGACACGCGCCGCGCCGCAGCGCACGACCACGCCCTGCGCGGTTTCCTCGAACCCGTCGACGGCGCTGTTTTCGAAGATGCGCACGCCGCTCTGCGCCGCGGCCCGCGCCAGCCCCACCGCAAGGCTGTAGGGGTTGATGGTGCCGCCCTCGGCATTGGACCAGCCGCCGAGATAACCCTGCGCGCCGAGAAGATCGGCGACATCGCCGGCAGAGTGCCAATCCACCCGCGCGCCCAGCGCCTTCCACTCGTCATGGACCTTGCGGACCTTCTGCATCGAGGCGTCGGAATGGGCCGGCTGCATCCAGCCGTTCTGCACCGCCGAGCATTCGATCTGGAAGGCCTCGATCTGGCGAAACACCGCATCCGCGCCATGCAGCACGAGATCGGCAAGCGCAAGGCCCTTGCGCTTGCCGATGGCGGCTTCGACGGCCGACGGGGTGATGCCGCCCGGAAAATGCGGGACATTGTACCCGCCATTGCGGCCGGCGGCGCCGTTGCCGACGCGCCCGGCTTCGAGGACGATGACGCTCAGCCCGTTCCTGGCGGCGTGGATGGCGGTATTGAGACCGGAATAGCCGCCGCCGATGACGACGAGATCGGCGGTCTCCTCGCCGGAAAGGCGCGGATAGTCACGGACGGTTTCCTGCAGGGTCTTCGTCCAGACGACACCTTGCATGGTGGGATCGATCGGGCTTGCCTTGGGCATGAACACTGACTTTCGATGGATTGTCGGGAAGGGTTGGGAAAGAGTGGCGCAACCGTCACGTCGCCGTCGATGGTCCGGAAGCATCACCATCACGGCAACCGCGCCGGCAGATCGGCTTCCGGCACGGCCTCGACCTTTTGTGCCTTGCGATGCGAAATGAAAAGACCGGCCGCGACGATGATCATTGACCCGATCACCATGTTCGTGCCGGGAACGTCGCCGAAGAAGATGAAGCCGAACGCCATGCCCCACAGGAGCAGCGTATACTGGAACGGCGCGAGCATGGAGACCGGCGCCAGTTTCAGCGAGCGGGTGACGACGAGGTGGGCAAAGGCGCCGATGACGCCGAGCAGCAGCATCGAAGCCCCCTCGGCCGCTGTGAAGGGGCGCCAGTCGAACACCGAGGCGACGCCGGCGAGAAGGAATGTCGCAAGCCCCTGATAGATGCCGAGCGTCGCATCTCCCGTTCGCGCCAGCGACCGGTTGAGCACCAGCGTCAGGGCATAGGCCAGACCGCCGGTGAGCGCGAACCAGGCCGGCGCGGAAAATGCCGACCGCGAGGGATCGAGTGCGATGACGACGCCGACGAAGCCGATGAGGACGGCCGTCCAGCGCCGCCATCCGGCCCGCTCCCCCAGAAGGAAATGCGAGGCGACCGTCATGTAGATCGGCCCGGCCATGTAGAAGGTCATCACATCGGCCAGCGGCAGGTAGATGACCGCCGCATAGAAGAGCGCGGTGTCGAGGGTGATGAGCATCGCCCGCACCGTCTGCATGAAGGGGCGATGCACGTTGCGAAACGGCGTCTCGCCCTGCTGGCGCACCAGCGGCACGAGCACCATAAAGGCCCCGACCGCGCGGATGGTCAGCACCTGCGCCACCCCGAAGCTGGCAACCAGCATCTTGGCCATGACATCGTTCAGCGCGAAGAGGAAATAGCCGGCGATCACGAGCACGATCCCCACCGTGAGGGCGTGCCGGTTGTCGGGATGAAGGAGGTCGCGAAGCATGCCGGGCGCCCGTAAGACGGCTCGAAAAGGGGGAGAAAGGCCGCCGGAGGCCGGCGGCCGATCGATCACGCGCCGCAGCCGACGACGGCCGTCGCGGAAATCTCGACCTTGACGTTCGGGACCGGGAACTGGACGACGAGCGCCGCATTGGTCGGCAGGATGTCGCCGAAGATCTCCTTCAGCGTCGGGCCGATGGCGGCGAACACCTCGGCCGAGGTCACATAGGTCGTGATCTGGACGACGTCCTTCAGCGAGGCACCGGCCTTTTCCAGCCAGGGCTCGATGTTGCGGATGACCTGGCGGAGCTGCTCGACCGGATCGGTGCTGCATTCGCCCGTCTCGAAATTAATGCCCACCGTGCCCGATACATAGACCGTATCGCCCACCTTGACGCAGCGGGAATAGCCATAGGCCTTCTCGAAGGAGGAGCCGGAGGAGATGTTGATGCGCTTCGTCATTGTCTTGGCCTTTCATGCCTTAGCGGAAACAGGTTGGGGTTCACCAGGTATAGCCGTTGGCGATCCAGCCGCCGTCAACGGGAAGGACGATGCCGTGGATCATCGGCGCCTCGGGCGAGGAGAGGAAGGCGGCCGCGGCCGCGACCTCCTCCGGCTCGGCGATGCGGCCAAGCGGCGTGCGGTTGCGCACGCCGGCCATGTTGTAGATGCCCTTGTCGATGAGGTCCTGCACCATCGGCGTGCGCACGCCCGTCGGGGCCACCGCGTTGACGCGGATGCCGAGCGGTCCCCATTCCGTGGCGAGCGACTGCATCATGTTGTGGACCGCACCCTTGGAGGCGCAATAGGCCGTGCGCTTGGGCGCGCCGACCGAGCCGTAGACCGAGCCGATGAAGACGATGGTGCCGCCGCCGTTCTCGCTCATATATCTCGCCGCGCTCCGGGCCGGCAGGAAGCTGCCGAGCACGTTGACCGACATCATGCGCATGAAGGCGTCCGCCGCCACGTCGAGCGCGGGCTCGACGGCGACGATGCCGGCGGCGGTGACGACCGTGTCGAGACCGCCGAAGGCCTCGACCGTCCGGGCGACGGCCGCATCGACATCCGCCGGGTTCGTGACGTCGCCTTCGACGGCCAGCACGTCGGCCCCGAGCTTGTCACGCGCTTCGGCGACACCGGCGCGGTCCATGATGCACACCTTGTCGCCGCGACGGACGAAATGTTCCGCCGTGGAGAAGCCGATGCCCTGCGCGCCGCCTGTGATGAGGCTGATCATTTTCCATTTCCTTCCAGATTTGATGTCAGTTGGATCTGCCGAGTTCGATGCTGCGGTCGCGGGCGGCGCGCGCGGCTTCCGCCACCAGCTTGCCGGTGCGTTCCTCGCGCATGAGGACGTCGAGCGCCGCCGCCGTCGTGCCGCCGGGGCTCGTCACCTGCCGGCGCAGCGTGGCGGGGTCGACCGCCGCCTCCATGGCGAGCCGGCCCGCCCCGCGCACCGTCTGCCTTGCCAGGAGGGCCGCGGTTTGCGCCGGCAGGCCCAGCGCCACGCCCGCATCCGTCAACGCCTCGATGAAATGGAAGACATAGGCCGGCCCCGAGCCGGAAATCGCCGTGACCGCATCCATCTGCGCCTCGTCGTCGATCCAGGCGACGACGCCCGAGGTTGAAAGCAGCGCCGAGACGAGGCGCCGTGCGTCCCCGGTGACGCCCTCGCGGGCATGGAGGACCATCATGCCCTCGCCGATGGCGGCGGGCGTGTTCGGCATGCAGCGTATGATGGCCGCGCCGGGCGGAAGGCACCGCGCCATGGCCGCCGTGGTCACGCCGGCCGCGACGGAGACAAAGGTCGCGCCGCGCGCGGCGAACGCTCCGCATTCCGCCAGCACGGCCTCGACGAGGTTCGGCTTGACGGCGATGAAGACGATGTCGGGCGCAAGGCCCGGCGGAAGATCGGCCAATCGGCAAACCGCGCTGGCGCCGGCCCCCGCCGCGCGCTCGCGAAGTTCATCGACCGGTTCCACGACATGGACGACGGTCGCCGGATCCCCGGCCAGCCACCCGCGCGCCATGGCGAAGCCCATATTGCCGCAACCGATGAGGACAAGCGTGTGGGACATGGATCGGCTCCTCAAGCGCTCTTGATCAGCGCGGTGACGATGCCGAGGGCCAGGTCCGGCGCTTCGAGCTGCGGCACATGGCCGACATCCGGCAGGAGATGCAGGCCGACATGGCCGGGCGCCTGCAGGGCGTCGTGCCAGTCGAGCACCCGGTCCTTCCGGCCCCAGACGATCCGCGCCGGGCATTCCAGGCGGTGCAGCGCCGCCACCAGATCGAAACTCTGCGCGCCGTCGGCGAACAGGGCCTCGCCCATATGCGACTGCGCCGCCCGGAGCGCCGCATCCGCGCGTGCCGCGAAGGCGGCATCGACGAAGGCGGGGTCGACAAGCGTCCTGTCATGGACCATCACCTTCAGCCAGGCCGCAAGGCTCTCCGGCCGGGAGGCGCGGGCGATGCCGCCGATGAAATCGCCGTTGATCCTCGGGCCGAGACCGCCCGGCGCGAAAAGCGTGAGGGACGCGACCTTGCGCGGGCGCGTATCGGCAAGCGCAAGGGCAAGGGCGCCGCCGAGCGAATGGCCGACCACATGCACGCCTTCGAGGTCGAGGGCGTCGAAAGCCTCGCGCACCTCGCGCAGCAGGCTGGAAAAGCTGCCGGTCTGCCGCTTCGGCGATGCGCCGTGGTTCGGCAGGTCGAGACGGTAGACGGGATGGCTCTTCGCCAGCTGGCGATCCAGCGGATACCAGGACAGCGAGTCGCTGGCGAAACCGTGGATCAGCAGCACCGGCGCGCCATCGACCGGGCCGCTGCGATGAACCTTGAGCGGCCCCACCTCGTCGGCCGGAAGGCCGGCCGGCAGCGCGGCCGGAAAGGCCGGGGAAGGCCGGGAGGCCTGCGCGACATCCCTGAGCTTGATGCGCCCGGAGGGGCTCGTCGCCCGGACGTGGCGCAGATCGACACCCGCCGTGCGGGCCGCGCGCCGCGCGGCGGGACTGGCCACGATGCGCAAGGCCGCAACGGCGCCCGGCGGCGGCTGCGCGGGGCCGGCTGCGGCGGGCGGGGCGGACGCGGAGGGTGCATCGGCACCGGACGCCGGCGCGTCACCGCCGTCATAGTTGAGGTCGGAGCCGTCCTTGCCTATGAGGCAGAGCACGGCCGCGGCCGGCACTTCGCTTTCCGCCTCGGCAAAGATGGCGCTCACGACGCCGGCGCAGGGCGCCTCGATGTCGACGGCGGCCTTGGCGGTCTCGATGGTGAGGAGGACATCGCCCTCGGCGACCGTGTCACCGACGCCCACGCGCCATTCCACGATCACCAGCGTTTCCATATATTCGCCGGCGACGGCGCCTGCGGTTATCGGCGTTGCCATATTTGTCTCCCGGCCTTACGCGAGGGCCTTTTTCGCTGCGGCGGCGATCTTCATCGCATTCGGCAGGACAGCCATTTCCAGCGGCTCGGAATAGGGGATCGCCATGTCGGGCATGGCGACGCGCGCAACCGGCGCATCGAGATCGTCGAAGCAATGCTCCATGATCGTCGCGGAGAGTTCCGAGGCATAGCCGCAGAACGTCCAGCCCTCGTTGACGACGACCGCATGGTTGGTCTTGGCGATGGACCGGCGGATCGCGTCGAGATCGAGCGGGCGCAGCGTGCGCAGGTCGATCACCTCTGCCTCGATACCGTCCTTTGCCAGCAGCTTGGCGGCGTTCTCCGCCTCGATGACCATCTTCGAGGAGGCGAAGATGGAGACGTGCCTGCCCGCGACGACGGTCCTGGCCTTGCCGATCGGCACGAGGACGTCGTCGCCGTCGGGCACCTCGCCGCGCGTGTTGTAGAGCAGCTTGTGTTCGAGGAAGACCACGGGCTGGCGATCGCGGATGGCGGATTTCAGCAGGCCCTTGGCATCGGCGGGCGTGGCCGGCGCGACGACCTTGATCCCGGGAATATGGCAGACCATGGCATCGAGGCTCTTGGCATGCTGGGCGCCCGTGCCGACGCCGCCGCCGCCCTGGGTGCGCAGCACGAAGGGAATATCGACCTGGCCTTCCCACAGATAGGTGAAGACGGAGGCCTGGTTGACGAGCGCGTCGAGCGACAGCGGCAGGAAGTCGGCATACATGATCTCCAGGACGGGCCGCGTGCCGGACATGGCCGCCGTCACCGCCATCGCCGTCAGCGCCTGCTCGGAGATCGGCGTGTCGCGCACGCGCGCATCGCCGAACTCGTCGCGCAACCCCTTGGAAACCTTGAAGACGCCGCCGTAGCGCCCGATGTCCTCGCCGAACAGGAACACGCTCGGATCGCGTTGCATCTCCTCCCTGAGGGCGGCGTTCAACGCTTCTGCATAACGCATCAAGGTCATTGCGTGGTCTCCGAATAGGCGGCCGAGGGGGCATGGATTTCAAAGGTGGGGAACGGATCGGACAGCGCGGTCTCGAAGGCCTGCGCGACTTCCGCGCGGGCGGCCGCCTCGATGGCGGCCACCGTGTCGGCGCCGACCAGGGCCGAAAGCTTCTCGGCCGAAAGCCTGATCGGGTCGCGCGCAAGCCAGGGCGCCATTTCCGCCTCGGACTGGTAGCCGCCCATGTCGGACGTCGAGAAACCCTTCACGCGATAGGTCTTGGCCTCGATGAGGCTCGGCCCTTCGCCGCGGCGCGCCCGTTCGGCGGCGGCGGCGACGGCGCGGTAGACCGCCTCGGCGTCGTTGCCGTCGACGATCTTGCCGGGCATGGCATAGCCGGCGGCGCGGATGGCGAGGTCCTCGACCGGCGACTGCACCTCCTGGCGCACGGTCAGGCCGTACTGGTTGTTCTCCAGCACGAAGATGACCGGCAGCTTCCAGAGCCCGGCCATGTTCATCGCCTCGTGGCAGATGCCGGTCTGGGCGGCGCCGTCGCCGAAGACGACCATGGCGACGCGGTCCTGCTTGAGGATCTGCATGGAGAGCGCCATGCCCGTGGCGGCCGGAATACCGGCGCCGACGATGGCATTGCCGCCCAGCATGCCGGTCTTGGCGTCGCCGAGCAGCATGTGGCCGCCCCTGCCCTTGCAGTAGCCGGTCTCGCGGCCGAAGATCTCCGCGACGATGCCGCGCGCCGTCAGGCCCTTGCCGACATAGACATGGTGGCCGCGATGGGTGGTGCAGACATAGTCGTCGGCCCGAAGCGCCGCGCAGGCCCCGACCCCCACGGCCTCCTGGCCGTCGCAGCGGTGGATGGGGCCGCGGGTCTTGCCTTCCTTGGCGTAGACGCCAAGCACCTCCTCCAGCTCGCGCGTCACCACCATCTTGTGGTGGATGTCCTTCAGTTCGTCCGTGGATGGCGCGTTTATCATCGTAGTCCTCGCGGTCTCAATTTGATATAACACGTATCACAACGCAAAAGCGGCGCAATTCGTTTTTTGAGATCGAGCAGAGAAATTACGGAAAAACCACCTGATAATCCGTGTAATATAAGCTATATCAACGGTTTATAAAATTTCCGCAGCGACCGCGCGATTCATCTGGACAAATCCCGGCCTATCATCATTATATAACAAATAACTTTTGGCGGCCGGATGGTCCGGCTTGTCGGCAATCAGCACAAGAGGGGAATCCATGTCCATCAAATCGACACTCGTCGCCGCGCTCGCGGGTACGGTTCTGCTTTCGGTCGCGCCCGCCCATGCGGAATTCGGCGATACCCTGAAGAAGGTGAAGGAGCGCGGCACGCTTTCCTGCACCGGCCACAACGGCTCCTATATGGGCCTTGCCGAAGTGGACGACAAAGGAAACTGGAAGGGCTTCGACATCGACCTGTGCCGCGCCATAGCGACGGCGATCTTCGGCACCTGGGAAGGCCATATCGACGTCAAGCCGACGAGCTGGGCGCAGCGCTGGCCCTCGCTCCAGTCCGGCGAACTCGACCTCGTCATCAAGTCCTCCGGCTGGACGTTCAGCCGCGACACCGAAATCCGCGCCCAGTTCGCGCAGCCCTACATGATGGCCGCGATCCACTACATGGTGCGCAAGGAACTGAACATCACCTCCGCCAAGGACCTCGACGGCGGCACGCTCTGCCTCCCGACCGGCACCACGATGGAACGCTACGCCGTGGAGCACGAGGCCGAGAACGGATACAAGCTGAACGTCGTGCCCTTCGAGAAGACCGAGGAAGCCAACGCCGCCTTCCTGGCCGGCCGCTGCGACGCCATGATGGAATGGGATCTCCAGCTCGGCGTGCTGCGCGCCACGGAAGCCAAGAACCCGGACGACTTCGTCATCCTTCCCGACGTCCTGTCCGCCGAGCCGGTCGGCATCGTCATGCGCCAGGGCGACGACAACTGGGTCGACATCGCCAACTGGGTCGAAACCGCCCTGCTGCTCGCCGAGCAGGCCGGCGTGACCAGCGCCAATGTCGACGAGATGAAGGCCAATCCGCCGACGCCGGCGATCGGCAAGCTGCTCGGCGCGACGCCCGGCATGGGCACGCCGCTCGGTCTCAACGACGACTGGGGCTACAATGTCATCAAGGCCGTCGGCAACTATTCCGAGATCTGGGACCGCAACATCGGCAAGGATTCGCCCTACAAGGTCGAGCGCGGCGTCAACGCCCTCCTGAAGAACGGCGGCATCCTTTACCCGCTCGTTCTCGACTGATCCTCCTCCCAGGGCTGGCCGCCGGCGCAGGACGCGCCGGCGGCCGCGATCACAGCGGAGAGGTTCCGATGCAGATCTTCAGAAACAGAAAAACCCGCAGCGTCGTCTATCAGGTGGCGTTTCTTGCCGTTTTTGCGCTCATCATCTTCGGCGCCGTGCATGAGGCGTCGACGAAGCTGGCCGCGCAGGGCATGACCAGCGGCTTCGATTTCCTGCACAAGACGACCGGCTTCCGGATCGGCTTCTCGCTGATCCCGTTCGATCCCTTCGACAGCTATCTCCAGATGCTGTGGGTCGGCATTCTGAACACGATCTTCCTCGGCATCCTCAGCATCATCCTCGCCAATATCGTCGGGCTGGTCATCGCCGTCTTCCGGATCTCCTCCAACGGCGTGCTCAACGATATCGGCACCCTCTATATCGAGGCGTTCCGCAACGTGCCGCTCATTCTCCAGGCCTTGTTCTGGTATGCGGCCCTCACCCACCTGCCGCCGCCGAAGCTTGCCTATTCGTTCTTCGATTCCGTCTTCCTGTCGGCCCGCGGCGTCTTCGTGCCCAGCCTCAACGTGGAAGGCAAATGGTTCGCCGCCGTCGCCCTGGTGCTGATCGTCGGCCTGTCGGTTCTCGCCTGGTTCTCCATGTCGCGCCGCTTCCGCCGGATAAACCGGCGCGGCGCGATCCAGATCGGCATTGCCGGCCTGACGCTCGCGACCATGGCGGGCATGCTCGTCTATGCGCGCGAGCCCGGCTCCGACATCATCTCGGTCCCGGCGCTGCGCGGCCTCAATTTCCGCGGCGGGGTCGCCATTCCGCCGGAGCTGTCGGCGCTGGCGATCGCCACCGCCATCTATGGCGGGGCCTATATCGCCGAGGTCATCCGCGCCGGCTTCCTGTCGGTCGGCAAGGGCCAGGTGGAGGCGGCGCGCGCGCTCGGCCTTTCCCCCTGGCACGTCTTCTCCCGCGTCCACCTGCCGCTTGCCATCCGCGCCGTCCTGCCCACGCTGATCAACCAGTATGTCTGGCTCTTCAAGGCGACGACGCTCGGCATCGTCGTCGGCTTCGCCGACTTCTTCTCGGTCATCTCGGTTTCGATCAACCAGAGCGGCCAGACGCTGGAGCTGATCGCCATCCTGATGGCGGGCTTCCTCATCATGAACAACACGCTCTCCTTCGTCCTCAACCGCGTCAACAAGGCGATCGCCCTCAAGGGCACGCAGCTGAGAACCTGAGGAGCAAACCATGGCCGCCGCTTCCGAGATGAAAACGTCCTCCCCGATCATGGGCTCCGGCCTTCAGCCCGACGGGCTGGCGGTGCGCCTGCGCCGGCGCTACTTCCGCACGCCGATGAACGCCGCCATTTCCCTGGCGGGCATGGCCGTGCTCCTCTATCTCGGCTTTCACGCGCTCGACTGGGCGGTGCTGAAGGCCGTGTGGGTTTCGCCCGACGGCACGTCCGCCGTCTGCCGCGACATCGCGGGCGCCTGCTGGGCGGTGATCCAGCAGCGCTGGCGCATCATCATCTTCGGCCTTTTCCCCTATGACGAGCAATGGCGCTCCATGCTGGCCTGCCTCGTCATGATCGCGACGATCGTGCTGTCCTGCCTGCCGTGGTTCTGGAAGCCGCTGCGGCTGTCGAGCCTGTGGTGCGCCGGCTTCCTCCTCTTCTACGTGCTGATGCGCGGGGGCCTGTTCGGCATGAAGACGGTCCTGCCGGCCGACTGGGGCGGGCTGACGCTCACCGTCTTCCTCTATGCCGCCGGCGTCCTGATCGGCATGCCGATGGCCATCGCCATGGCGCTGCTGCGCCGCTCCGAAATGGCCCTCGTCTCGCGCATGACCGGCGCCCTGATCGACGGCGTGCGCTCCCTGCCGCTCATCACCATCCTGTTCACCGCGGCGCTGATCTTCCCCTTCGTTTTGCCCGGCTGGCTGCAGGGCGACAAGATCTGGCGCGTCATCATTGGCTTTGCGCTGTTCTTCGCCGCCTACCAGGCGGAGATCATCCGCAGCGGCATCCAGTCCATTCCCGTCGGCCAGGAAGAGGCCGCCAAGGCGCTCGGCCTCAGCTACTGGCACCGCACCGGCCGCATCATCCTGCCGCAGGCGTTCCGCAACGCGCTGCCGCCGACGATCAACCAGCTCGTCATCACCTTCAAGGAGACCTCGCTGATCGTCATCATCGGCTTCTTCGATATCCTCGCCTCGGGCAATGCCGCCTACGGCACCGGCGAATGGTCCTTCGCCTATTTCGAAGTCTACATCTTCGTGGCCCTTGTCTACTTCGTGTTCGTCTTCAGCCTTTCCCGCTACGGCGCCTATCTCGAACGGCGCATGCGTTTCGGCCAGCATTGAAAGAGATCCCCATGAGCGACGCCGCAATACGCATCACCGGCATGAACAAGTTCTACGGCCGGTTCCAGGTCCTCAGGGATATCAACCTCGATGTCCGGTCGGGCGAGCGGATCGTCATCTGCGGTCCGTCGGGCTCGGGAAAGTCGACCCTCATCCGCTGCATCAACCGGCTGGAGGAACACCAGCAGGGCCGGATCGACGTGCTCGGCACGGAACTCAACGACGATATCGGCAATATCGACCATATCCGGCGCGACGTCGGCATGGTCTTCCAGCACTTCAACCTCTTTCCGCACCTGACCGTGCTGGAAAACTGCACGCTTGCGCCGACGCTCGCGCGCAAGGTGCCCGTCGACGAGGCCGAGGCGACCGCCATGACCTATCTGACGCGGGTGCGCATTCCCGAGCAGGCGTTGAAATTCCCCGGCCAGCTTTCCGGCGGCCAGCAGCAGCGCGTGGCGATTGCCCGCGCGCTCTGCATGAAGCCCAAGATCCTGCTCTTCGACGAGCCCACATCCGCGCTCGACCCGGAAATGATCAAGGAGGTGCTCGACGTCATGGTGGAGCTTGCCAATGACGGCATGACGATGCTGTGCGTGACGCACGAAATGGGCTTTGCGCGCCAGGTCGCCGACCGGGTGATCTTCATGGACAAGGGCGAGATCGTCGAGGAGGGCAGGCCGGCCGAGCTCTTCGACAATCCGAGGAGCGAGCGCACGCGCACCTTCCTCAGCCAGGTGCTCAGCCACTGAACCGGGAGAGATTTGGTGCCGGCCCTTCCCGTCGACTAGAATTCGCGTTTAAAATGGCACATCAAATAACAATACACGCCGCAGTAATCCTTCTGACGGCGTCTCGGGTCCCGGTGCACGATGAACAAGACCAAGAACACAGATCCATCCTTCTCCGGCATCGATCTGGCGCCGATCGGCCGCAGCGAGACGCTTGGTCAGCAGGTGCGCACGCAGCTCGGCAGCGCCATCATGGCCGGTCGCTTCAAGCCGGGCCAGAAGCTGACGATCCGCGCCGTGGCGACGGCGCTCGACGTCAGCCTGACGCCGGTGCGCGAGGCGCTCTACAACCTCGCCGCCGAGGGCATCCTCGAAATGCGGCCGAACGGCTCGGTCTACGTTCCCACGCTGACGGCGGAACGGATCATCGAGCTCACCAAGATCCGCACGGCGCTGGAAGCGCTTGCCGCGCGCGAGGCGGCCCTTCGCGTCACCGATGAGGACGTCGCCCATATCAGCCGGATCAACGACCTGATGGTCGAGGCGAACGAGCGCGAGGATTATGCCCGGGTCATGGAGATGAACTGGGAGTTCCATTTCGCGATCTATCGCGCCAGCGGAATGAACGAGCTGGTGCGGATGATCGAGAAGCGCTGGATGATGAACGGCTCCTACCTCAACGTCATCTATCCCCGCTTCGGCCACATGGACCAGGGCATCAACAACCACCACATGATGGTGCGCGCCCTTCAATCGCGCGATCCCGAGCGCCTCGCCAGCGCCGTCGTCATCGACATCAACTTCGCGGCCGACACGCTGATCGACATGATCAAGGCCCAGGGCACCGAGCGCCGGCAGAAGGTCGCGCGTTAGGACAGACCTGCGGCAATCCCGCCTCGCGCAGCACCGGCCGGCCTGTCGGAGCGGCGGCGTGCCGGATCGAGCTGCTCGCGCGCTTCGGAAAGCCGCTCCCTTCAATCAAACGCCCGGATTTCCGATCTTGCCCTTGACGCGAGAATTCGTGCGGCATTAAATGTTACATCAAATAACATTACCTCTCACGGAGGAAGCGGATGGCAGGCACGGCAATCATAACGGGCGCGACCGGCGGCATCGGCGATGCGGTCACGAGGCGGCTGATCCGCGAGGGGTTTCGCGTCGTCGCCGTGGGCACCCGCCGTGCCGCCCTCGACGATCTCTGCGCCCGCCAGGGCTGTGAGGGCATCGCCGTCGATATCGGCGATGGCGATGCCGTCGAGGCGGCCCTTGCCGGGCTGGGCGCGGACGTGCTCGTCCACGGCGCGGGGATCTTGGGCCCGAACCTGCCCATTCACAGGACGCCGGCGCAGACCGTCGCCCAGCTCATCGCCGTCAACGTCACCGGCCTGTTCAATGTGGTGCGCGCCGTCGTTCCGGGCATGATCGAGCGGCAGCACGGCACGGTCGTGCTGCTCGGCTCGATCTGCGGCAATGTCGCGGGGTCCGGTCCGGGGGTCTACAGCGCCACCAAGGCGGCCATGCAGTCGGTGGCGGCGAACCTGCGCTTCGAGCTTCAGGAAACCGCCGTCCGCGTCGGAGAAATCCGTCTCGGCCGGGTGCGGACGGGCATTCACGGCCAGCTCGGAATGGATGCCGATTTCTATGACGGCTATGAATGCATCCTGCCCGATGACGTCGCCTCGACGATCTCGCACATGCTCGCCACCCCGCCCGCCGTCGATCTCTCCGTCATCGAGATGATGCCCACCCGGCAGGTTGCCGGCGGCACGCGCTTCTCGAAAAGCTGATCCCGCCATCCATCCAACGAAAGGCCTTTCCATGTGCAACGGCACCGTCCACCACGGCTCCATCAACTACACCACCATCGGGCTCGACGAGTGCCTGCCGATCGCCAATCGCCTTGCGAGCGAAGGCAAGCCGTGGCACTCGCATGTCCTGTCCCCCGGCTGCCGGTTCAACCCGTTCGAGGGGCGCTATGCCGCCGTGGTGGAGGACGACGCCACGCACATCGCCTATATCGCGCCGTCCGACGGCTTTCCGGAGGTCGACAAGCAGCTCGTGAAGATGCTGCACGGCGACGACATCCTCGATGCCGGCCATCCGTCCAGCGCCGAGGAGACGCTGCTCGACGGTTCGCCCCTGCTGCGGCGTCTCGTCGGGATCGACGATGCCGGCACGTCGTGGCACCACCACATGAACTTTCCCCATTGCGCGCTGAACCCGCATCCCGGTCGCTGGGCGATCACCATCGAATGCGCAGACGACCAGTTCTCGGAAAGCTACGACGACGAGCCGCGCGACATCCTGCGCGCCATCGAGGTGCGTTATTTCCGCAATCTGGACGGCAGGGGCTGAGCCCCTGCCCGCAGGCGCTGCGGCTTGCGGCCCGAGCCGCGTGCCCGCGCCCGAAGCGCGTCACCCGCCCTTCGAACGCCGGCGGGGGCGGGAGGCGGCGATGGCGTCCGGCGCGGTATAGACCTTCAGCAGGGCATCCTTCAGGGCCTCCTGCGTCGCCGAGACGGACATTTCGATATGGTTCTGCAGAAGGCGCACGCCCTGCTCGGTGTCGCGCCGCACGGCGGCCGCGACGATCTGCGCGTGAGACAGGACCTGCCGTGAATCATGGCTGCGCTCGATCTGGATCCGCCGGATGAAGCGGATGCGCGCATTGATCGCCGAAAGCTGGCCGACCAGTTCGGGATTGCCCGAAAGCTCGGCGATGAGCAGGTGGAAGGTCTCGTCCTTCAGCAGGATCTCGTCGGGCGGATTGTCCTGATATCCATCCTCGATGCCAGCCCAATAAGCCGACAGCCGCGCGATCTGCGCATCGTCGGCCCTTTCGCACATCAGGCGGAACGCGGCGCATTCGATGATCGAGCGCAATTCGTAAAGATCGACGAGGCTCTCCGTCGACAGGCTGCGCACGAAGAAGCCGCGGTTCGGCGTCAGTGATACGAAGCCTTCCGAGGCAAGCCGGTTGAGCGCCTCGCGTATCGGCGTGCGCGACACGCCGAGGCTGCGCGAAAGCTGCACCTCGTTCAACCGTTCGTCGGGCTTGAGCCTGAACTCGACCAGAAGCTGGCGGATCGTGGTATAGGCACGCTCGCTGCTGTCGGCGGACCGCCGGATTTCCTGCTCGGGTGCGGCGGACATGTCCCCCGTTTCCGCGTCTGTTCTCTCCGCCATGGCGCTTTCCGTGTCTCTTCGCGAAACGTTATAGCCTTTGCGGCCTGCGCGGGGAATTGCCGCCCTTTCAGGTAACAGCCGGTCCGGACGTGCCGGCTCGGTCGAGCGCGGCGCGAAAGGCCTCGTTGAGGTCGTTCCAGGGGATCAGCAGGTCGAGCCAGGCGCCGATCCGGCCCGCGACGAGGATCGCCTCGTCGACGAGGGCCGCCAGCGGCAGGGTTCCCGAGGTCGCATCGCGCAGGTCGAAAAGCAGGGCGGGCGTCTCGTCCATATGGCAGAAGTCGCGAAGCCGCGTCGCCGCCTTGTCGAGCGTAATCGCCATGGTCTGCCGCAGCACCGCTTCGTCATGGCGCGGCAGGCCGGCCCGGATCCACCAGAGCAGTTCATGCAGCACGCGCGCCTCGGCCTCGGCCGCGAAGACCGGGCCGGCCGGGTGCATGATCGCCCGCGATGCCGTCAGGCGGGCGATATCCGCCGGCATGGCGGCCCACAACGCCTTCCGCCTCGATACGAGATCGTCCGGCAGCCCGGAGGGCGGGGCGGCGGCCGGTTCGGCCCCATCGGCAAGGGCCAGCGTTCCCTCGATGATGCGGTGGCCCTGCTCGCGCTTGAGAACCGCGGCAAGTTCCGCGATGCCTTCGACCGGCGCGTCCAGATGGCCGAGCACGGTGATCTGCGCGTTCTCCGCCTGCAGCGGCGCGAAGGTGATCTCGAGGAACTGGCGGACGGGCCAGTAGATGAAGGCGCCGGCCTGCGCGTCGAGCACATGGGTCGCGCCCTCGACATCCTCGACGAAGGGGGCGTGCCAGTAAATGTGGCTGCCGGCGATCTTCGGCGTGTGAAGCTGAAGGCCGAGCGGCAGGCTCGCAAGGAGCGCGGCGCGCGTGCGGGTGGCGTCTCCGGTGAGGCGAATGGGCCAGGTCCGGCCTTCCGACGTGAATGTGAGCTGCATTTCCACTCCTCTGCCCCAAGTGCCGGTACCGCGGCACGGTCGCCAAACTCAATACACATCTGTCGACAGTTTCGAAAGCGGTAATCGCCATCCCCGGCGTTTTGTCGCGCTACCCCTTCCGCGCCGCCTCAGGCTGCGTTGCGGCCGGCACGCGATGTGACGGCCCCGGCATCGCCGCGGCGAGAGACAGCCCGGCGCGTGCCGTGAAACTCCACCGGTCTCCGCTGAAATCGGACGGCCCGCCGATGACGACCGCGCCCAGCGTGTTCGCGCGCTGGATTATCACCGCT
>Ga0182742_1002492_pt1 | contig 20216 bp, 16 predicted proteins | sample eDN5th37CBELigMG_FD_128880 | JGI IMG/M metagenome (GOLD analysis project Ga0182742, IMG submission 128880) | Enriched Miracle-Growth compost microbial communities from Emeryville, California, USA - eDNA 5th pass 37_C BE-Lig MG (version 2)... ... | reverse complement strand
ATTTTATTTAGACAAGCAGTACAAGAGGCCATTGAATTCTTTTCAGGTTTTTTTTTTAATAATCTTTTAATAACAAAAAAAAGGTGGACAACCAAAGGAAAATCAAACATATATATCAAATCTCTGGCTATTTAAAGCTCATATAGAGACTTATACATTAAAAGACAAAAAAGAAATGAATGTTTGCATGGATAATTTCGTTAAGATAAATGGATCCCAATATTTTGCTTGGTATCAATATGTAATTTTTGAACAGTAACTAAATTCTTCAATCGATTTCTCTTAATATTTTCTTTATAGAGCTGTTGGAAGACCAAGCACAGTAAGAACTATCTTAAAGAAAGGATGTGAATACACAAAAGATGATATTCATTCAATGTTTAAATTTGCTATTGACTACGAAAGAAAATTCGGAAGTCTCGAAGACCTTGAAGCAATGGAGAAAAGATACCAAGAAAGGCTTGTTAAGCTTGCTCAAGAAGGAGAAATTATTCCTGAACAGGCACCTCAGTCCAATAATCTCTTTAAAACAGTTGAGAAACCAAACCAAAGAGTTGCAAATAAAAAAGAGAAATTAAAAGATAAGAAGAGAAGAAATAAAGAAGAACCCGTTCCAACGGTCGATGATGCTTTTTATAAGGATTTGAAACATGATAAGAAGAAGCCTAGAATCCAAGTCCCTTCAAAACAGGACAAAATCGAGGAAGAAAAAACTCCAGAAACTCAACCAAAAGTCGTAACTATAAAAGCAGCTAAATCTACAATGGAAGAAGAAAAACAAGAGAATATTGAAAATCAGGCTCAAGCTGAAAAGGATGATATAAATAAAGAACCTCCTGCTTATCCAAATTATTTAGACACAAGGTATGATTTTTGTTTATCTTTTTTAAGTATTTATAGGAATACTGTTTTTATAAAGAATTTCCCCTTATCGTTTGAAGAGCAAGACGTTATAGCAATTTTCCATAACGTAAAAAAGCAATCTACTAAAAATATAATGAAACAATTTAGGCTGATAAAATTACTGGATGTAGAATAGTAAAAGATAAAACAGAAAAATCAAAGGGAATAGCTTATGTAGACTTTGTAAGTCCAGAAGAAGCAGGCGAGGCTTGTAAGAGTGATGGCGTGGAGATTGATGGGAAAAAGTTATACGTGGCTTTATCAGATCCTCCAAAGAAAGGGTACTTGTTATTATTATTTATAATGAAAATTTTGTAAAGAAAAGAAGATAGAAAAACTCTTTTTGTTAATAATTTGCCATTTAAAGTTACAAAGCAAATGATAGAAGACGCGTTTAATCAAGAGGTTTCCTACTTTTTCTGTTGTTTTTATTAACATTTCTTTAGAAAAGATATATTAAAGAGATTAGAATACCGCTTAAACCCGATGGAGATGCCAAAGGCTTCGCTTATTTAACTTTTGACACAGAGAATGCTGCTAATGCGGCTGTAGAAAAACATAAGAACTTAGATATTGGAGGAAGAACAGTTAAAGTTGAGCATGCTGACTCTTCAAAAAAACATCACGACCAAGTTTTGAAAGCTTTGAACGTGATCTTCTTGAAAGGGCTTAATTTCAAAGCTTCAGAACAAGACATAAGAGATTTCTTTAAAGATTTTGACATAAAACAAGTGAAACTTGTTGTTGATAAAAAATCAGGAAAGTCAAAAGGCTTTGCATTTGTTGAGTTCCAAACATTAGAGGACTTGAGAAGAGCTTTATCTATTCCTGAGCCGACAATATTAGGAAGGACATTTACTATCACAAGAAGTGAGAGACCCATCACCGATGATCAGCACGAAGAGTAAAAAATTTATTAAATTTTGTCTTAAGTTTATAAGGGGAAATAAGGAACAAAAAAAGAATAAAACAGCTTTGTCTAAGAAAGACGCAGAAAAACAAGATCTTCAGGAAGAAAAGACCCCTCCAAGGTCAAATATAAAGCCTCAAGAAAAGAAAGAAGAGGCTCCAAAAACTATGCTAAGTAATAAAGACTTCCTTGCTTTTCTCAAGAAGAAATAAAGAAATATTTTTCAATAGAGAAAGAGTTTTGAGTATGGAATATTTATCTATTAGGGATCCTATATTCGTTTATTGTTTATAATGCGTTAAAACTTTGATTTATAGGATGAAATAACCTTCTTATTAGAATATCAATTAGAGAAAGTTTTATTTTAAGTTGAATTAAGTCAATGACAGAATACAATAAAAACATTAAAATGACTTATATAGTTTTGAAGGATGATCTTTAGAGAAAAAATTTATCTGAAACACCCTCTTATGTATTTACTCATCTTTGTGTAAATATTACTTAATTCCATACGAAGAAAGAAGCGTCAGAAGAACATGTAATAAGAGCCTTTGAATTATAATCGAATTTAACATCTTGAATTGCGTCCTCATGACCTTTTAATTGATTTTCGAGTCTTCCATCTGTCTCATTATATAGTCTTAATATTCCATCATCACAAGCCACAGCAATAATTTGCCCGCTCTTGTCAAATGCGCAGCTATTGGCTGAATATGGCCCACTGTCCATTTGAACCCTAATGATTTATTAATAAAAAAACAGGATAATTTATATTGTTACTTTTCTTTAACCATTCTAACGTCCCAAACCTTCACAATACCATCAGAATCACAAGAAGCCAACAAATCTCCCTTTAAAAATTATTAGTATTCTAATTACAAAACAATAATTTACTCTTAAAGTTGTAGCGACATTATTAACAGAGTTAAGATGTCCATAGAAAGTCTGTGTACAAAGCCCTGATCTCATATCCCACAATGACACAGTTTTATCAGCACTTGCAGTTGCAAAATTATTTGTGAAGGGAATAAAGCTGACACTATTAACAGAATCCACATGTCCTCTAAACGTTGATCTCTGCTTTCCAACGTTCACATCGAACAGTTTACATGTGTGATCCATTGAAGCAGAAATTAAGAAATCTCCCGTGTCATTAAACACAACCGACCAAACAGGCTGAATATGGTCTTTAAACGTATGCACACAGCTTGCATGGACAAAGTCCCAGACTTTAATTGTAGAATCTCCTGAACAAGTTGCAAGGTGAGTTCCCTTGGGATGGAAGTCGATTCCTGAGACCCAGTCTTTATGGCCTTCTCCAGACATAATAAGGTCTCCTGTGAGAGTGAAGATCTTCCATGTTAAATCATCACCAGCAGTAGCGACGATTGATTTCTTTGGATGCATCGCTAACGCGCTGATTGCCATCATATGGGCCTAATATGAGATAAATATACTTTTTAAGGGTTCATTGGGTACTTTTCTGAAAGGTTGTTTCAGAGAAACGCTCTTTGTACTAAATTGTTCGAGAGTTTGGTGTAGGTAAGGATTTGTTCTATCCTCAGGTGGGAAAGGAGTCAGTTTTGGCTTGGTTGGTGTTTTGAGCTTTTGGGCTCCTGCCATTCCTGTGGAGTATTTGTCTTTTAAGTCAACGCTCTTATCAGCATTTTTGTCTACTGTGTCCTTGTTAATTTTGTCTTCAAGCTATTTCAGGTTTTTAACATGAAAAACAAAGATTCTTACGTTTTCAACAGTCTTTTGTAAAGATTCGCTCTTTGCCATAAGTCTATCTCTTTCAAGTTTGATGAGCATTTTTTCTTTCATAGCAGCTTCGTATTTACTACTGAGGTCTTGGTATTTAGCCTCATATTCTCTGTGCAGAGCCTTAAGCTTCTCAATGTCTTGGCTTAATCTTTTCTTTTCTTGTTGGACTCTGTGGTGATGCATTTTATGAAAATCTCTCTCTTTTCTTAACTTATCCCAAGTTTGCCTAAAATCGAGGTTAGTTTATTTTCTAAGAAAAATTAAATAAAAATTGTTATATATTATTCACAATAAATCCAAAAGGATATATCTTCATATTTCTTCTCAGATTTTGCATTTTATTAAGAAGGTTCACTTACTTTGCCTTTTCAGCAGCAATCTTTGCTACTTCTAATTCATTCTTAAGATATTCCACTTTTTCCTCAAGCTTCTCATTTTTAATGTAAACGTCTGGTACGCTTCCGAGATCGTTTGCAGAGAACTTGCCTTTATGAGCGAGCTCAAACCATTCTTGCTGATACAATTAATCCAAATTTTCCATACTTATTATTTACCTGGAATGCTTCTAACGTTCTCTTCATTTTGTACTTAATCAAGAAGTTTCTAATAAAATCATCTATAACTGTATGTCTTTCCACCATCTTTGGCTGTAGTTTGGTTTCAGGCGACTCAGGCTTTTTAAGTTCAATAACTACAGTTGATTAGCCCCAAATAGAACAATAAATTGGTTTTGTACCTTCTGCCTTGTCTTTTGTAGTATGGATAAGCTTATCCAAATCATTAAGGTCATCAGTTGAAGCTTTAATTTCATCAACATCAGAAATGTCAGCAAAATCATCATTTAAGTCAACGTCTGATCCATCATCACTGATATCAATTTCTAAGAAAGATTTAAGGGAAGGTTTGTTGAGATTGGTTACGATCAATAAGATAGAAATTTCCATCTTTGTCCTTCTGGTATTGTTTGCTATCAGCAGAGACTTCTCCCTTTGAGCTCATATCAACAGGGTGGATTATATTTTCTTTAAAATTTCGGTTTTAATTCTCAAATTATCAAACCTTCGGCTGATGAATAAAGTGTAAAAAGTCTGATACATAAAAATTTAATAGAGTAAGAGTTAATAAACTAGAAAATTTTTTTTCACAGAAATAATATCTTGTTATTGAAATAAGGAATATAATACTTGAAGTTAATTACATCATAGAGTTAAAATTAACAACTTCTTCTAATTTGCAATAATATATACTTTATTCAATCATATTCTTAACATAGTCAACAAACCTCTCAGCATAAAACTTTGGCTGTTGAGCAGAAATATTACGGTTTGGATTCAAAGCAAGTAATTTCTTGAAAAACACCTCTAACTTCTTTTTAATTCCGTACTCTGTCAAGTAATCAATTATTCCAACCCTATAATAAACATCATCCTTCATCGACTCAAAACAACTAAGTTTATATTTATTCGAGCTATTTTCTCGTTCCCCAGAATTATTTCCATTTTTCTCTTGATGAGTACATAAAGTTTTATCAATTACATATAACATAAGAGAATAATCCAATAATCCCAAAGACTGGAGAAAGTCTGCATCTTTTTGTACCACATTTAGGAAATTCTCTTTCAAATCCTCTCTTAGACTTAACTTATTTTCGTATTTTTCAAAGTCAAGTTCTTTCAACGTCCCATGTTTTATAAGTTCTGATCGGGGGACATCGTCATCCTTCACTGTTCTTCTACCTACTGTTGAGCCCTTCAGATCATATTTCCTGCAAAGACATGCTTGGGGACAATGATTAATATTATTCATTAATATAAAATGGAAGTTTTCTTGTGAATATCTCAACTTGAATGAAAAAAGTCCATATATTTTTGTGAGTAAAGTGTTTGGATTCTTAACAAAATGATCCATTAAGGAAGGAAGAATTTTTAGGAAGACATCTAATTCTTTTTTGCTGATAGTTTTGACAACAAATTTATTGTCTTTAGAGAAAAAGAAGAATTCGCCACTTTTTCCTGCTTTATTTACCCCTGAACTAGCAATTCCTGGAAGGTTTTCCTTTAAATCTAAAGATTCAGAAATACCTTTAAAAGCATCATCCATATCGATGATTTTATCAAAGACCTTTGGGGTATAAATTGTGAGTTTTCCTTGTGCAAAATTATAGCCATTTTTATGAATTTCATTATAAATGTGAGGAACTTCCTTCTTAAGAGAATTTTTATGGATCTGCATAACTTGTTTTACCTTGAATTCCTTTCTGCAGTGCTTGGTATCCTCAAAGTTGTCCATCATTGGAATATCTGTTTGCTTGGAATACAATTTTAACTGGTTTGTTTCTCTCATATGCCAGAAATAATGTATTCCGGCCAGTATTGAATAAACAACCTGAATTTTACGACTGTACTGGATTTGAACTATTTGAGGCTTGAATTTCAAAGATTTTTCTAATAAATTATGTGTCCATTTCTTCGAACTGTTTCTTATTGTTTCTAAATTTCCTAATTCTTTCTGGAAAAAGCTACTCCAATATTTTCTAATCCAAGGGTCATTGAATCGTACCAAAGACAAAACACTTGGCATTGCCCCTGTGATAATATGACTTGCTGTTAGTATAACACCAAACAGTTTTATCTTTCTTTCATCAATATCTTGGCTAATCATCAAATTTGTACCCAGTTCTATCAAACATCTCGCTATGTAAATAAAGCGTAATAACTTCAAATATTTTTCATAGTAGTTTAAAAATTGCATTTCTACCTTCATAACTTTCTGACATGGAGGGAGATAAAGTTTGATATAGCGACCGAAATTGGTTATGAGAAAGACTAACATACTGTATTTAATAATGGAACTCAGAACATCTGTACTCTCAAATGGAGAATTTTCTGCATCAGAACCTCGCAAAAGAGTAGAAAAATACATACACAATGCAGTCATAATCCACGGACCAAGATGATATAGCATATGAGGAGTTTTGGATCCCCTGACAGCATTTTTGAGAACATTTAAATGAAAGAGACAAAACGAGATATGATAAAAGTTGATAACATTCTCCATAAATATGATGAGAAAAGAAGGAATCTGATGAAAAGTTTCATGAATTGGTTTGTCCTGAAAAGTACAACAATAAGTGAGAATGATTTGACTTACTGTAGAAATGAACTCGCCTATCGAAAGCATAATCATGATATCACCAGGTTTTTGTCTTAATTCTTTTACTAAGAAAAAATGAACGATAAGAGCAAATGAGATAACTGTAGCAACAGTTAAGAGAAAGATATTGATAGCAATGTCAAGCTTTGTTGGGTGGAAAAAGCAGAAAGAACGTTCTCCAGATATATAATGAAATTTTGAGTGAGGGCTCCGGTATAAAACATTAGAGGTGCCCATAAATGACAGAAAATAAACAAAGATCGTCAGAGAGAGAATTAGTTTCATAAAGGCGCTTTTATTATTGATAGAGAAAATTATCACGTGTTTGAGTAGAATTTTATTAATCTTTTCCAATGAACTTGGACCGAATTAAAAAAGATTCGTTTAGATCTAAAAATGCTGAAAAAAGTTAATATTTTCTAGAATTCTAATTTTTCTTTAAGAACAAAATTCTTTTATTACTAAAATTATTAAAACTTTCCTGCAAATATTTTTAATGTAGACCTAAGTTCCATACTGTGAGCTTATTCAATGAAACTTTTATTCATACTGTAGAAGATCAAACTTTGATATAATGATCAGACAGATATCTTACTGAAAATAAAAATTTTATTATGTGAACTCTTATCTTTTCTCTTTGCGATATTCAAAAAAGGAAACATCATTTAGATAAATTAAAACTAATTGCGTAAAAAATTGCTTTCTTAAGGAATGATCTTTCGCATATAGTTCATAAACCTACGCGCATAATACTCGGGATGCTGGACTGAGATATCCAAATTTGGGTTACAACTCACTAATTTCTTCCAAAACTTCTCCAATCTCTTCTTCCATGTATACTTTATTAAATAATCAATTATTCCAATATGATAATGAATTATCTCATCATTTCGTGTCGATCTCATAGAATTGAAATTTTCTCTTGATATTGGCTTTGGTTCTTGACTATTAGTACTAGTTCCTGTTTTACGTCCTTCCCCCTTTACTTGAATTCCAGGTCCCTGAATGCTTTCCCTTAAAGCAAAATCGGACCTAAACATAGGAGAATAATTATAACTTCCTGCTTCTATACTGCGATTTTCATTGAGGTTTAAACTCCTTCTGAGTTCATCAGTTGAAGATTGTGAAGAATCTTTTACAGGTTTATTGCTAGTAATAGTCGTTAGATGTTGTTCTGTGTTAGTTTTATCAATCAAATAAACCACAAGCGAATAATCAATAAGCTCATTTTCGCTTAAAAAGTCTGTATCTTTCTTTAATATTTCAAGAACATTTTCTTTCATATGATTTTCAATATGCATTTTTCCTTCAAATCTATTAAAATCAAGATCCTTCAGAATTTGATCAAAGTATTTCAGTTCATGTAATTGTGGGTTTCCAGATTCTACAGTGGCCCTTGTATAGGTTGATCCTTTTAGATCATATTTCCTCTCAACACATTTTGAAGGGAAACCACTAACATTCCTCATTAAGATCAAATTATACTTTTCATAAGGGTCCATTCTCTCAAATGTGAAAACTCCATAAATTTTTGCGATAAATGAATGAGGATTTTCTTGGAAATGTCTCACATAATTTGGCATGATTTCTAATAGAGTTCTGAGCTCCTTATCACTGATAGTTTTGATAACAAGATTTTCATCATAAGAGAAGAAGAAAAATTCTCCGCTTCGCCCTCCTTTGCTATGTCCTGCATTGAGGATTCTATTATAGTTCGCAGACAAATCAAGAGAAATAGCAAGTTTTTCAGGTTCGATGTCTAGCTTAACAAGCTCTGAGAACAAAGCAGGAGCATGAGCAATGAGTCTTCCATCAATAAGCTTATAATTTTTCTGTCGGATTTCCCTCATCATTTGAGGTAATTCTCTTTTGAGGACTTCGTCATTTATTTCAATTCTTTCACTTATTTTTGCCTTTTTCTCATAATCGTCTCCATGGTCAACAAGAATGTGGTTTTCTGGTGCGAATTTATTATTTATGCTCCAGAAACAATGAATGGAACTTAAAAGGGAATATAATACTTGCACTCTTACAGCATGCTGAATTTGATAAAGATATGGACTATTCCTGAGATGCTTGTGGACTGCTCTTACAGTCATGCTTATCATTTTCTTTCTTCCATCAAGATCCTCTTTTTGGACTTCTCCATTCAAATTTACTTCAGATTCGTTTATAGCTTTCCTTTTCTTACAACAGCAGCAGCAAATAGCCCAAAAGAACGTTCTTTGCCAATACTGTCTAAGCTTTGGATCCATAAGTCGAATTAAAGTTAGCAATCCTGGTCTTGAGATTCTTAATAAAGTATTCAAAAGCCTCATTGCAAAGGAGAAAAAGTTCTCATTTTTAATGTTCTCAGGAAGTTCAGTTAATGTCTTCCCAATATAAATGGAGATAATATCCAGAAGGAAACTCACTATAGATGTACAGTATACGTACTTCAAGTAATCTTTTAGGAAATGATACCTTGCCTTACTTATTGCTCTACACTTAGGCAGACTCTTTGCTGTAGCATAGTATAAAAAGATTGGCAGCAAGAGAGTTAGAACTGAAGCAACAGCTGCTATGAAAATGGAATTTGTTGTTTTAAAAGTACATTGTCCATATGCAGATAATCCGAATAAGTCCCTGCTTTCCTCCACAGGAGCGATAACTTGAGGGAATAGATTGACAACTCCAAAGAATATAAAACTTCCTCCAATAGCAGCAATATGATAGAATGATTGTGGGATACTTTTAATCTTGAGCGAAGTCCTTGTAAGCACGTAAAAGAATATAAAGAACGAATAATTATAAGCATGTATTATTGTGGAACAAAACACATCAATATAAGCCATGTTAATACAAAAATCATCTTCGCTTTTTAAAGTACTATCATTTGATATTAAAACGTGTAATTGTGCAATCCATGACGAACAAATAACAGCAGCGCCGAGAGAGAAACCAAGAAATATATCACCAGGAGGCTCTCTCAATTCCTTGACAGAAATTGACCCAATAATATTTACTAGAGATGCTATAAGTCCAAGAGTAGCACAAACTAGCTCAAAATAAAGGGCAAAGGTACGGTAAGATTCAGGATAATGACAAGGGCATTTATCTTCATCGCATAAATAAGCACCAACCTCTGAGAGACATGCATCCCCTGTTTGGTTATTTTCTGTAATTACTGTAGAGTTTCCAAGAGAAAAAAGTAGATATAGAATAAGGAGTTGGTAAGATAGAGCGGAAATACCTTTGATACTGAACTTTTGATATCTCATAATCATCTAAAGCGTAAGTTAATATTTATTTTTTATTGGAGAGTTGAATTTTGTTGGATACGACGTTCATAGTTTTGCAAATAAGTGAAATCCTAATTTTAAACCAAAGATATCAATTTATGAGTTATAAAGATGCTGAGAGAAATTCAGCAAAGTTCGGATTCAGTTCCTGGAAAATTCCCAATATTTGATTTTGAAAGAGGAGAGTTTATTCGTAAAATAATATATCGTTGCCTATTTAAAGAAAGAGAAAATGCAAATCTTCAATTTAATATCTTTATAGCTAAAGGTGTTATCTGGTTATTGGTTAAGGATATTCTCAATTTTCATACAGGAAAGTTGTAGTTAATTATTGTTACTGAAGAAATTAATACGCTTTTTATTTAAGATAAGACAAAAAAGATTTCTTAATTATCGCCTTTCTTCAAAGGAAATCTTCACTAGATTGATCATAAAAATTTCAAAGAATGTATGAGCTACATTTTAAACAAAAGTTCGTCTGCACATTATAGAAGTATTTTATGATTAGAATTTAGGTTTAAGGCGTCCTAAGAAATTGTACAGTGGATATAATTTATTTACAGTGAATTCAATTATTAATAATGGTTGATAATTCACTATATAACTATATAATGAATTTAATTCATAAAACATCCTCCTAATAGTTAAGTTCTGACTATATCGTAGTGCTTTGAGCGGCTTCTATACCTAGACTTTACCTAAACTTATATATTTCCAAATCTATTTTATTTTCCAAAATTGACATTATGGAATATTATTTTTCTTTAAAGGAATCTTTAAACTTAAATTCCTCTCTTTTTGCCAATTTTTATTATATCTTCGCAAAAATTTTGTTTTAAGTTATAGGAGGTAAAGCTATTAAATTCTCGAGCTACTCCCTGCCTTGAATGCAGAAAACCTGGCTTGGTTTGTTCCAGTTTGTCAATGGAGAGTGGGTATGTGATTGAATTAAAAGATGCATAAGAGAGATGGGAGAAAAAAAATGATAGCACAATTTGATAAAAAAATAACAAAGAAAATATAACTTAAAAATTATCAGCATTAATTCAAACTCATTTAGATTTATTTACAAGGAGAAAAAAAAAAGTCAAAATACGATTGTTTATTTGATTTTGCAAGGAATCTCTTCGATTTCAAAAATTAATTTTATTATTTTTCCAGAAGATTTTCAGGGATTATTAATTTAATCTCCCAACCCCAGAAAAATAATTCGACTTCAGATTAGAAACCAAGAAGAATCACGAAAAAGACATCATAAAATTTCTGAGAAGAAAAAAAGAATCTCAGATTATTTATTGTTGATATCACCCGAACGCTTTTTCGATTAACCAAACTGAAATTGGGTTCAAACCTTTGATTCAATTTTTAATTCTTCTTTTTTTTCTCACTTTTGAATTTGAACACACACTAAACTTTCCATTTAGAAAAGACATCTTTATTTAGAAGTACATAAAACTTAGTCGAGAGATACATTTTAATTATCACGCATTTTAGAGATTCATATTGTCTTTTTTATACTCTTTATTTTTTACTTATAGCATGAAGGTAAAAAAAAAAAAGCAACAGATTTAGGCTTTAAATAATAAATTATATCCAACATTAAAAAGAGATTCTTAAATTTGTAATTTCATTTATTACTCGTATTTCATCACCGCTTCATTTCAGATTCAAACTCTATTGGAAAATAATTTCTTCCATGTAATTTATGAATCTAGTCGCGTATGGGTCTTGATGCTGAGCTGAAAGCTCCAAATTAGGATTACAATTAATAAGCTTTTTCCAAAACACTTCCAATCTCTTTTTCAATGTATATTTTTGAAGGTAATCGATAATCCCCATATGATAATATAGATTCTCCTCTGTAGATTTTATTGAATCCAGAGGTTCATGATTCTTCTTAGAACCTGTCGAGTTTAATGTAAGCATTGTTTTCGATCTTTCTGTTCTATTTTCAATTATTTCAAACTTGAGCATAGTAGGTGATGTTATTTGAATTCGAGACTCAACATCGAGGCTCAAGTTTTTTGCGCTTCTAAGTCCAATCTGAAGGTCATCTACTGTACCTATACTCTCTTCCTTTTCCTCTCGACTGCTTTTATCTACTAAATAAACAATCAAGGAGTAGTCTATTAATCCATTCACCCTCATGAACTCTGCATCCTTTTTAAGAACATTGAACACTTTATCTTGGAAGTGTGGTTTGATATGTATTTGCTTCTCAAATCTGTCAAAATCAAGGTCTTTTAAATCAATACCTTTGAGGTCATGTATTTGACGATATTCCTCTGGAGGGATAGTAACTCTTGTATACTTTGATCCTTTCAAGTCATATTTCCTTTCTACATAATTAGAAGGAAAGCCACTGACATTCTTCATCAGGATAAGATTGTATTTTTCGTAAGGATCGAATCTTTCAAAAGTGAAGATCCCGTAAATTTTAGCAATCAATGAATTAGGATTCTCCTGGAAATGTTTTACATATTGAGGGAGAATATTTCGAAGGGTTTTCAATTCTTTATCCGAGATTGTCTTGATAACAAGATTCTCATCAGCTGAAAAGAAGAAAAATTCTCCACTTTTTCCTCCTTTTCCTTCCCTAGCGTTTCTGATCCTTCTATAATTCTTTGCTAAGTCAAGAGAATCGACTAATTTTCCTGAGGCATCTTCCATTTGGACAATTTCTCCGAAAAGAGCAGGAGCATGGACAGTTAGTCTCCCTCCAATGAGTTTATAATTCCTTTTTTGGATTTCTCTCATCATTTCAGGTAACTCCTTCTTAAGGATTTCATCGTTAATATTCACCTTTTCTGTCTGCATTACCATTTTTTTATTGTTTATGTTTATTCCCTCTGAAGAAATAGCATAATTATTCATCATTCCTCTTTTAGACATTCGCCAAAAGCAATGAATAGACGACAAAATCGAATAAAGCACCTGGACTTTAATTGCCTGTTGAATTTCGTATAGATAAGGGTTATTCTGTCCTCTTTTATGTATTGTCTTGAAAGTCATCATCGTCACCATATTTTTCTTCCCATCAAGATCTTCCTTTTCCACTTCTCCGATCAAACTCATTTGATTCTCAGGCTCATCTTTTCTTCTTTTCAAACAGCAGCAAAGCTTCGAGTACCAAAAAGTCTGTTCCCAGTATTCACGAAGACTTGAATCAACCAGACGAGCTCCCAAAAGGATTAAAGGTCGAAGCACTCGAAGTAAAGTTCCACTCAATCTCATAAAAATGTTCATTTTATTGTCATTTTCAATATCTTTGTAAATATTATCAAGATTCTCCCCAACATATAATGCAATTAAAGAGATACCTATACCGACTATGCTTGTGCAGGCAACATAAATGAAATAATCCTTTAGGAAATTATATCGTGCTTTCTTGACCTTTTTACAATCAGCAAGACTTTGTTTTGTAGCAGCATACATTAAAAAGGGCCATAAGCTATAGAATAATAATCCCAGAATAGGAAAAGTAGTATCTTGAGTGCTTTTGAAGTTGCATTGTCCATATACAGACATACCAAAATATTGAACTGCATCGCCAGGGGCTGCTGCGAAGGTAGCTCCGAGGAAAATTATAATACCCAAAACACTGGCCACATGAGGGGCATAAGATGGAATCCTTGAGACTTTGAGTGAGGTTCTTGTCAGATAAAAGAAAAAGCCGAAGAATGCAAAATTATAAGCATATAGAAATGAAGATCCAATGACATCAACAAAACTCATATACAAACATAAATCACCTTTTGGGTCCATAACACCCTCGTCAAAAAGCAGCAAAGAAGCTTGCAAAGTCCATAGAATGCAAAGGACGGCTGAGGCAAGAGCGAAACCCAAGAGGATATCTCCAGGAGGTTCCCTCATTCCTTTTATTGAAAAAGCATTTGCGATGATAACTATTGATACTAAGAATCCAAGCAATGAAAAGACAATGTCTAGAATAAGTCCAAGGGTTTGATAACTACCAAAATCACAGGAACAGTCGTCGCTGCATTCATACAATCCTAATGAATTCACACATTTTGATAATTGAGGTGGAGTTTCTGTGATGGATGCAGATGTGGTTTGAATAAGAAAGTAAAAGAATAGTACTTTGAGAAACAAAGTAGAGAGACCCTGAGTGGATTTTGAGTTTATGTTAATTATCATGATAATTCTTTTGATTAAAATCTTTGTTATTTTTCGGCTGAATGTATTTGAGGGTTTTAGGCTTATTAATCATTATATCAGAGCATAAATTGTTATAATGTTAGAAGAACATTTATTCGAAATTATCTTTATGTAATAAATGCATGGAAGCTTTGAACAGTTTATTTTATTATATTGACTTCAAAAGAGGAACCAGAGAAATAATCTGATAAAAAGGAAGTTTAATTTTTGCTACTCTGAATTAAATTTGTTGGAACTCATTGTTAATTTTCGTAAAATAGAAAAGAATCAAAACTCAACTTCAATTCCACGTCCTTGGAAATTGATCAGTTTTTGTTTTATTTAATATAATCGAATGAATAAATTTTTCCTTTGTACTTGAAGTTTATTAAAGTGAATTTCAATAAATTTTTAATTATATGACTCATGACAAAATATTTAATTAATTATTTTATAGTAAATAAATAAAAAAAGAAAGACCCTCCCCTTGGAAACACAAGATTCATTGTTATAAAGCTTCGGTATTCGGATATTCTAGCTAAAAAAAGAAGAATGACTCAGATCAATGGAGCTTTTAATTCTTACAGCATAAAAATAAGATAATTTCGGTTTAACTCAATGAGAAGTAATAAAAATTTATTTTGACCGGATTAAATATTTCTGTATTTAATAAAATATTCTAAAACAAACTTTAATTTATTCCAAGTGGATTTGTCATTGAACTTTCAAGTTCACGAAACAATGTCTCCCACCTAACAAGCTAATAAAGGTTTCGAAGAATTTATAGATATTGAAATAAAAGCATTGAACAAATGAATACAAGGTTCATTCTTATGATACAAGATGTCCACATGAGTCAATTCATACAAGAAAATTCACAATTGAAAGGGTTAATTATGTTGAAAAAAAATTGATTTGCTTCATTTCCCAAAATAAACAATTCAGTTTTCAATTTTTCAACTGCACTTTACTCATTATGAGAATTTTGTAAATCTACAACCTCGAAATTGTCTTCTGTAGGTTTTGATAGGTTAAGAGCGTATCTCATTGAACTTCCTTCAGTCCATGGTTGATTAAAGCCTTTTTTTATCCTTTCCTTTAAAACCTGACTCGTATGATTATTTGAAAATGCAAAAGATATTGAATTAGGTTCAGAATTTTCTCTTTGGATTTCTTTTCCTGTCATTGACATTTTCAACTTTGAAGTTACCTCTTCAATACGACTCCTTCCACTGTTTATTTCCAAAGGTTTAAATCTATGTGATTTAAGGTTCAAAATCGACTCACGAGTGTTTTTCTCAGGAGGGAAATCTTTTGTTATTTCTGACTCATCATTTGATATTGTTAATTCATTATTAAATTTATTCACAATCGGAAAAACTTTGCCATTTTGAAATTTATTATTCTTCAAAAGTCCAAGCTGAGATATATTAACTCTATTTTGTTGTGAATTTATTTCTGTAATCTTAGAATCGTCTTCTTTTGTTTGACTAAAACTCTTTGTAATATCTTCAGTAGTCAGAGAAAGAACATTTCTAGAAGTGCTCATACTAACGTTATTGATATTTATCGGCTTTCTTGTTAACTTTGATCTGCGAGTTCGATAAGCGATATAAACTCCTTTTGCTAAAAGCACTAGTTTTAATAGTAAAAATCCAATTGTAGCAAAATTGAAGCACATATTTGTAATCATAATGGCTCGACAAATATTATTCCTAACCTTAATATCTCGAATATCTGAGGTATCAAAAATTGACAAGATTAAAACACTAACGTTGACTCCCAATATCACAAACTCATAAAAAAATTGTTGAATCTCGTCTAAAAACTCTCTAAAAGGTCTTTGAACGAACAAGTAAACAATCATCACAATATCCAAGAGAAGAATAAGGATTGTTTGAGCCAAAGGATGCTCAAATAAGGTCACAATTATCAAGCTAAAAATAATGTCCCGAATAGCGAGGAAAAGAAGAAAAGCCTGTTGAGCCTTCGTTAGATCTTTAAAGTCTCTGAAAATAAGCTGGAACCCCTTATATTTATTTTTGAACCGTATAAGATCTTCTTTACTTTCAAGGGATTCATTCCGTCGCTGTATTTTTCTGTATTGGCGGATAAAACGAATGTGGAAACTGAAACACGCAAACATGACACAGAAAAAAATAAGCGCCGTCACAAAGCTTAATGAGGATAAACCTTGGCTAAGACGGATCGACCTCCATTCAAGGATAGAATAAAACACAATGTCCCCAAATATACCATAAAGTTGTGTTACTAGAAAATTTTGAACCATCACTGGTATCGTTTCAAAGAGAGTAATAATGTCTTTTCTAAGCTTTAATCTCTTTAATGCCCAGATTATCGACCACAAGAAAAGAAAAATGCCTGTTGTTATTATTAAAACCAAAAAGCTAGGCCAAAAATTCACAAAAAAACTAGAAGGTACATCATATTTTTCAAGCATATATGGAACAGTTTGATTTTGAAAACGAGAAATTGAATGAGTGGATAGTTCAATGCTAAATCCAAGAGAAAAGAAGTCCGAATTCCAATATTTTAAGGCCTGTTCTAATTCTTCTGAATATGAAATATTCAAGAATTTTATATATGAGAAGATTTTCCCACTAACGCCTGAAGATAATCCCGCTGGACTTCCCGAAGTGAGCATGGCGGTGATTTGCGAGAATGCTTGAGTTGTTGTTTGGGAGGTTGAAATCGTTGATAAAGTGCTACTGAGAAAAGTATTATTAACAATAGTGTCATTGGTAATATCCGCTTGTTCTATTCAGATTAAACCTATTCAGCGAGATATGTTTACCTAATATACAAGTTTTCCAAGTAGCTGACTGGCGTGCAGTATCAGCTATTGTTTCGTTCTGTAAGGAATACCCTGCTTTACATGTGAGACAGGTTTGAGTGTCATCACATGTCGCACAACCACTCGGACAATCTAATTCCATAAGATAAGAAAGTTTTAACCAATACCCAAACAGTCAGTATTATCAAGGAACGTTCCATCGGGACACAATTGACAAAAATGATTAACAAGCCCGAACCCTGCTTTGCAAAGTTGACAGGTTCGAGCATCGGTACATGTCACACAAGAAGGTGGACATTCTACATTTTGATCCATCTAAAAACCTCCCAGAAAAACATGAAGTGCAACTATTAGGTGAGTTCTCAGTACATGTCAAGCAGGTTGCATCGCATGTCAGACATATTGGAGGGTTTGCATATCCAAGCTCTGTGGAACATGTTGAAGATGATGTTGGACAAGACGCTAGGAAATTTTTTAACCAATAAAAAACACGCTACTTACGACCTATTCGAATGGATCCAGGACTGTATATACGGAAACTTGAGATTTTACCAGTAAAACCACTTGGGCCTCCAATATGGACAGCGTCTGTGCTTGAGAATGACATTGGGACTGTGCCAAAGACTCTCGTGCTTGCGAGCAGCGTACTTTCAGTATAAATGTAGACAAAGGCTCCGAAGTCGCTTCCAATAGCAATGCTTATTGTTAACAATTTCCATACTGAGAACGAACCAAGAGGAGGAGTTGACACAATATTACTACCTGGGAGCCGAACTTGAATCCTTCCTGTACTGATGACACTTATTGAAATTTTATCTATGCTAAGCTGTAGAAAAATAAACAAAAAAATCTTTAAAGAAAATTACATCTTCAGAAGAATAACGAAATAAATAACCAGGGCCAATATCCTTTATCCAAAATTCAAGCGTTAACGAATATTCAGACATTCTGGGAAAAGAAGGGTTTAGTGTAAATGTGGGAATCACAATGTATTGATCAGGTCCTGTAAATTCGATCCCTCCCTATTTATGTTAAATATCAGACATTTGAATCTATTTACTGTGCTTATCCATTTGGGACTATAATCTTCTGGGTCCAAACCTGGCGGCGCTAAACCTAATTTAATAAAAAAAGGACGGATAAAGGATGATACCAAATCCAGCGTCTCCAATGTGTCCAATTGAGTCGGATAACGTTCTACCACTGCCTTCATTAAAGAGATAAGCTCCCATTAAAACAGCTGTCAAATAAGAGATTTTTTAACTCATTCCTTACGAGAATAACCCCACATGTGTTTAGAAGAAAGAGTGTGTGAGTCAACGTAATCATACCAAATAACAAAGCTCTTGACGAAACAATTAGCTGTGGTGGCTCCAGTGTCATCAGAGCAGAAATAAAATTTGGTTGTTGAGTCGAAAAGCCATCCTGCTCCATAATTCCTTGTTTTAAAGTCTCCATTCATACCTCCTGGCAAACTTATAAAACTGGAGGCTTTTTTTGCAGTCAAATCAACAGCCCCAAAAAATTCAATCCACGTGCCCAGATCCAAAGTCGCCTTAAAATTCAAAAAATAAAATAGAAGAAACTACGGATGTAGAGCCTGTAAATGTAACCATAGCTTTATTTGTTAAATCCTCTGCTAAAACATTATATGCTGAACTTCCAATCCAAACAAAATCTAAAATTTTTAATGGGTCGTTTGATGGAGGAGTTAGCCTAAAATTATTATTTTTATATGGCCCAAAAGAATACGTTAATGTGAATAAAGAAAGTGAGGTTGGACTTCCGCATAAATTTGTCACTTCAAAAGCTAAGTCTATCATCATTTTGGGGGAACCAGACACCACTATAGATTAATTTAGGCATCTCAATGAAAAGTTGAATACATTGAGAAGGAAAAGAATGAGATGAAGAGTCTAAAACACCAACTGAACTGCACTTGTATTGTTGGTTTGTTAAAACTATGTTTGCGCAGTCAGTGGAACCAAGGATTTTCGTACTAACTTGGAATAATCAAATAACGAGTTTCTAGAAGGAAAAATACAGCTCAGAACCATCAGAATTGTCATAAGAGGAGAGCACATGTTCTTAACTGATGAAAATCTGGTTGTGATTATATAAAAATTTTTAAATGATTTATTGCCACTGTTTCAAATTAATTTCTAAAATTAAAAAAAAAACCTTTGGAATAAAGACCTTTTTTATACCCTTATACTGGTCATTGTCCTAAACTAATTTTTCCTTCCCCTAAATTGATTGGGTGCTTCAGATTTTGAGAAAGATAAAAAACTAACGTTTTTTTATCTGAAAAGAAAAGAAAGCTCTAGATTATCCCCATCGCTTTTTTCATCTTTCGTAACAAAGTTTTAATGAAGTGATAAAATTTTATTGTGACAACTCCCAATTAATGGAAGACAATAACCTAAAAAAATTCGAATAAAAGAAATCATTTAATAATTGTTTATTTTAATTTGCCCGCAACAAAAAGTTGCAAATAAATTTAAAGGACTAATATCAACTGATATTTTTTATCAAAAAGTTGGGAAAAAAAGAAACACGAACAAGTTTAAAAAGCAGATATACCCTAAATACAAAATTGAGTGGAAAAATTTATAATTTTTAATATTGAAATTCCTCTTTCAAAGTAAAGGTAGGGAGATCACTTTTTTTTGTAAAATTTGGTCATTAATGAATTCATACAATGATAATTTTTATTTCAAAAAATATACATTTTTTTTTAATTTAGTGTCATCTAATCGTTTAAATTTTTAGAGAAGCTTAGATCGAATTACTTGTACAGGATAATTCAAGGGAAAAAGGGAAATTTGAAAGAAAGGGGCAAACTTATCATATTTGTAGCTATGATATTATGAACTACAAATTTTTTCTCAGTAAATTTAAAAGAAGATATTTCTCAGAAATTTAACTTTTATTATATGTGTCATAAATAATTTGAAGAGGAAAATCTTTACATTCAATAATATTTCTGTGACAGTTTATCACATTTTCTTGTAGTTGTCGATGAGTTCTCAGATTATGAACAAGGAAATGAAGTCATATAATGAAAAGGCTTTTACAGATTATGTTAGTACAAAGTGTTACAAACAATAAAAATGGAATTTTCTGAATGTTTATCTTATTTTTCAAATACAATCAAAACTTATTTTTTGTTTAATTTTGTTATTCTTACCTTTTAGTTTTAATTTCTTTCAATTTTGATTTTTTTTTTTTT
>Ga0182742_1002488_pt1 | contig 20234 bp, 26 predicted proteins | sample eDN5th37CBELigMG_FD_128880 | JGI IMG/M metagenome (GOLD analysis project Ga0182742, IMG submission 128880) | Enriched Miracle-Growth compost microbial communities from Emeryville, California, USA - eDNA 5th pass 37_C BE-Lig MG (version 2)... ... | reverse complement strand
GAAGGGAATGTCTCTGAGAGCGCTGCTCAAGGACAAAACGGATGAGGAATGAAGGAAAGATGTCTATGAGAGAGCCGCTCAAGGACAAAATTGATGAGATATTGAAGGGAATGTCTCTGAGAGCGCTGCTCAAGGACAAAACGGATGAGGAAGGAAGAAGAATGTCTATGAGAGAGCCGCTCAAGGACAAAATTGATGAGATATTGAAGGGAATGTCTCTGAGAGGGCTGCTCAAGGACAAAACCGGTGAGAAACGAAGGAGAATGTCTCTGAGAGTACCGCTCAAGGACAAAACGGATGGGAATTAAAGGGAAATGTCCATGAGAGTACAGCTCAAGGACAAAACCGGTGAGAAACAAAGGAAAATGTCTTTGAGACCAAATCTAACCTAAATCGGTCACGCGTTAGATTATCCCTGAGATTCGCCCCACCAATAAGGACAAATCAATTGAGAGCAAGCAATACCATGTAATCATGAGATAGCTAAGGTAGCTAATAAGAGTATTATTTTCTCCACTATTTACATGTCCAACAATATAAAAATCTATGTTAAATTATTATAGTAAAACAATATTTGTAGATTGCTAGCAGTAGGAGTGAGGAAATTGAGTATTAAGCAATTGTTTGAACGAATGAGTGATTACCGAAACTTTGGAATAGTTTTACTTGCTGTAGGATCCCTCTTCTTTCTTGGTAGTATTATTCCTTCTGATGGACAAGTAATAGTTGATAAATATATATCTGTAGCAGCATCTTCTGCTTTTTTACTAATTTCAATCGTTTTTTTTGCTTTATCAAAAAGCTATCGTAACAAACTAACTGAAACAGAAGAAGGCCAGGAATACTTAATGAATCAAAAACGTCCTTAATGGGCGTTTTTTTTATTTCAGAAAAATAACGAAAAAACAATTTCGAAAATTAGGCAAAAAACAGGTTTACAAACATGATGACAGTGGATATAATTACCATTGTAAGAAAAACAAACTTAAGGAGGTCGGATGAAATGATGAAGACAATCACATGGGTAGGAGTAAAGAGTGTTGCTGTATCGGTGGTGACAATTGAAAATGAAAAATCCACACATTCGACCAGATCGGAATGGATCGCTTAAGTTTATTTTTTCGTGACTAAGTATATCCGTGCCGCAGGGAGAATCGTGCCCTGCGGCATTTTTGTGCCTATTTTTAGCCGCAGGGGGAATCTCTCTGCGGTTTTTTTACATTTTTTGGATATAAAAGAGAGGAGGTGAAATGAAATGACCTTAAATATTCTATTTTTTACAATTACTCTAAAAAGACGTGAACAATCACTTTAAGATGAAATGCACAATCAAGTTGTAGAAAACCTATTTGAAGAGAGCAGAAGTCATGTACGCTCTTATACAATGAAAAATCCCCTTTAATAGGTCGATAGAAAATAAAAAGAGAGGCGGTGGCAGAAATGATTTTTATAGCTAAAGGTTTGCAGGTAATGGAGAAGGACAATGGTAGTCCCTGTTGATAGGAGGTGAACTGAATGACCTTAAATCTTTTATTTTTCACAATAACACTAAAAAAGCGTGAATTGACAATAGAGGAAGAAATGCACAATCAAGTTGTAGAAAACCTATTTGAAGAGAGCAGAAGTCATGTACGCTCTTATACAATGAAAAATCCCCTTTAATAAGATGGAGATCAAATAAAAAGAGAGGCGGTGGTAGAAATGATTTTTATAGCTAAAGGTTTGCAGGTAATGGAGAAGGGCAATGGTAGTCCCTGTTGATAGGAGGTGAACTGAATGACCTTAAATCTTTTATTTTTCACAATAACACTAAAAAAGCGTGAATTGACAATAGAGGAAGAAATGCATAATCAAGTCGTAGAAGACCTATATGAAGAGAACAGAAGAAAAATCAATTCTTATATGAATCAACTGTAATCTATATTTTTTACCATACTTAAGAAAGGCGGGATGATTATGATAATCTCAGTTAAGAAATTTAAGAAGGCAATAGGAGGCCGTTGACCAGCGTTAAGGACAGGAGGTGAAATGGAATGACTTTAAATATCCTGTTTTTCACCATTACGATTAAGAAACGAAAAGTTACATTAGATGAAGCAATTCATGATCAAATGGTTGAAAAGATATATGAAGAAAATAAAGATCGTGTTACAAAATATATTAGGCCATATTAATTTTCCTTATTATAAAAACAGAAAGGTGGAATGGACAATGATTTATTTAATGCAAAGACGTCAAGCTGTGTTCTGGGTGGAGAAGGATACCACCTAACGAGAGTAGAGAAGATTAGGAGGGATATTCATGTCGTTGCATGTACTACTTTTAACACTTATTTTCAGAAAAAAATCAGAACATATTAATTGTTAAAATTTGTTCACAACCTCCCCCTTTTTCCACACTGGAATTGCGATAAACTGATAGCAAATAGTGGAGTTAAAAAGGGGTGGGGGATATGTTTTCAATGGTAATGGGACTGATTATTTGCGGTGCTATTGGGAGCATCATTGCTGCAGAAGTCAGTGTTGAATAGGGGAAAGAACATTAAAAAATTTTCCGATTCAAATATATCTAACGAGCACTAGCCAAATGGCGAGTGCTTTTTTTTAAGTGACTTCTTCATTGTTTTGGGAATAATTTCATCTTAAAAGATTTTATTTGGACATACACAAACCAGACACTTTCTTCATAGGAATCTATTATAGGCAAAAGCCTAATAATGCGGGGGGTGGAAAAGTGTCGGGAATATTAGCAGCACTTGGATATTTAGTAAAGGAAATTGTTTTCCTTGTTTCTTACGTTAAAAATAATGCATTTCCCCAACCGTTATCTTCAGCAGATGAACGAAAGTACTTAAGGTTAATGGCCGAAGGAGATGCGCATGCTCGTAACATGCTAATTGAACACAATTTAAGGCTTGTTGCGCATATAGTTAAAAAGTTCGAAAACACGGGGGAAGATTCTGAGGACCTAATCTCGATTGGAACAATAGGTCTGATTAAAGCGATTGAAAGCTACTCAGAAGGGAAAGGAACAAAATTGGCGACCTATGCGGCTAGATGTATTGAAAACGAGATTCTCATGCATCTAAGGGCTTTGAAAAAGACGAAAAAAGATGTGTCCCTCCATGATCCCATCGGACAGGATAAAGAGGGAAATGAAATTTCTCTCATTGACGTACTGAAGTCAGAGTCCGAAGATGTTTTTGATACAATTCAACTCAATATGGAGCTTGAAAAGGTCAAACAATATATTGATGTGTTGGATGAGCGGGAGAGAGAAGTTATTGTTGGCCGGTTTGGTTTGGACTTAAAAAAGGAAAAAACGCAGCGCGAAATTGCAAAAGAGCTAGGGATATCAAGAAGCTATGTATCGCGAATTGAAAAACGAGCGCTAATGAAGATGTTCCATGAGTTTTACCGAGCTGAAAAGGAAAAAAGAAAAAATTCTAAATCATGATTTGGAAGGGATTTGAAAATGCTGATCCTTGCAGGAGGGTCAGCATTTTCAATGGATTGGATATCTAGTCGTAACAAAAAATTCGTTCTATAATGTATAAGGAATGAAAGGGGGAATAGGAACATGGTCCATACATATTCAGACAATTGGAACCTTGAGGTGTTTTTTCAAGGAGGAAGTCACTCTGAAGGGTTTAAAGATTACCTTGATGAGACGGTGAAGATTATTGGTGATTATCGAAACGCTGTGAATTCTTGGAATCCTGAGGGCTCACTAGATGGGACAACTGAATTAATAACCTTAATTAATAGGTTTGAGAGAGCGGCGAAACAGTTACGCCAGGCCGGAGCATTTGTAAGCTGTTTACAAGCACAAAATACCCAAGATAAAAAGGCCACAGAGCTTAAAGCAAAGATTACAGAACTAAGTGCCAGTTTTCAAACTGTTTTATTGGAATTTGATACTAAACTAACCAAAATTAGCGAAACAGAATGGTCCAAGTTTATGGAAGATCCACTTTTAAAAGAGCTGCAATTTGTTCTTGAGGAAAGAAGAGAAAGAGCTGCAGAGAAATGCTCAGCAGAAGAGGAAGCATTAATCACTGCTCTTAGCACGGATGGATACCATGGCTGGAGTCAAATGTATGATTTATTAGTAAGCTCAGTGAAAATCCATATCAATAAAAATGGTGAAACAAAGCAGCTTTCCGTTGGGCAGGCGGCGAACCAGTTTTCCAATGGAAATCGAGAGGTAAGGAAAGAGACGTTCCGTGAATGGGAAAAAGCTTGGGGTGCGAAAGCTGACTTTTTTGCTAAGACCCTAAACCACTTAGCAGGTTTCCGCTTAAATACATATAAACAACGTGGTTGGGAAGACGTGCTAAAGGAACCATTAGACATAAATCGCATGAAAAAAGAAACACTTGATAGCATGTGGTCAGCGATCTCGGATCAAAAACAACCCTTCGTTCAATTTTTAGAGCGAAAAGCCAGTTTGTTAGGATTAGAAAAATTAAGTTGGTATGATCTTGATGCTCCCCTTGGAAAGTCGTCAACGAAAATGACCTATCAAGAAGGCGCAGACTTTATCATTGACCATTTTGCGAAATTCGGTCCAGAAATGGCTAATTTTGCACAAAAAGCCTTTGAAGATAATTGGATTGAAGCTGAGGACCGTGAAGGGAAAGCACCGGGTGGCTTTCATACATTCTTTCCGGAAAGCAGGCAATCACGAATCTTTATGACCTATTCAGGGACGCCTTCAAATGTATCGACACTTGCGCATGAACTAGGACACGGCTTCCATACTTATGCAATGAAAGATCTACATTTACTTAATCGGAATTACGCTATGAATGTAGCGGAAACCGCTTCAACTTTTGCGGAAATGATTGTCTCAGATGCGGCAGTAAAAAAAGCTAAAACGAAAGAAGAAAAGATTGCTCTTCTAGAGGATAAAATTCAGCGCTCTGTTGCATTGTTGATGAATATTCATGCGCGGTTTCTCTTTGAAACACGTTTTTATGAAGAGAGAAAAAGTGGGACTATAAGTGTTGATAGGCTAAATCAATTGATGGAGGAGGCGCAGGTTGAGGCATATGGTGGAGCATTAGAAGACTATCATCCTTTATTTTGGGCCTCTAAACTGCATTTTTTTATCACAGGTGTACCTTTCTACAACTTCCCTTATACGTTTGGTTTCTTGTTTTCATTGGGCATTTACGCTCAAGCACTGGAAGCGGGCGATGGTTATGAGGATAAGTATATCGAGCTTCTTAAGGATACAGCTTCAATGACTGTTGAAGAATTGGCTATTAAGCATTTAAATGTCAACTTAAGAGAAAAGGAGTTCTGGGAGAAGGCTGTTAAGTTGTGTGTGGATGATGTTGAGGAATTCCTTGAACTAACGAACGATAAAATCACTCAATGATTGTCTGGCTATCTATATAAATGATATAATGGCATTCATGAAATTAAGGTAAATTTGTGCAACTAGTCTATGTACGACTACCTCGGAGGTTATTGCTTTGATTCAAAGCTTATATCGTTTATTCATAGAATTAACAAATCGAAGATGGTCATCGACGTTGATTCAAAGATTTGCTCGTTCCCAAGTGAGTAAAAGGTTTGTTCCTTCGTTCGCAAAAGTCTATAACATCAATCAAGAAGAAATGGAAAAGGAATTACATGAATATGCAAGCCTACATGATTTCTTTATTCGTAAGCTTAAACCTGGTGTAAGACCGATTGCTGAAGAAGCCAATGTCGTTGTTAGCCCAGTTGATGCGGTAATTGAAGACATTGGTTTGATTGAACCAAGTCACCAGATTAATGTCAAAGGGAAAGTGTATTCGATAGCAGAAATGCTAGGTTCTCTGGAAGCAGCGGAACATTATCGGCAAGGGAAGTATATGGTTCTCTACTTAAGTCCTAGTCACTATCATCGGATTCACAGTCCGATAGCTGGTAAGGTGCTGAAGCAATGGACACTTGGTTCCCGGTCTTACCCTGTAAATCGACTTGGTCTTAAATACGGGAAAGACACACTTGCAAAGAACTATCGAACAATTACCGAAATTGGATATGAGAATCGCAGGTTAGCAGTTGTAAAGGTAGGGGCGATGTTTGTCAATTGTATTGAACCCGTACACAAAGGAGACGAGCTGCAAAAAGGGCAGGAAATCGCCTATTTTTCCTTTGGTTCGACGGTTGTGCTTTTGTTTGAAAAGGACGCACTAAACCTGCATGAAAAGACAAACCTTCCGAAACCTATCAAGGTGGGAGAAATGCTAGGGACCTTGAATCAATAGGAAGTGAACAATTGGCACAGAGAGGCTCTGTGCCAATTTGTTCTGAATCTATTAAAAGTCCCTTTTAAAAAGGTTTCACTAAACAAAAAACGTCCTATAGGACGTTTTTAAGAAGAAACTCGAATTTTGTGAGCTAATGACCGACGCTTAATTTCTGTTTCAATTAACAAGATAAACTCTTTGCTTAGTTTGAGTTCTCTAGCCTTGTAATAAGATTCGATCAACAATTCATCCGAAAGCTTTCGCATAACGTCATTCACCCCCGAAAATGAATGTATAATAAAGGTCTAATGTACATATACTAGTAAGTTATTTATCATTTGTACCCTTACTCTATCAGATTTAAACTCGTAGAACAACCGTTCGAATTATCCACAATTACCAGTGGATAACTTGTGATTAAGTTGTTTATAAGATTAAGAATTATATGAATTTCAAGTGGTAAAATGTGAGTAAAGTTATCCACACCCTTGGAAAAGGTTGAAAAATGTCGAAAAGTTTCTACTTATATTTGATATATTTTTGAATCAAGGGAAAAATTTAGATATGATATACTCGCAATTATTAATAATGAGGTGTAATACTGTGCTAAAGCATTTTTTGCCAGATCAGCATGTGAAAAGTATATTTGAAATCACGCCGGAAAGCTTAAAAGAAAAAGGGGTAAAAGGGATTATCACTGATTTGGACAATACTCTTGTAGAGTGGGACCGTCCATCGGCCACCCCAAAGCTTATTGAATGGTTTGAAAATATGAAGAAACATAATATACTTGTCACCATCGTTTCAAACAACAATGAAGAACGGGTTAAGTTTTTTGCGGACCCGCTTGTTACTCCTTATATCTATCGTGCTAAAAAGCCGATGACTATTGCCTTTAATAAAGCTGTAGCCGATATGGGATTAAAGAAAGAAGAAACTGTCGTAATAGGAGATCAATTGATGACAGATGTGTTTGGCGGAAATAGGGGTGGGTTTCATACAATCCTTGTTGTTCCAGTGGCACAAACAGACGGGTTAGCCACTAAGTTTAACCGTGCTATTGAAAGAAGGATTTTAAATATATTCAGAAAACAAGGGAAACTGAATTGGGAGGATTAAGTATTGAGTGACCAGCAAATAGTTTGTACAGGCTGCGGCGTAAAGATTCAAACAGAAGAACCAGAACAATTAGGTTATGCACCTTCGTCCTCGTTGGAAAAAGAGGTTGTTGTTTGTCAACGCTGTTTCAGGCTCAAGCATTATAATGAAGTACAAGATGTAAGCTTAACAGATGATGATTTTTTAAAGATTTTAAATGGGATTGGTCAGAAAGACGCTTTAATTGTAAAAATAGTTGATATCTTTGATTTCAATGGAAGCTGGCTTCCGGGGATTCAAAGGTTTGCCGGTAAAAACCCTGTTGTTTTGATCGGAAATAAAGCGGATATTGTTCCAAAATCAGTTAATCAGAAGAAGCTAATTGAATGGATGAAAAAAGAGTCTAAGGATTTAGGTTTGGTCCCTAAGGATGTTTTTCTAGTTAGTGCAGCAAAAGGGAAGAACATTAGCGAAGCTGCAGCGGCAATTGATGAATATCGAAATGGCAAGGATGTTTATGTAGTCGGATGTACGAATGTTGGCAAATCAACCTTCATCAACCGCATTATCAAAGAGGTAACAGGTGAAGATGATGTGATTACAACATCCCATTTCCCTGGGACGACACTAGATACGATCCAAATTCCATTAGATGATGGGAAATCTTTGATTGATACACCGGGAATCATTAATCATCATCAAATGGCACATTTTGTTGATAAACGGGATTTAAAATTCATTACTCCGAAAAAAGAGATTAAACCAAAAGTTTATCAGTTAAATGAGGAACAAACACTATTCTTCGGCGGCTTGGCACGCTTTGACTATCTTAGTGGGGGGAGAAGGTCATTTACCTGCTATCTGTCAAACGAATTAAATATTCACCGTACCAAGTTAGAAAATGCTGATGAACTATATAAAAACCATGTAGGTGAATTGTTAACTCCTCCGCGTGAGGAACAAGTAAATGAATTTCCTGAACTCGTAAGGTATGAGTTCTCGATTAAAGAACCTAAAACAGATATTGTTTTTTCAGGTCTTGGTTGGATGACGGTGAATGAAGCAGGAGCCAAAATAGCCGCTCATGTGCCAAAAGGTGTTCAGGTCATATTACGTAAATCCTTAATCTAGGATATGAGTTAATATAGTTGGATGATTTTCATATTGTTGTCTGAAATGGTAACCTACCGGTTACTAAACTTAGAGGTAAGGTAAAGTAGAGAAAATAAAGTGAAAGTAATTTTATCGCCCTTTCAATAGTAGACTCTGGTGTTATACAAATGTGCATAGAATTACTTAGGGGGAGAAGGAATGAAAAAGCTTTATGGGGTAATGGGAGATCCAATTTCCCATTCAATGTCACCAGTCATGATGAATGATTTGTTCGATCTTTATGAAATGGATGCTGCATATGTGCCATTTCATGTCACTTCAGATGGTTTAGAGACCGCTGTAAAAGGACTTAGAGCCATCGGTGTAGCAGGATTTAATGTCACTGTGCCGCATAAGACCGATATCATGCCTTTTCTGGATGAAATTGATCCACTCGCCAAAGCGATAGGGGCTGTTAATACAGTTAAGAATCAAGAGGGGAAGCTTATTGGCTATAACACGGATGGTAGAGGATATGTCCGCGGTCTAAAAGAGGAAATTCCCTCTCTTTCAGGGCAAACTGTGCTGATGATTGGCGCAGGTGGTGCAGCAAGGGGCATCTATTTTTCAATGGCTGAAGCGGGTGTGAAGAAAATTGACATCTGTAACCGGACGCCGTCAAAGGCGACTGAATTAATGAAAACATGTCCCTTTCCTGTTGAGACTGAAGTGTTTCCCATAGAGAAAGCTGAAGAACGTTTAGGGCAGTATGACTTACTTATCCAGACAACATTAATTGGTATGGCTCCTAACATCGAGGAGGCTCCCTTATCGTTACGAGGAATAAAACCAGCAAGTTTTGCCAGTGATATTATTTACAACCCGCTTGAAACAAAATTTTTGAAAGAGGCATCATCCGCCGGTGCCCGTACAAAAAATGGAATTGAGATGTTTGTCTATCAAGGAGCACTTGCATTCGAAATATGGACAGGCCTATTCCCGGATACCGAGCGGATGAAAGAAAACGTTTTGAAACAACTAGGAGGATATTCATGCTAACAGGAAAACAAAAAAGGTTTTTAAGGGCGAAGGCTCATCATTTGAATCCCATCTTTCAAGTAGGAAAGGGTGGAGTGAATGAGAATATGATTGATCAAATCTCCGATGTACTGGAAGCCCGTGAATTGATTAAGGTCAGTATCTTGCAGAACTGTGATGAAGATCGCGACACTGTTGCTGAAAAATTGTCAAAAGGTGCAAGAGCTGAGCTAGTTCAAGTCATTGGAAATACAATTGTCCTTTATAAGGAATCACGAGAAAGTAAACAAATTGAACTCCCTCACTAATTGGAAGGAGAGGTGTCTAAGGTGAAGATTGGGATTCTTGGTGGAACATTTAACCCGCCACATACGGGGCATTTGATTATTGCGAATGAGGTGTTCCATGCGCTAGAGTTAGAAAAAGTCTGGTTTATGCCAAACCAAGAGCCGCCCCATAAAAAGAAAGAAGGCAATGTCTCTAATCAACAACGAGTAAAAATGTTAGAATTAGCGATTCAAGGTCACCCTCATTTTGATGTTGAATCGCTCGAATTGGAACGGCAAGGGCCTTCATACACATATGAGACAATGAAAATCCTGACAGATAGACATAAGAATCATGAGTTTTATTTTATTATTGGCGGAGACATGATTGAATACCTAGCTAAATGGCATAAAATTGATGAATTACAACAACTTGTCAAATTTGTAGGAGTAAATCGTCCGCGATACAGCAGTAAAACAGAATATGAAGTCCTTTTAATCGACTCCCCGTCGATTGATTTGTCGTCCAGTATGATTAGACAGAGAATAGAGAGTGGCGGTACCATCCGGTACTTAGTGCCTGAATTGGTTCGGGATTATATAGAGGAGAATGGATTATATGGATCGTGAAATAGCGTTACAAACTGTAAAAGTTCAATTAACAGACCATCGCTATCAACATACCATAGGGGTTATGGAAACGGCGATTGTCCTTGCGAAAAGGTATGGAGTCGATGTGAAAAAGGCAGAACTTGCAGCCATTTTTCATGATTATGCCAAATTCCGTCCGAAAGACGAAATGAAGCAAATTATTCACAATCAGGGGATGGAGCAACGGTTACTTGAATTTAATAGTGAACTTTGGCACGCTCCTGTAGGAGCATTTCTCGTCGAGAAGGAAGTCGGATTACATGATGAGGAGATTCTTGATGCCATTCGTTTTCATACTTCAGGAAGGGTCGGAATGAGTTTGCTTGATAAGATTATTTATTTGGCAGATTACATAGAACCCGGAAGACGTTTTCCGGGAGTGGATGAAGTAAGAAATTTAGCAAAGGATAATCTTAATCAGGCGTTAATCCAGGCGCTAAAAAATTCCATTCAGTTTTTGATGAAAAAGAATCAGCCTGTATACCCGGACACCATTTACACGTATAATGATTTAGTGAAATTAGGGAGGATTGATTGAATGAACGAACGAGAGTTGTTACAAACAGCAGTAAAAGCTGCAGATGATAAAAGAGCAGAAGATATTTTAGTATTAAATATGAAAGGAATCTCATTAGTTGCTGATTATTTTATGATCTGTCACGGAAATTCCGATAAGCAAGTTCAGGCGATTGCACGTGAAATTAAGGATAAGGCCGAAGAGTATGGCTACGAGATCAAGCGAATGGAAGGTTTTGACGAAGCAAGATGGGTTTTAATTGATTTAGGTGACGTCATTGCACATGTATTCCACCGGGATGAAAGAAGTTATTATAATCTTGAACGTCTTTGGGGAGATGCTCCAATCGAAAATATTGAGAGTGAGCTTACTCCATGACCTATCAGAGGTTTGCCTATCTATATGACACCTTGATGGAGGATGTTCCCTACGATGAGTGGGTAGAATGGGTGAAGAATCTGACTGGAAAATATGGTGTGAATGGGAAAAGAATGATGGACTTGGCATGTGGAACGGGTGAGCTTTCCGTTCGATTTGCCCAAGCCGGCTTTCGTGTGACGGGTATAGACTTATCTGAAGATATGCTGGCGGTCGCCCAGACAAAGGCTGATAGGAATGGATTATCCATTCCTTTTTACCATCAGGACATGACTGAGTTGAATGGGCTAGGGGAGTATGACCTTATTGGAGTTTTTTGCGATTCTCTCAACTATCTACAAGAACCCGGGGATGTTCAGCAAACCTTCGCGAGGGTATTTGAGCATTTAAAGCCTGGGGGATTGTTTTTATTTGATGTTCACTCCATTTTTAAAATGGATGTTATTTTCCAAGAAGGACCTTTTACTTATAATGATGAAGAAATTTCGTACATCTGGAATTGTTATCCTGGTGAGGCTCAACATAGCGTGGAACATGAACTAACCTTTTTTGTCCTCGACGAGTCAACTGGACAATATGATCGAGTAGAAGAATATCACTATCAACGTACATACGAAGGAACTCAATATATCAAACTGCTAGAAGAGGCAGGTTTCGAATTCCTTGAATCGATAGCGGACTTCCAACAAGGTGAACCAGGACCTGAACCAGAGCGAATTTTGTTTGCGGCAAGGAAGAGCGTTTAACTTATTTTAAAAATAGCCCTGTGTAACCTTAAAAACCCAAGTGCTTTTTTATGCACTTGGGTCTTTTTAATGCGTTTTATTAAGGCGTGTTGCTAAAAACTAAAACCGATTTTAGCGGGAGTTCAGCTAGTGATTAGGTTTTGATTGTTTTTCAAGCTCTTTTGTCATTAGTGAATTTTTGCTCTTTAAGACCAAAAAAATTAAGAAATAAGCCAGAAAAAAGAAGGAATGGGTAGATTAATGTCGAAAATTTAATCTATACCAAACTGATCCCTAGTTATATTCAAGTCGTCATCGAACTTGCGATGTGTTGCCTCAAATAATTGTTCGAAGACATCCCCAAGTTCTCTCTCCAGGACCTTAATCCCCTCACCAGTTATTCCGCCTTTAACACAGACTTTTTCCTGCAGAGTAGGCAAGGTATAAAATTCTTTGCTCAAGAGTTCCCCAAGACCAATTAACATTTCACTAGTCAACTTTGTCGCCGTATCATAGTCGATATCCGTTTTCTTTACGGCAGCTAAGATAAACTGTTGTGACAAATAGCTAAAGAAAGCTGGACCACAGCTTACGATGTCAGAAGCTACCCTGGTAATCGAGGAATTTATTTCAACAGGTGTAGAAATTTTATTAAATAATAAAGTTAATTCCTGTTTCCAAGTATCACTACACTTTGACCCGTAGGATACGAGTGAAACTCCCGCAAGGGCTCTGTTCGTTATGCTTGGAATAGCTCTTGCAGCTGAACAGGGTACAACACTTTCTAGCTGTGCCACACTGATAGGACTAGTAATTGAAATAATGCATTTATCCTTTGTTAGCACAGATTCTAACTCCTGCAACAATGGATATACATCATGAGGCTTCACGCATACAAAAATGGCATCAGTTTGCTCAGCTACCTCTACTGCACTTGGTTCAACTGTTATCCCTGGAAAATCCTTTTTTAACTCGGCCGCTTTCAACAATGTTCTATTGGTAACGATCATCGAAGAAGGGGAAACGGCATTCCCATCAATCAGGGCTTCAGCCAAAATTCTCCCCATATTTCCGGTGCCAATAATCCCTATTTTCAAATCCCTTCCCTCCTTCTTGCAATTCGGGTCTCTTTCTCCTAAGAATTTATGTGTCCATTTATCAAAATATAACCTAAGAAAGAAAGGTGTTATGAATGATTGAGTGGTTAAAAGAACGTAAACTTTATTTAATAGTTGGTATTGTTTTGATTCTTTTCGTTTCCTATTTGTACTTTTCAAATTCTATGCCTAAGGAAGAAGGGGTATCCGAGGAAAGTTGGTTATCGGAAGATGACAGTGAGAAAAGTGTACCAAGTGAAGCAACACTAGAACCTGAGCCAGAAGCCCCCCTAATTATGATGGCGGATATTAAGGGAGCGGTGAAAAAACCAGGTGTCTACGAGGTGAGTAATGATGAACGGATCATCAATTTAATTGAAAAAGCAGGTGGGTTACAAGAAGATGCCGATCCTTCTGCTGTAAACTTCGCTATGAAAGTTAGTGATGAAATGGTTGTTTATATTCCTAAAAAGGGAGAACAAATGGTTGAGGTTGGAGGGGGAGTATCATCCAATCAGCAGCCAAGTTCAACAATGCAAGGAGCTGGAAAGGTAAACTTGAATACAGCGACAACAAGTGAATTAGAGACCTTGCCAGGGATAGGGCCAGCAAAATCCTCTGCCATCCTTGAATATAGGGAAAGTAATGGGGCTTTTAAAACAATTGACGACTTAAAGTCCATCTCAGGGATTGGAGACAAAACCTTTGAAAAACTAAAGGACCTCATTTCTGTTAAATAAGAAATTGCAGACAAGTATGTAAACCTTTAAACTAAAACTATAGAATGTAAAAGAAGAGAAGGGGATTTATGATGGAAAGAATTTCTTGGAACGAATATTTTATGGCTCAGAGCCAACTTCTGGCTTTAAGAAGTACTTGTACTAGATTAACGGTTGGTGCAACGATTGTGAGAGATAAGCGCATCATTGCAGGTGGATATAATGGATCAATTGCAGGTGGTGATCACTGTATTGATGAAGGTTGCTACGTGGTTGATAATCATTGTATACGTACTATCCATGCAGAAATGAATGCACTATTACAATGTGCAAAATTCGGTGTGCCAACAGATAATGCAGATATTTATGTGACTCACTTTCCTTGTCTACAATGCTGTAAAGCTCTTATTCAAGCAGGGATAAAGACGGTCTATTATGCTGAAGATTATAAGAATCATCCATATGCTTTGGAATTATTTCAACGAGCAGGTGTTAAAACAGAGCAGGTAAATTGTCGTCAAGTTGTCCTAAAAGACTGATAAATGAAAGGGAAAATAATCTATGTAGCAATCATCTCCTTATTTGGTTTATTAAGTGTTTTTGGAAACACGATCCTTTTCGGTTCATTTTCACTACTTATTTTTATTTACTACTTTTATTCAAAAAAATTTAGTGGTCGCTACCTATTGCTCCCTATTGGTGCTTATCTTTCTTTTATCATATTAGGTATTCTTACAGTTTCTTCACAAGTAAGTATCTTGGAGGGCGATGAAACAAATTTTACTCTTCAATTCATAGATGGAATTAATTATGATGGAAACCGCTTATCGGCAATAGCGGAAGTTACTCCTGATGGAGAACGAATCATTCTAAATTACCGACTTCGTTCTCCTCAGGAAAAGGCAGCTCTGCAAAAACGAATCTATCCAGGTGTAAGGTGTAAAGTTAACGGAACGCTCGAACCACCAAATCAGGCAAAGAATCCCAATAGCTTTGATTATCAATTGTACCTCAAGCGAAAAGAGATTTTTTGGATTCTTCGACCAAATGATATTTCCCCTGAAATCTGTATCCAACCGCAAGGTAATCTGATTACGCTCCTTAAAAGGGTTAGGCAAAAAGAAGTACTTAAATTAGAAGAGAAAATGGATGAAGACCTTGCAGCTATTTTCGCAGCGCTTTTATTTGGAGACAGAAATCTGATGAATCCTGAATTGGAGGAAGACTATGCAAAAACGGGAACTGTTCATTTATTAGCCATCTCTGGTCTTCATGTTGCCCTATTAACTGGTATGTGCTTTGCTTTCCTTCTGCGATTAGGAATGACACGGGAAAAAGCAGAATTGTTTTTGATCTTGATCCTCCCTTTTTATGCTGTTTTAACGGGTTTAACACCTTCTGTTAACCGATCCGTGCTCATGCTCATGTTGATGTTGGTCGCTCGAAGATTAAAAGTTCAAATTACTCCGCTAGACGCAATCTCGATTGCCTTCTTATTCCTAGTTCTCATTTCTCCTTATACAATTTATGAGCCGGGTTTTCAGCTTTCCTTTGGTGTTAGTCTTGCTTTGGTACTTTCCTCAACTAGAATTATCAATACATTTCAATCCTACTTACTTAAATTGATTGTTATCTCATTTATCTCCCAACTGGCAAGTATCCCGATTCTATTAAGTTATTTTTACGAGATTTCTCTCATATCTGTTGTAACAAATCTGTTGTTTGTTCCACTATTTTCTATCATTATCCTCCCATTTGTACTAGTTATATATTTAACAGGGATATTCTTTCCGTTCGTTTCGGACTTTTTTCTATTTTGGATGTCCTTCATCATCGCTTTTGCCAATAAAGTTTCAGCATTGTTCGCATCCTTCCCGTTTTCATCAGTAGTAATCGGAAAACCGCACCAGTTCATTTTGCTAGTATATTTCGTGATCTATCTTTTATTTTTTATTAGCTGGGAAAAGAGGAAGAAAAGCTTAGTTGTTTTTCTATTACCTTTCATTCCGATAATCCTTCAAGTTGTGTTTCCTTATTTATCTCCTTATGGAAAAGTGGTGTTTATTGATGTTGGACAAGGAGATAGTATTTTGATCCGATTGCCATATAATCGTGCAAATTATTTAATTGATACCGGTGGAACCATATCCTTCAATAAAGAAGCATGGGAGGAAAGAAGAGACCATTTTGAAACAGGTGAGGATATTTTACTGCCCTTTCTAAAAAGTGAGGGGGTAAGGAAGTTGGATAAACTAATTTTGACGCATGGGGATATGGATCATATCGGAGGCGCCCCCGCAATTTTGTCAGAATTAACGATTGATGAAATTCTAATGCCAATTTCTGTTGAACGGAGTGAAATGGAAAGAAGAGTCATAGGAATCGCAGAAACAAATCAAGCTAAAGTAAGAATTGTTGGCGCTGGTGCCCGTTGGAAAGTAGGTCAGGACCTCTTTCAAATTATTAGTCCGTTAGAAAAGCTCGAAGATAAAAATGAAGGATCGATTGTTTTATATGCAAGTTTTGGTGGGAAAAGGTGGCTTTTTACCGGCGACCTTGGATCGAGTGGAGAAGCAGAATTAATTAAACATTATTCGCAAATGGATGTAGATGTATTGAAGGTTGGACATCATGGTAGCAAAACATCAAGCTCCGAAGTATTCCTTGATACTATTCAGCCCGAGATCGCTGTTATTTCAGCTGGTGATGGAAATCGTTATGGTCATCCACATGCCGAGGTCCTTGAGTGGTTGAAGAGCCGCAAAATTAAATTATACAGAACAGATACTCAAGGAGCGGTTATTTACACTTTTAAAGTAGATTCAGGAACCTTTCGAACCTGGATGCCATAGGATATAAAAAAGTGTTGATTGGAGAAAGAGCCAAGTAAAGAAGCCGCTTTCTTAAAGAATGTTGGTAAAGTCCATAAAAATGTATCTGTAAGAACAGTTGTCTTTATGTTCTAAGATACGTTTGGACGCTCTATTCTCATGCTAATCAACTGTCTTTAATCTCCAGAAGCTACAAAGTTTGGGAAAAGAGCCAAAGAAAAAGAGACTGCCGGTAGCAATCCCTAATTAACACCAAGCTATGTACCATTTATCTTCCAATAACTTGAACGACTGTCGCAATGATGAACATCGTTGCAAAGAAACCAAACGAAACAACAAATCCAACACCTGCGTCGATAATATCATGACGTTTGTTTGTAATATTTTCTTCAAACTTATTCACAGTCCATCCCCCCTTAATCTTTTTTCAGTATAGACTAATTTTTATAAAAAAGCCAGCCTAGTATTATGTTTCTCTTACCATATGATACACCGTTACCATGTAAGTATCCCGGGTCTTGCGTGGTAACGTTTACCATATAACGGAATCGCTAGGTGAACATAGCGATTCCAATTTTAACTTGCCAAAATGGACAAGCTTCTTTAGGATTAAAAGGGAGTAATTTGGAGTGAGCGGGGCGAAAATATTGGTTTTAGATATATGGAAACAACTTAAAAAAAATAAAATAGAGCCTGTATATTTACTCTATGGGACTGAATCGTTTTTGATAAATGAGACAAAGCAACTTCTTATTCAAAGTGTGCTAAGTGACGAAGAAATCGACTTTAATTTCTCAACTTATGATCTTGAAGAAACTCCAGTTGAGGCGGCTATCGAGGATGCGGAAACTTTCCCTTTTATGGGGGAGAAGAGGTTAATTATTCTGCAGAATCCTATTTTTCTAACTTCAGAAAAACAGAAGGGAAAAGTAGTAGAGCATAATCTTTCAAGACTCGAAGCGTACTTAGCTGAGCCAGCGCCATACTCTGTTGTTGTCTTTTCGGCTCCATATGAAAAGCTTGATGAACGAAAGAAAATTACTAAGGAATTGAAACGCAAAGCAGCAGTTGGCGAAGCGAAAAGGCTAAATGAACATGACTTAAAAGCCTGGATTAAGGAAAGAGCAGCTGGGAATGGCGTTCAAATAGAGGAAAGTGCTATCGATTTAATGCTTACCCTAGCAGGGACGAATCTATTTATGCTAGCAAGTGAAGTCGATAAACTTTCATTATATGCAGGAGAATCTAAAAGAGTGGATGCCAGTATGGTAGACAAGCTAGTTGCAAGATCACTTGAGCAGAATATCTTTGTTTTAATAGAAAAAGTGGTTCAGCGGAAAATTGAAGAGGCGCTTCGAATTTATTATGATCTATTAAAACAAAATGAAGAGCCGATTAAAATTCTAGCATTATTGGCTGGACAATTCCGGTTGATTTACCAAGTTAAAGAGCTCTCTCGAAAAGGATATGGGCAGCAACAAATTGCTGGGGTACTGAAAACTCATCCATACCGGGTCAAGCTTGCAGCTGGTCAAGCCAGGTATTTTTCAGATGAAGAGTTATCAAGGATTATGAAAATGATTGCCAATGCGGATTATCAAATGAAGACCGGTGGAATGAAGAAAGAACTACTAATCGAAATGATCCTGTTTAATTTAAATCGAGCATAAATAAGTGGAAAGTAAAAGCGCCTAGTTCATTAGCGTATGGCCTAGTGCGCTCTATCAGGGGGAAACTACTAAGAGGGCGAAGACATCTACTTCTCATAAAAATAAAAAAACGACCTTTTTGGGTCGTTTTTTTGCTAGACATGATAGGGAAAAATTAGCCGTTAGCGTTTAATTTTTTCATCATGCGGGATTTTTTACGAGCAGCTGCATTTTTGTGGATAAGACCTTTTGCAGCAGCCTTGTCAAGCTTGCTAGCAGCAGCGGCGAAAGAAGTTGTTGCTTCGCTGTCGTTGTTTACGATAGCTGCTTCAGCTTTTTTAACAGCTGTACGCATAGAAGATTTAACAGTTATGTTATGTGCTCTATTTTTTTCACTAACTTTTACACGCTTGATTGCAGATTTAATGTTTGGCATTCCGTTCACCTCCTAAAAAGCGTCGAGAATTTAATGGAACTCGACATCCCAATACGTTTTCTTATTTATTAAGAACAAGTGATATTTTATCAAACGCCCGTAAATAATGCAATACCTCTCTCTTCAATTCTCACTGGTCAAATTGAATGTTTTTTTCTTATGTTGGTAAAGATAGGAATTATTGAAGGTTAAGGAGGATTCTAGTACATGGCAGATTCAATCGATTTAAGTATGTATTCTGTACGGACAGACCTCGCTGTGGAGGCACGTGAAATGGCGATTGCCGAAAGAGTGAAAACCGTACGCGATGAAACCGATCAGTCAAAACTCGAAGGCGTTATTATAAAAGAAAAGGAAGAAAATGATATAAAAATTTCCTTGGTTGAAGTGACGGCAGAAGGAGAGAAAGCAATTGGTAAAAAGCAGGGGCAGTATTTGACAATTGAGGTACAAGGCATCCGTCAAAAGGATAGTGAGCTTCAACAGAAAGTTGAGGAAGTATTCGCTGGCGAGTTCTCTAGATTCCTAAAGCAAAAGGGGCTAGGTGAAGATGCCTCCTGCCTGATTGTTGGACTGGGAAATTGGAATGTTACTCCTGATGCACTCGGACCAATAGTTTGTGAAAATTTATTGGTAACGAGACATTTATTTGAGCTACAACCTGAGCATGTTGAAGAAGGGTATCGTCCTGTGAGTGCGCTTGCTCCTGGAGTAATGGGGCTTACAGGTATTGAAACAAGCGATATCATCTTTGGTGTAGTAGAGAAAACAAAGCCTGATTTTGTTATTGCCATAGATGCTCTTGCTTCTAGATCGATTGAACGCGTGAACAGTACCATTCAGATTTCGGATACAGGGATTCATCCAGGTTCAGGTGTTGGGAATAAGCGCAAGGAATTAAGTCAAGAAACATTGGGGATTCCGGTTATTGCAATAGGAGTACCGACTGTTGTTGATGCAGTTTCAATTACGAGTGATGCGATAGATTTTATTTTAAAACACTTTGGTAAAGAGCTTCGTGAAGGAGATCGACCTTCTCGTTCTTTAGTTCCGGCAGGAATGACTTTTGGAAAGAAAAAGAAGTTAACAGAAGAAGATTTACCTGAAGAACAGCATCGACAAACGTTCTTAGGAATGATTGGTACTCTTGAAGAAGAAGAAAAGCGAAAGCTTATTTACGAGGTGTTGGCTCCGTTGGGTCATAATCTAATGGTCACCCCAAAAGAAGTCGACGTATTTATTGATGATATGGCGAATTTAATTGCGGGTGGTTTAAATTCAGCCCTCCATACGAAAGTAAATCAAGATAACGTCGGTACCTATACACATTAATGAGTTCAAATTAAATAGTTTCTGGTTAAAAAATGAGGTTCTATCTTTTCTAGCAATGTCATAAGATTTACTAGACTTGCTAAAAGAGGTGGAACCGTGAAACGTTTAAAAGGACCAGGGATGATTGTAACAGTTCAAGGGACAAGCCTGTTTAAAGT
>Ga0182742_1002486_pt1 | contig 20240 bp, 16 predicted proteins | sample eDN5th37CBELigMG_FD_128880 | JGI IMG/M metagenome (GOLD analysis project Ga0182742, IMG submission 128880) | Enriched Miracle-Growth compost microbial communities from Emeryville, California, USA - eDNA 5th pass 37_C BE-Lig MG (version 2)... ... | reverse complement strand
TCGCGTTATCTGTCGTTCCCCAAAACCTATTGATGGTAGGAATGTTTGTGATCGCTTGTTTCATCTCTTTAGCAATGGGAACTTCAATGGGAACGATTGTGGCTCTAGCACCAATTGGTGTTGGAATTAGTGAACAAACAGACATCTCACTCGCACTTTCAATGGCTGCTGTTGTGGGAGGTGCTATGTTTGGTGATAATTTATCGTTTATCTCTGATACAACCATTTCAGCGGTTCGTTCCCAGAACACGAAAATGAAGGATAAGTTTAAAGTCAACTTCTGGATTGTTCTCCCGGCAGCAATTATTACGTGCGTGTTATTGGGTGTTTTAACAATGGGGGAAAATGCACAAATCGCTCAACAAGACTTTAATTGGGTGAAAATCTTACCTTATTTATTCGTTATTATTGCAGCTCTTTCAGGGCTTAATGTGTTTTTAGTGTTATCACTAGGAGTTGTGTTTGCTGGAACGGTTGGGTTATTTGATGGTAGCTACACACTCATGGGCTTTGTCCAAGCGATTGGAGAAGGAATGGCTGGGATGTACGAAATTGCCTTTCTTGCCGTATTAATTTCTGGAATGGTAGAAGTTATTAAACATAATGGTGGCATTGATTTCTTGCTTCATTTGGTGACAAATAAAATCAAGACCAAAAAGGGAGCAGAATTTGGAATTGCCGGATTAGTAGGCGTGACAGATGCTTCAACTGCAAATAACACGATTGCCATTATTATTACTGGCCCACTTGCGAAAAATATTGCCGATCAATACGAAATTGATCCACGCAAATCAGCAAGTATTCTCGATATTTTTTCATGTAGTGTCCAAGGGTTGCTTCCATATGGCGGTCAAATCCTTGCTGCAACAGCTGTTGCAGGGATCTCACCAATTGCTATTTTACCGTATTCTTTTTATCCAGTATTAATCGCCATTACAGGAACAATTGCCATATTGATTGGTTATCCATCCTTTAAAAGCAAGGCTTTGTCTGGAAAAAGTCTTCAATCAAATGCCTCTTAATCATAGCGCCTGAACATCTTTTTTGATGTTCAGGTGTTTTTTTATGTTTTTTTCTGAACTTAGCTGTTCTTTAGGGATGAAAAAAGCGTGTTTAGGCAACTTTTTCGCCTTTTTTTGTTTATGTGATTCAAATCCTTATTTTCATTTTTTAGGTGTTATAGGATGGTCTCAGATAGAAAATATTGATTTCATTCACGGAGGTTGATCGAGATGATGCAAAGCGTAATACTTGCAGAGAATGTTTATTATATAGGGAAAAATGATAACCGTGAGGTACCGTTTCACCGCTTGATTTTAGCGAGAGGAACAACCTATAATGCATATTTATTAAAGACTGAAAAGCCAACTTTAATTGATACAGTGGATATGGAGTTTGGTCGTGAGTTCGTGGAATATTTAAGTGAAATGATTGATCCAGAAGAGCTTCAATATATCGTGATAAACCATACAGAGCCAGATCATTCTGGTGGGATGGCGGCGCTTGCTGGGCGTGCAACCAATGCCACAATTGTCTGCACCGAGCCAGCAGTTAAGGAATTGAAGGAGATGTACAAGCTTCATTCACGTGATTTCCTTGTTGTACATGATGGCGACACGCTTGATATTGGTGGCAAAACATTGTTATTTAGGGAGACACCTTATCTTCACACCGAAGAAACAATGATTACGTATTGCGTAGAAGATAAGATTTTATTCCCTTGTGATATTTTCAGTACTCATGTAGCAAATAATCAAATCTTCGCCGACGAAGCTGGGTTTGACATTACCGAAGATTTTATCGGCTATTATAACGCAATCATTCATCCACACCGCAGATATGTACGTGCTTTGATTGACGCTTTAGAAACGCTAGATGTCCAAATGATTGCTCCTTCACATGGTTATATTTTACGAAACGAGATTCAAAAATATATTGGTTTGTATGCAACAATGAGTGCGGATACCGTTACAGATAAAAAAGTAACCATTGTTTATACAACAATTCGGAGCAATACAAAGAAAGTCGCAAACCATTTGCAGCGCATTTTTGAAGAAAATGATATTCAAGCATCTGTATTTAATGCGGACAAAGCAGACCATGCTGAGATTCTCGCAAGCATTCAAGAGGCCGATGCAGTCTTTGTAGGAAGCTCAACAAAATATGCGGATATGATTGGAAATCTTGAAGATATTTTAAAAGCCATGCTTGATATGAACTTAGAAGGAAAAATTGGGGCTGCATTTGGATCTTATGGCTGGAGTGGCGAGGCAATCGAGGTTATTCAAGATTACTTAAACCAAACGAGTATGAATGTTCAAAGCACTTCCCAGGTCATTAAAACGACTGGAATGACACATGTGGAATTCCCTGTTCGTGTACGCTTTTCACCAAAAGATGAGCAGTTAACGAAGATTGAGCATTCAGCAACCTTTGTAGCAGATTTATTGCTAAGTGCGGTTTAAGAAAGGGGAGAAAAGCAATGCCACAAACTTATTGTGTGATTGGCTCTGGGGTAGCGGCTGTAAATGCTGCCAAGGCAATTCGTGATCAAGATCAAGATGGTAAAATCATTCTATTTGGTTCAGAACCGGCATTGCCTTATAACCGAATCAAGCTCTCAAAAGAGTTATTCTCAGATTTGACAAGTTCTAAGGTACTACTAAAGAAGGAAAAATGGTACGAAAAGAACTCTATTGAGATTGTAAATAAAAAGATTACTAGAATAGAACCCAATAGTTCAATGATTGTGACCGCCGATGGAGCAACCGTTGAATATGATAAGCTACTCATTTGCACAGGCGCGAAGAACCGGAAGCTGCCAATCGAGGGTGTGGACTTACCAGGAGTCTATACGATTAGAGAGAGGCAGGAAGCAGAAGATTTCAAGGCGTTTATTGTAAACAAAGAGAATGTTGTCAATGTTGGCGGTGGGATACAAGGTATAGAAACGGCATGGTCACTGCATAAAGCGGGCAAAAAGGTTTCGATTATTGAAGCTGCTCCGAGACTCATGGCGAGACAGCTGGATGAACGAACAAGCAAACTTCTCCAACAGAAGGTGGAAGCGGCAGGGGTTCGAGTTTATGTAAATACAGGGATAGAAAAGGTAGAAGGTGCCGATCAGGTTTCAGCTGTGATAGCTGGGGGAGAAAGTATTCCATGTGATAGTGTCATCTATTCCATTGGGGTGATTCCAGAATTAGAGCTTGTGAGTGGGTCTGACATTCAAACAAATCGAGGCATTATTGTCAATGAACGTATGGAAACTAGTGTTCAAGGAATCTATGCCGCAGGAGACGTGACGGAGTTAAATGGGGTGGTAGAAGGCTTGTGGGGAAGAGCAATGGACCAAGGGAAGGTTGCTGGACATAATATGGCATCACAGACTCCAGTAGACTACCAAAAAGCGACGCCAATTACCGTTTTAAATGCTTTTAACCTTGAGTTATTCTCGATTGGAATGGTAGATGAAAGTCAATGTGATGCAACGATTACGGAGGAGTCTGATGAACATCCGTATACAAGAGTATTTATCAAGGAGAATAAACTGGTTGGTGTAATCGCCCATGAAGGGGTAGCAGAATCCCTTCCTTACAAAAATGCCATTGAAAGCCAGGTTTCACTAATGGGAATCGACTTTAGCCAGATTTCAATCGCAGCATTGCTGACGGAAGTAACAGAGCGACTAACTGTTTCGCTCTAAATGGAAAATAGGAGGAAAATGACATGAAAAAATATATTTGTAAACCTTGTGGCTATATTTATGATCCAGTAATTGGGGACCCAGACGAAGACGTCGAACCAGGTACTGCATTTGAAGACCTACCAGAAGACTGGGTGTGCCCAATGTGCGGAGAAGATACCGACCATTTTGAAGAAATTAAAGAGTAATTAAATAGAGAGAGGCGGCTAGATTCCTATGGAGTCTAGTCGCTTTTTTGGTGGGGGGGCATAGAAAAAGTAAATAGAAGTAGGGAGAAGGTAAATAAAAAGAGTAAAAGTGAAAATAGAGCGTTGTTTTATGAAAATAGAAATTAGAAATGAAAATAGAACAGGGAAAAAGGTAAATAGATGCAGGGAAAGTGAAAATAAAAGAGGAAAAGCTGAAAATAGAGTACCGTTTTATGAAAATAGAAATGAGAAATGAAAATAGAACAAGGAAAAAGATAAATAGATGTAGGGAAAGTGAAAATAAAGGAGGAAAAGCTGTAAATAGAGTACTGTTTTATGAAAATAGAAAAGAAGAATAGAAGTTTTGCTATGAAGCGGAGAGTAGCCTGGTACAGGAGGGTGATTTAAGTCACACCATGGCTTCTATGTGGATGCTATAGTTTACTTATAAGTTTAGATAATAGACTGAAACGAATAAAGGTGATGAATATGATAGAGCACAGCTGTACTCGTTGCACTCATTATGACCATGGTCCATGTGCCAAAAAGGTACCGATTTTTGGCTCGTTATCAGATGGAGAGATTTTAAAAATCACCAAAATGATTACCCATAAAAACTATAAAAAAGGGGAAGCGCTGATTCATGAAGGGGAGAAATCAGATAAGTTATTTATCATCAATAAAGGTCAAGTAAAAAGGTCGAAATATACAGTAAATGGGAAAGAGCAAATCCTAGATATTATTTCATGTGGTGATTTTTTTGGCGAACTAAACCTATTTAATGCTGAGCAGCCGACAAATTTTACGGCCTATGCCATTGAAGAAACTGAAATCTGTCAAATAACGAAAAAAGATATTGATGCTGTCATGGCAGTGCATCCTGATATTGCAATCAAATTACTAAAAGAAGTGACTCTCCGATTGGCCCATGCGGAAAACTTAGCACAAAATTTAGCAACAAAAGATCCTGAGGTCCGAATTGCGCAGATGATTATTGAGTTTTGTCAAAAATTTGGGACCAAAAAGGGTGAGGGGATTCTCATTCATCTGCCTATTACTAGGGAGGAAATTGCTAGTTATGTTGGGGTAACGAGGGAAACCATTAGCAGAAAGCTAAGCAAGTTTGAGGATTTGGGGCTTATCTCATTAGTCGGCAATAAACAATTGTTAGTAATAGATGAATCAGCTTTATTGGATTATACAAGATAGAAAAAGACGAGTCACTCCGCTGTGAAGAGGGGAGGGGGGCTCGTCTTTTTCTTTATAGAAATGTTTTTAGGGAGTTTGATTGAACAGCCCTTACCTTATTATTCAAAAGTAATTGTAGAGCTGTAGCCTAATTGCTGGAAGAAGGATTGAAGAATTTGCTCAGCACTTTCTTCTGCCTTTATGAGTAACCCTAGCTCGATGGCTTCCTGTTCTATTTGGCTTTTGGCTTTTGCCGCTAAGTCAAAGCCTTCGCTCCAATCGACTTCTTGTCGAAATAAACCTTCTTCAGAGTAGGTTTGAACTTTATCCATGTGAATGGATGGTTCTTGCAATAACTGTGCATGGGGAAGAACGATGGATATTTCTTTTTTATCTTCATTGGTTTTAATATCTTTTGAAGTAATCTCTTTTAGATCGACTCCAGCTAGAACTTTGGCAGGAACAATAAGCAGAAGTGTTCGTCTTGTTCCTGGGAAATTCACGTTAAGATCTTGATTAAAGAGTTTATTATCCTCTTCTTTTAAGACTGTGGTGACATAGGCTTCCGCACTGGTTAAAGTAGCTAAGTTTTGAATGCTTTCAACCATGCTGAATGACTCTGATTGAAAAGTACTACCAACAAAGATTTTGGAATAAGAAAAAATGCCGATAGAGCTTAAGCCCAAAAGAAGAAGTATAGCTAGAGTTAAACGAATACTCCATTTATCTGTAAATAGTACAAACCCACGTGGCTGCTGTGTTATAGTAGCAGCTGTTTCCTGGGCTGCACCATGTACCTCACTTTCCGCTTGTTGAAGTTTCCCTAATGGTTGCTGATCGTTCATGAAATACTCCTTTTTAAAATTCGACTAATATTGACATCATACCAAAGACTTGAAAAAGATGGGAGCCTTTGTGAGAGTTATAGGGTTTTGAATTTTTTTGAATTAGATGAATATATGGAGAGGAGTGAAAAAAACCCGCCCGCTACGAGATGTATACAATAATGTTTACGTGTTTACGATAGTGTTTACATGTATACAAAAAGTAAACAAAATGTATACAACCTAGTGTACAAGTAAACAAACTTGTATACATGTTGATTTATAGGCATGTGTACACAATTGTAAACATGTATACGTAAATGTATCTATTGTATACAAAATTGAATACATCAAAAGTAGGATTGACCATTTGTTGGTCATGCTATAATCTGTAAATAATAGAAAGATATTTTTTGAGAGGATGGATGTTATGAGTAATAGTAGAGTTTGTGCAGTAGACGTAGGAAATGATTCCGTAAAAGCCTTGTTTGGAAAAATGGATTATGAGCTTTACATACCGAATGTGATTGCTAGAGATACTGAAGATCGTCCTGTTATTGGGATTGAAGACTTAAATGAAAAAAATCCGATTGATGGAATTCATATTCGTGTTCACTCCCCTGCCCTGCAAGAGAATAATGCGATTTATCGTGTTGGGGATTTAGCAACTAAGAGTGCTAATGCTAGCGAGTTAGATCCAGGAAGCAGTAAATCTGAAGAAGATCAAACGCTAGTTATGCTTTTTGCTACCCTTGCATTAGATGCAGTTCGTGAAGAAAACTCTTCTATTTTTAAAAGAAATAATAATGTCATTGATGCGAACTACACACTAGGAACAGGACTTCCTTTACGTGAAGTGAAAGAAGGGAAAGATGTAGGGTACCGTTCACAGTTACTAGGTTCTGTACACCAAGTGGAGTTCCTAGTCACTCCTAAGTATCAGGGTTTAAAAGTAAATATTCGCTTTGACCAAGTGAAAGTTTACCCAGAAGGCTTTGCTGCCTATATTAATCTTGTAATGGACAATAATTTAAACATTATTAACCGTGACTTAATTGATAAAAATATCTTGATTCAGGATATCGGTGGACTATCAACAGATATTGCTGTAATCAAAAGTCGCAGTGTAGATGATGATAAAGCACAGGGATTTAATCTTGGTGTATCAGAAGCGTTAGAATCAATTAGAGAAGAAATCCGTTCTAAGCATGGAGTTGAACTAGATAGCCGTCGTGATGTAGTTGAAATCATTACTCGTAAGAATAATCGTAACCACATCATGGTAAGAGGTAGTCGCACAAGTGTTCATGACATTACGGACCGCATCTTAGTTGATTTAGCGAAGAAACAATATCGTCATTTACGCAACGTTTGGCAGAAAAACTCACAAACTGAGATTTGCTATTTTGTTGGTGGAGGTTCAATGGTCTTAAAAGAATATCTCAAGACATTGAACAATAATTTGGATGGCTATAATATTGAGTTTTTTGAGGATGAAAAAGAAAGCATCTGGATGATGGCGAATGCTTATTACAAGCTAATCTCTGATTTTGTTCGTAAAACAGAGAAAACACAGAAAGCACCTAAAGAGCCTGTAAAGCAAAATGCAAACAAGTAAGTAAAATAAGGTGATTTCATGGATAAAAAGGGAACGTCTCGCATCCAGAGGGGGCAGGCAATTACATTTCGCCTTCCTTCTGACACCCCTGATCATATCTTAAGGCAATTTCAAAAGCTAAAAGAGACAGAGAAACGCAATTTTTCTAGTAAAATAGCTGAATTTGCCATTGAAGGGGTCAGCAATACGCTTGCAAAAGAGAAAGAAACAATCACCATTCCGCTTCCAAAACAGTTGAGCAAAGAACAACGTAATTGGCTTAAGCATTCGCATTCCGAAGCAATGCTCGGGACCATTGTTTATCATTTGCTTACCGATCCGGTGCGCGCGTCTGCCATTTTAGCGACATTAAACAGTAATTCGTTAGATATTGATGAAGCCTTATATCTTCAAGAAGAGCCAACGATTGACTCCTCCCCTATCCAAGAGGAAACTGAAAGTACAGTGGACACATTTGAAGATGATTTAATGGATTTTGACTGGGAACAGGCGAGTCAAGAAGGAGCGGCAGCAAAAGAAGAACCTGAACCTGAAGAAGAGAGTTTTGATGATCTAATCGGAGGGTTCTTAGCGAAAATGAATCAATAATATCTTGAAGGCCACCTGTTTGAGGTGGTCTTTTCGACTTGGAATAAGCGGAAGTAGGAAGGTTTTACCTCAGCGATTTCTCTAACTCTAAGTATTGAGCGAGTCGGCTTGTTTGAGCTAAATGGAAATTACTGTTTCAGAACGTTATAATGAGGCATACAAGATTTTAAACAGATTGGACGAATTTGATGGGAAAGAACTTAATCGTAAAACAAAAGTATGCAAATAAGTTTAACAGTGGTTATCCACTTATCTTTAAGGATGCCATTTTGAATTTAAATGAGGTTAGTGAGGAAGGTACGATTGTACGACTGGTAAATGAGAAGAAACAATTTCTCGCTAAAGGGTATTACGGAAAGCAAAATAAGGGCTTTGGTTGGGTCTTAACGAGAGACGAACAGGAGCAGTTTGACCGCAATTTTTTTATAAAGAAATTGAGCAAAGCGATTCAACGAAGGAAGGCTTTGTTTGATGCCCCTGACACGACTGCTTTTCGTGTTTTTAACGGTGAAGGAGATGGTGTAGGCGGGGTTACCATTGAATACTTTGATGGCTATTATTTAATTCATTGGTACAGTCAGGGCATTTATACATTTAAAGAAGTGATCATCGATTCTTTAAAAGAGATCGTTGAGTTTAAAGGGATTTATCAGAAAAAACGGTTTGATACGAAAGGCCAATATATTGAAGATGATGATTTTGTTACTGGTGAACGTGCATCATCTCCGCTAATTGTAAAGGAAAATGGGATGAATTTTGCGGTTTACTTAAATGAAAGTGCCATGGTAGGGGTTTTTCTTGATCAAAGAGACGTGAGGAAAACGATTCGAGAGCGCTATGCTCAAGGGAAGACGGTGCTTAATACATTTTCCTATACTGGTGCCTTTTCGGTCGCTGCAGCGCTTGGAGGAGCGTCTAAAACAACGAGTGTAGATTTAGCGAACCGGAGCCTCCCGAAAACACAAGAGCAGTTCGAGATCAATGGGATTGATGTTGAAAAGCAGGATATTCTTGTTATGGATGTGTTCAAGTATTTTAAATATGCGGTGAAGAAAGAAATCAAGTTTGATTTGGTTATTCTTGATCCCCCGAGCTTTGCGAGGTCCAAAAAATTTGTATTCAGTGCTGAAAAAGATTATAAAAACCTTTTAAAAGAAGCTATTGCCATCACCGAGGATAATGGGGTCATCGTTGCCTCTACAAATGCAAGTAATTTTGATATGAACAAGTTCAAAGGTTTTGTAAAAACATCCTTTAAAGAGAGTGGAATCGATTATCAAATTTTAGAGGAGTTTTCTTTGCCAGAGGATTTTAATACGACGAATAAGTTTCCAGAGGGAGACTATTTAAAGGTGTTATTTTTGAAAAAACGATCATAGATTTTAACATGAAGAAAGGTGGATTCGTAGTGAATCCACCTTTTAACTATTTAAATCACGCCTTGAGCGATCATTGCATCGGCAACTTTTGTAAATCCAGCAATATTGGCACCAATGACTAGATTGTCAGGGTGACCAAACTCTTCAGCTGCTTTTATGCTGTTGCGATAAATGTTCTTCATAATGTCTTGTAGCTTGGCATCTACTTCATCAAATGTCCAGGACATTCTCATGCTGTTCTGGCTCATTTCAAGAGCAGATACGGCTACACCACCGGCATTAGCTGCCTTTGCAGGCCCAAATAGAACTCGGTTTTCTAGGAAGAGATCAATCGCTTCTAGTGTTGATGGCATATTTGCACCTTCACCAATCGCTTTTACTCCATTTTCAATTAGAGTTTGGGCGGAAGCTTCGTCAATTTCATTTTGTGTTGCACAAGGTAAAGCAATATCACAAGGAATCTTCCAAATGCCTGTGCAACCTTCGTAATATTCAGCTTCAGGATGTTCAAGAACATAATCGCTAATACGTTTTCTTTCTACTTCTTTTAAACGTTTTACTGTATCAAGGTTGATGCCATTGCGATCATATACATATCCGTTTGAATCGCTACATGCGACTACTTTAGCTCCAAGTTGGTACGCCTTTTCGATTGCATAGATGGATACATTTCCAGATCCAGAAACGACCACTGTGCTGTCTTTAAAGCTTAATCCTTTATCTGCAAGCATTTCTTCAACAAAGTAAACCGTACCGTATCCAGTAGCTTCAGGACGTGTTGGGCTGCCACCGTAGATAGGAGCTTTACCAGTAAGAACGCCGGCTTCGTAAGCCCCACGGATTTTCTTGTATTGACCAAATAAATAGCCAATCTCTCTAGCACCTACACCGATATCGCCTGCTGGAACATCGACATCTGGTCCAATATGGCGATACAACTCTGTCATAAAGCTTTGAGTGAATCGCATGACTTCACCATCTGATTTTCCTTTCGGATCGAAGTCAGAACCACCTTTTCCGCCGCCAATTGGTAGACCGGTTAAGGAGTTTTTGAAGATTTGTTCAAAGCCAAGGAATTTGATGATGCTTGTATTGACAGACGGATGGAAACGTAATCCACCTTTATATGGACCAATTGCGCTATTGAATTGAACGCGGAAGCCACGGTTTACTTGGACCTTACCGTTATCATCGACCCAAGGAACACGGAAAGTAATCATTCTTTCTGGTTCGGCAATGCGCTCTAAAATATTGTGTTCAATATATTTAGGATATTTCGCAAAGATCGGAACAAGAGAGTCGAAAATTTCCTTGGCAGCTTGGTGGAATTCAGCTTCGTTTGGATTTCGTTTCACGACAGCCTCATATACTTTGTTTACGTATTCTTGAGCTGCTTGTCGTTCAAGCGTAGAGGCTTGGTTTGTCATTATTGCCATGTGGGTTCCTCCCTTGTAAGAATAAATTATATTTAAAGGTTTGTTAGAAATACTGTTTTCAATATGCTAAATTTTAAAATTATTTTTAATCTAAATCAATCTAAGATTCAGATGAGAGTGATAACAATTTTAGATGAATGCGTTAACATCAAGGGTCCACGCACCCATTTGAAGCAAAAAAAGGCCCTAAAAAGGACCTTTTTCATGATGGATCAGGACGGAATCCTAGAATACAAACAGCCAAAGGAAATATAAAGCCATCGTGTTTAAACCAACAGGTAAGGCAAACTGTGCCCATTCTTTACTGGTAATGTCTAATTTTCCTGCGGCAATAATATTGGGGATGTTTCCAGGGACAAGCATTCCCCCACTTATTAACAATCCTAAAAGAATCGCTTGAATGGTTTCTGTGTTCATCGCAGGACTAATTTCTGCGGCAGCCAGTGTAGCGTTATCCAAAACTGCTGAAAGCATATTGATCCAATATAAAAGTGCTGGATGCAAATCTAGAATATAGCGGGTGATAAAAGGTTCAAACCCACTGCCAAGGAAAGTGAGCCCCATGACAAACAAATAAATTTTAAAACCACGAATGAAGATGTGTGGATAGGTTTCCGGCTTTTGATCGGTATCCTGTCCTTTTAAATTTTTCCGCGGATTGACAAACAGCATGGTTAAAAAACCAAACATCAAAATGGCAAATATCACTTCAGGTCCAATTAAATTTAGCAAGTAAAAGAAATTTTCATCTAACTTACTGACCGTAATCGTTGATAATGGCTCGCCAATTGGAGTAAGAGCTGCTCCAAGTCCAATAGAAAAACAAGCTAAAATGGTAAAACGAACGCGAGATTCACGATTAAGTGGCAACACATTGCTGATGATGACGAGGATAATGGCTGCAATAATGGCTGTGATAAAGCTGGAGACCAACCCTAAAAAAATCACGGTTAACCCAGCAAATAGCCGAGGAGATAAAGCCCGGCTTAATGCTAAAATTGACCTCTCCAATTGGGAATGCAACCATTTTGTCAGCAAACCAGCGATGATAACAGCAATCGTAATTTTAATGGGATCGATCAGTGCTTTATACATCAAACTAGCATCGAGAATGCCACTAATGAAGGCAGCTGCAAGTCCCATGACAAACAGAAAAACCTCCAAGTTCTGCTCAACCTTTGACACGGTAAAGGGCAAAAATAACACCAAAATTAAAATAATCAATAACCCCATATGCACCCAATTCCTTTACTTTATAATGTATAACCTATTGTATTAAGACTTTGGACAAAGTATCACTCCTTTGTCCAAAGTTTCCATGAAGCCTCAGAATAGAGAGGATGGTAATCTTAAGAAAGTCTTAAGAAAAAGGAACAGCTTTCGTTAAGAAATCCTGTTTATACTAAGGACATGCAAAGAGACGGCGGGGGAATGAAAATTGGAAAAGTATAAAGTGCTTGTAGTGGATGATGATAAGGAAATTCGCGATGCAATCGAGATCTATTTAAAAAATGAAGGGATTACCGTCCTGAAAGCAAAAGACGGAATTGAAGCGCTTGAGATTTTAAATGAACAAACCATTCACTTGATGGTTCTCGATATTATGATGCCAAGGATGGATGGCATTTCAACAGCATTTAAAATAAGAGAAGACAAAAATATCCCAATCATTATGCTGAGTGCTAAAAGTGAGGATACCGATAAAATCCTTGGGCTTCAGGTTGGTGCCGATGATTACGTAACCAAGCCTTTCAATCCCCTTGAATTGATTGCTCGGGTGAAGTCACAGCTACGAAGATACGTGACGCTAGGGACATTTGAAGGAAGCGGAAAGGTCATTAACCTGAATGGGTTAACAATCGACCCAGATGCAAAGGTTGTGACGGTTAATGGGGAAGCAATTAAATTAACACCAATTGAGTATCGAATTGTTGAGCTGTTAATGAAGAATGCCGGCCGAGTATTTTCGATTCATGAAATTTATGAAAGGGTTTGGAAAGAACCAGGTTTCAACGCTGAAAATACGGTAGCCGTTCATATCCGTAAAATCCGTGAAAAAATTGAAATTGATCCAAAAAATCCAAGGTATTTGAAAGTGGTGTGGGGAATTGGCTATAAAATCGAAAAGTAGTTTTGTTAAACTGGCGATTGTGTTTATTTTACTTACGTATGGGCTATGTGGGGTTTTTACCGTTTTGACAACAGGTGGAGAATATTTCAAGTCCTTTTATAAAACGGAAGAATTTCGCGGAGAGTATGATTATTTTCTTGATACTCTAACGTTATTTGAATTGAATGATCGAACAAAGGCAGACGCAAAAAAGGCCATTACTGTCACAAAGGAAGAGATTGAAGAACATCGTACACGGTACGGAGACTTGGCAAGCCAGATTGCGAGTATTGAGAACCAATATAAGTATCAGATTGAAGAGGCGATTGCAGCTGATAATGAAAAGGCAGTCGAGGTTTACAAAGCTGAACGGGATGCGAAGATTGCCGATATTACCGAGAATTTTAAAAATGATGACCATGTTCGAGAGAAAATTGTCAAAGAGAAAGAAGAACAAGTTGATGCTTATTTTGAGAACAGAGAACAATATCGATCTAGTTTTCTTCAATATCAGGAATCATTTATTTATTATTTGAAAGATACCCAGAGTGGCAAGGTTTTTACCAATTTAGAAGTTGATAAACAGCAACCCATTGAAGAGATGGTAAGTGAAAAGGAAATGGCCTTCGTTCAATATTATCCGAGCAGAGAGACTGGCTATTTTACTGGTCAATACATGAATGTGGAATACAATGAAATCATGTCTGAATTGACAAAAGAAAGAATGTTGGAGGGTGTGATCGCTGTTCCTAAAGCACAACCTGCTAGCAGTCCGATTAAGAGATGGGCTGAAGAATTTCAAGAACGGCAACTAAGATTTAATCTTTTTGCTGGGAGCAGTGTGCTTGCCATTATCCTAGGTTGGTTCTTGAGAAAATGGGCAAGGTTCTCAGAAGATTGGGATGCGAAGTGGGAAAGGTTTTACCGTTATATTCCAATCGATGTAAAAGTTGTATTATTAGGTGGCACAGGAATAATTACGATTCTTTGTTTCTTTCTACTCAATGACTCATTATTATACTTTGGTTTTCATGATATGGTTGATTCGATTGTAGCTTTATTGATGGCAAGCTTCTTCATGCTAGCCTTGTTTCTACAAGGGAGAAGTATATGGAAACTGCTCCCGGTTTCTCTTCAGGATACGCAACAAATGGAGAATTTTAAACAAGAATGGAAACGAAGCTGGCTTTATCGAATCTATCGAATGTTAAAGGATGCTTTTTTAAACCGAAGCATCGGAACGCAAATGATCTTATTATTGATGGTGGTCTTTTTCTTAGGAGCCTTTACTGTACTAGTGGTGGTTGAACCAATCTTTTTGCTAGTCTATGGATTCCTATTTATTGCAGGTGTATTCGCGCTTATCATTTTGCTCAGGTATACAGGTTATTTTAATAAAATTGTTCAAAACACTGATGAATTGGCAGCAGGAAGGATGGGACCGGATCTACCTGTTAAAGGGAAATCGGTACTAGCGAAGCTTGCAGGAAACATTAATATTTTAAAGCACGGTGTCAAACAATCAAAGAATGAACAAGCAAAAAGTGAGCGGCTCAAAACAGAATTGATTACAAATGTCAGCCACGACCTCAGGACTCCGCTGACGTCGATTATTACTTATAGTGAACTTCTAAAGACACCAGATTTGGGCGAGGCCGATCGTAAGGCGTATATTGAAATCATTGACCGTAAATCAAAGCGATTAAAAGTGTTGATTGATGACTTGTTTGAGGCTTCAAAAATGGCGAGCGGAAATGTTGAACTTGTAAAAGAAAGAATTGATCTTGTCCAATTATTACAGCAGGCGTTAGCTGAGCATAATGAAGCAATTGAAGAGGCTGGATTGCAATTACGTATTGCCACACCGGAAAAAGCAGTCTATGCTTTGGTAGATGGGCAAAAGCTATGGAGAGTATTTGATAATCTGATTGGCAATATCCTAAAATATTCTTTAGAACATACAAGAGTTTATATCACCTTAAAGTTGGTAGAAAACCAAGCTGTTCTTACCTTTAAAAACGTGACAAAATATGAACTAAATGAGAATATTGATGAGTTGTACGAGCGATTCAAGCGAGGCGATGAGTCGCGGAATACAGAGGGTTCTGGTCTTGGACTAGCCATTGCCAAATCGATTATTGACCTTCACCAAGGGCAGATGGACATTTCTGTTGATGGGGATTTATTTAAAGTGACCATCGCTTTGGAGAATGTTCAGTAGAGTTTGTCCTATTAAAACTAGCATAATGAGGTAGGTACGTTTCATGATTGAGTTTTTGGATATTTTAAAAGCCATCATTCTTGGGATGGTTGAGGGGCTGACCGAATTCGCTCCTGTATCTTCAACAGGTCATATGATCATTGTGGATGATATGTGGCTGCAGTCGAATGAATTTCTTGGGAAATATGCAGCCAATACCTTTAAGGTTGTGATCCAATTAGGATCAATTTTGGCAGTAGTGATTATTTTTAGAAAGCGTTTTGTAGAAATGTTAGGGCTAGATGGAAAGAAAACAGAGAGAACTGAGGGGCGCTTAAAGTTAACGACTGTGATCGTCGGACTTATCCCTGCTGGTGTTTTAGGTGTTCTTTTTGAAGATTTTATTGATGAGCATTTATTCTCCTTGTCAACCGTGTTAATTGGTTTGGTAGTTGGAGCCATTTTCATGATTATTGCCGATGTCTTTCGCAAGAAGACTCCATCTGTGGAAAGTGTCGACCAAATTAGTTATAAGCAGGCATTTACGGTTGGACTTATTCAATGCTTTTCACTCTGGCCAGGGTTTTCACGCTCCGGGGCAACGATTTCCGGCGGTGTGTTGCTGGGCATGAGTCACCGAGCTGCTTCTGATTTTACGTTTATTATGGCCGTTCCGATCATGGCGGGGGCAAGTCTTTTGTCGCTTGTGAAAAACTGGCAGTACTTTTCGGTTGAGGCCTTGCCGTTCTTTATCGCTGGCTTTATTACAGCATTTGTGTTTGCGATTGTTTCGATTCGCTTCTTCTTAAAGTTAATTAATAAAATTAAGTTGATCCCTTTTGCCATCTACCGAATTGTCATTGCGGCTTTAATTTTCTTCATATATTTCTAAGAAAAGCGTAAGGCGCCCTGCTCAGCGGCGTATGACTGGGAGCTGGGAAACACCCTAAGTGTAAAAATTTTATAATTTTTTCAAAATAGAGCTGACTCTTAAACATTAAGAGTCAGCTTATTTTATTATTTATGCTTTTTCTTCATATAGCTTTGCAATCTCAAGAATGACGTTCACCGCTTTTTCCATATTATCAACGGAAATATATTCGTAGCGGCCATGATAGTTTTCGCCACCGGTAAAGACATTCGGGGTTGGCAGTCCCATATAGCTAAGTTGGGAACCATCTGTACCACCACGAATCGGTTTAACAATCGGCTTGATGCCTAGGTTTTCCATCGCTTGGTAAGCAAGATCGACAATGTGTTTCACTGGTTCGATTTTATCTCTCATGTTGTAATACTGGTCGTTCATTTCAAGGGTAATCTTGTCTTGTCCGTACTTCTTCTGAAGGTCGTCAACAATGGAAGCCATCGTTGCTTTGCGGTCCTCAAATTTCTCACGGTCATGGTCACGGATAATATACGCTAATTTTGTTTCCTCAACGTCTCCACTAATCGAAATGAGATGATAGAAGCCTTCGTAACCTTCTGTATGCTCAGGTGCATCCTTAGCAGGGAGCTGTTCGTTTAATTCCATAGCAATTTTAGCTGAGTTGACCATTTTCCCTTTTGCGGTTCCAGGGTGGACATTCTTCCCTTTAATGGTGATTTTCGCTGCAGCTGCGTTAAAGCTTTCATATTCGAGCTCACCAAGTGGTCCACCATCCATTGTATAAGCATATGTAGCATCAAAGGCTTTGACATCAAAACGGTGTGGACCGCGACCGATTTCTTCATCAGGAGTAAAAGCTACGCGAATCTTTCCATGTTTGATTTCAGGGTGCTGAATCAGATAGTTCATTGCCGTCATAATTTCAGCAACTCCCGCCTTATTATCCGCACCAAGGAGGGTTGTTCCATCCGTTGTGATCAAGGTATGGCCTTTGTATTGCGGTAATTCAGGAAATTCCTTCGTTGATAGGATGATTTGTTGGTCTTCGTTTAAAACGATATCGTTGCCATCGTAGTTTTCAACAATTTGTGGATTGACGTTTTTACCTGTAAAGTCAGTCGCCGTATCCACGTGGGCTAAAAAGCCAATTGTTGGTACATCTTTGGTTGTGTTTACTGGCAATGTCGCCATTACATAACCATTTTCGTCAATGGTCACATCTTCCATGCCAATGGATTTCAATTCTTCAACTAATTGGTTTGCTAAAACCAACTGCCCAGGTGTCGATGGACAGGTTTCACTGGTCTCATCGGATTGAGTGTCTACTTTTACATAGGAAATAAATCTTTCCACCATTTCTTCTCTCATGCTTTTTCCAACTCCTATGATTTGATAAAAATAGTTTACCACAACTAGGGAATATGTATCAGTTTGTAAAAATGGAGATGAATTTTGTCGAGTATTTTTTTTCAAAAAATAAATTTGTTGATTTTTGGGTACATACGACTAGAAAAACAAGGAATTTTTTGAAAGTTATTGCAATAATAGCTGTAACACATGACTTTCAGCTTAGTTTTATATGGAAAATCTCTAGATATTTTGTAGAAAGACGCCAGGGAAATATAGTCATAACGTCCCTGTTTTCTGAATATTTTATATGTTACGATTTATCCACTAAATATTTCGAGGTTCGAAAGGAGAACACCAATGAAGAAGAAGTTATTTTCTGTGCTGACTACTGGAGCACTCGCTCTATCTTTATTAGCTCCTGCTGTTGTTCCAGGGAACACAGCTGAGGCAGCAACAACACCAAAATGGGATGTTGAGCGTTACGGCGATCGCATTGACGTCGATGGTCAATTAAACACTTTAGCGAATGATGAGGAGTTCTTGAAAAAAGCGGAAGCGAAGATTAAGGAGCAGGCTGGGGAAGTTCAAGAGGATGCTGCAGAAGCTGGAAGTTCTGAGTCTGAGAATAAAAATTTTTCATATGACGGAGGAACGAAATTATTCCTTAATCGAGACCTAGATTTTAAAGAATTTACCTTGCGTAGCGTTGGTGAGAATGTTGAGATTTGGGTAGCCAACGATCTTTCATTTCCAGATGATCGTCCTGCACATGTTGTGACACAAGAACAAGTGGACAAGCTTCGTGATGAGTTTGATAGTAATATTTATCCAAAAGCAACGGAGTTCTTTGGTACACCAGATCAACTTGATGGATCTCATTCACCACTTCCGGGGATGGTAGGATTACCGGAAGGATATTATGGGGGCAGTGACAAGGTAATTATGCTCGTTGATAACATTATTGATGAAGGATACACTAACCCGGATTATCCATTCTTTGTTGCTGGTTTCTTCTGGCAAACACTAGAAAACTATATTGACCGTAATATCATTACAATTGATACAAATAGTTGGGAAACTCGTCTTGAAAGCACTTTCTTCGGGACAACGATTCATGAGCTTCAGCATTTGATCCATGCGGATAATGATGGCGATGAAGAGACTTGGATTAATGAAGGGATGTCGACGTTTTCTGAGTATCTAGGTGGATACGGCCTTGATTCTAGTTCAATTAATTTTTATTTAGACCATCCAGAAAACTCTCTAACTCTATGGGATGACCACGTTGGCGCAGAAACTGGACCAGAAACGATTGCTGATTATGGACAGGTTCAACTTTTTACAACTTACCTAAATGATAAGTATGGACAAGAATTTATACGTGATCTTGCTTTAAATAAAGCGAATAGCATTGAAAGTATTGAACAAACATTTGAACAGCATAATATTGATATGACTTTTACTGAAGTCTATCAAAACTTTATTACAGCACTTGCAATCGATAGTAATCGTGTAGGTGGCGGAGTTTATAATATTGATAGTGTTGATTTACGTTCACTACCTGTTGATGCTGAAGGAACAAAGCGCGGCAAAACCGTCGATTATGAAAAGGCAGTGACTTTTGAAAAAGAAGGCGTTCCAGCATGGGGCGGTGACTTTAAGGAATTAGACTTTAAAGAAAAGATTCGCGGTATTAACTTTGACGGCGTGGATTTCTTAGGAACGCAGTGGAAAACTGTTGCAGACCCAGAAAATGAGGAAAACCAAGTACTTTGGGGTAATGAAGGCGATGAAGCGGACAATCATTTAATTTTTGAAGCGGATTTAAGTAGTGTTGATACAGCTACTCTTAATTTTGATCATTATCTTGATATTGAAGAGCAGTGGGACTTCGGTGTCGTACAAGTTTCAACAGATAATGGCCAAACCTGGACAAGCTTGGAAAATGAAAATACTCGCTCCGATGTAGTGGATGAAGGCTATCCGAAGATTAAAGAAAATGTACCAGGATTCACTGGGAATGTGAAGGAATGGCAGAATGAAACATTCGATTTGAGCCAGTATGCTGGTCAAAAAGTGCTTATTTCTTTCCGATACTTAACAGACTGGGGTTACAATGACACTGGTTGGTTCATCGATAACATTGAAATTCCTGAGATAGGATTCAGTAATGATGGAAGTTCTATTGAGGCATTTTCCTCATTAAATGAAGTTCTTGGTGAGTATGTTGAATACACAGTAACGTTCATCAATGAAAAAGAAGTTGGCAATAAAAAAGGTGCAAAAACAAATTACAAAGTGATTCATGTTGATCCTTTCAATGTAACAGAAGAGGATGCGTTGCAATTGCGTCAGTTGTTTAAAGATGGAAACAACTATATGATCACTTCTTACGCTGCACCTGCAGATCAAAGGAATTCAGTTGACTTCGAATATGAAGTAGAATTGAAAACAAATAACGGCAAAAAGAAATAAGCGATGCTGCGCTCCAATTATGGGGCGCAGTTTTTTTATTAAATAAACTTGGAGGCAAAAGCAAATCCTAAAGGAACACTAAAATGAGTTTGACTAGGAGGTTGAGCGTTTTTGCTGTATGACTGCATCATTATTGGTGGAGGAATTGCTGGTTTACAGGGGGCGATTCAGCTAGGGCGGTATCAACATAAAGTTCTTGTGATTGATGCAAATGAAGGACGGTCTACCATTTGTCAAAGCTATCATAATATCTTGGGATATCCTGATGGAGTAAGTGGTCCAGAGTTACGTC
>Ga0182742_1002484_pt1 | contig 20249 bp, 19 predicted proteins | sample eDN5th37CBELigMG_FD_128880 | JGI IMG/M metagenome (GOLD analysis project Ga0182742, IMG submission 128880) | Enriched Miracle-Growth compost microbial communities from Emeryville, California, USA - eDNA 5th pass 37_C BE-Lig MG (version 2)... ... | reverse complement strand
CAAACGAATTTTGGGAATAAAAAAACCACCTAAATGGTGTAGCGTAAATATTGAGAATACTACTACAAAAAAATAAGGCGTTTGCTATGAAACATCGTGATTAACGACATCACAACATAAATTGAAAAATGATATTCTATTAATCCACTACTTACAGCTATGGTGGTAATGCTTGACAGAGTCAATATTAGTATAATTACCCAAGGTATTCGATAGTCGGTAGGATACTTTGATAGACCTATAAATAAAAGGCCCCTTCATCGGATGCAAAGCATCGATAATGAAGGGGCTGTTTATAAATGCGAAGCTGTTACTCTACGCCAAGATACTTCTTAAATTCGGAGACCAGCGTTTTTTCTGATTTTCCAAAAGCACTCTTAAAGGCTGCAGATGGCTGAGAGCCCTTCGCAAAATCATTCAGGAGGTTTAAGTACTGCTCGTGGCTGTAGTTTTGCTCAAGGAAGAATACCATACTTTCAAACGAGAAATATTCATCCGGATACGAATTTAAGTCGGCAAACAATTGGATGTTGTCCCAGTCGATCGGCGCCCATCCTGAAGCACTATTCCGCCTCTTGAGTTCGTCTTTGTAGTAGGCAAGGTCACGCTTGTCGCCAGCCGGATCGGTGGAAGGTCCGTACTGGGAATAGCCGAGTATTTTCTTAGCAACGTAATCAGCTTGTCCTTCAAGCAGCCAGCTCGTTCTGCCGCTTAGCGCAGATCCAAGCTTGTAGATATCCCATATTTGATGCTGGTAAGCATGGGCCAGTTCATGGACAAAAACAAACCGGACGCTTTCATCACCGGCCATATTATAGTTTTCTTCGACCGCCAGTTTGATGGCATTATACTGCGGATTATGGAATGATCCAGAGTCAATCTTAAAAATGCCGTCGTCATCATGAATCCACAGCTCCACCTTTTCTGTTATCCCCGCTCCAAAGTATTTATCGAGAGCCTTAATGGTATCTTCAGCCTCCGTGTAGAGATAGTGAAACTTTTGGTCGGCCTTAGGTGTGAAATGAAGAATGAGATCCTTCGTTTTGTAGGTGATCCAACCATCTTGAACTGGGGCTGTTGAAGTGGTTTCTTGCTCACTGAGCTTCTGTTCAAGCTCCGCGATTCTTTGCTCTGCTTTCTTAAGCTTCTCTGCATCGGTTGAATTCGTGTTCGCTGCTTCCTTTGGTGTGATTGAAATCGTGTACGAGTCACCATTCCAATTGACCTCCTGGTCTAAGGACTCTGCAACGAATCGGAGAGGTACGTAGGTGGTTCCATTATAGACAAATCCGTTGTTGTTTTCAGGTGCATGCTTTTCAACACCGTTGAAGAGATACTTTAAGTTATAGAAGCTGACATTAATACTGGTTGCTGAATTAGAGGCGTAGGCAACTCCAGAGAAGAGCACTGCAAAAAGTGTGAAGGCAACACTTATGCGTGCTAAGGTACTGTGGTTTTTCATGATGTGCATTCTCCTTAAGTAAATGAGTTGGATTGTTCTGTAATGGCTTCAATCACGAATGAAAATCATTACGTGACGATTCATTATCTATCGGTGCCGGTATAGTGGTCAAGTAGGACTAGTACTGATATTCCGCAATTGAGGCAGCGAGTGCCGGAGAACAGGGGGAGGGCTTTGCAAAAGCGTCGAAAACCAGACGAAGTGACCGAATGTGTGACTAGATTATGACTTTCCGTACTATGGCGCTGTGACTTGATTCCGGTAAATTGTGAGTAATCAAATAGCTGGAACAAGAAGGAGCGATACCATGGATACGAGTGGGAAGAAGACAGGTCTGGGAAAGAAAATGAGAAAAGGATTACAGGTTTGCTTGGCGTTGATCCTACTATTTTTAGCGGGGACTACCGCGTATGAGCAAATCGCAGCAAGCAAATCACACGAGAGGCATCCGGCCCCGGGAAAGTTGATCGATGCGGGCGGTGTTAAGCTTCATATCCACAAGCAAGGGCAAGGCGGTCCGACTATCCTGTTTGAAGGCGGCAGCGGAGGGGGCAGTAACTACTGGGAACCGATCGCGAAGCAATTGTCATCTGAAGCTACAGTCATTACCTATGACCGTGCCGGATATAACTGGAGCGATCGGCATGTGAGCAAACGGACGGGTGAAAATATTGTTAAAGAGTTACATACCGCTTTAGAACATGCGGAAATCGAAGGCCCATTCATCCTGGTTGGCCACTCGCTCGGGGGGATGTATGGAAGACTTTATGCACAGGAGTATAAGGACGATGTGGCAGGCTTGATCCTGCTGGACGCAAGGTCGGAAGACTTCTCGAAACAAACCGAAGCGATATTTGAGAATGCTGGTCTTGATCAGGTGACGCTGGGGGCTCCTCCAGAATGGCTGATTAAGTCATTGCGATTGACGGGATTATTGCGGCTGTTCAGAGAACCGATCATGAGCAGTTCTTACGAATCCAAGGAGGACATTGATTTCGCTGTGGATATCATGGTTACCAATAAAGCACTTGATGCCATGCGAGAGGAATTAATAGAAATGAAGCAAGTGGAGGATGCCATAAGAAATGTACATCTGGGTGATTTGCCGCTAACGGTCGTAACGGCAGGAAAAGAAACAGACTACACACAGGTCGGCTTCTCTCCAGAGGAAAGTAAGCAGATTACGGAAGAGTGGTTGAAAGAACAGAAAGCTATGCTTCAGCTCTCGACCAACAGTAAACAAGTGATTGCGAAGAACAGTTATCATCATATCCCCACGGATGAACCTGAATTGGTAATCGAAGTCATTCGAGAAATGATTGAAATGCTTCATAAATAAGAAGAACGATGTCCATATGACCATCAACAAGGAGAATATGATAAATATGCAAAAAAGGAAATTTTGGGCCATTACATGGCTCGTCCTTTTTTGATTAGTATAATCGTGTTTAACCACTTCCTGATGCCGATGTCTGAGGTACCCAAGAGGGAAGAGGTTTCCTCGACAACGTTCTCAGCTGAACTAGCAATGGATCATATTCAGCGGATTGCCCAGAAGCCTCGTCCCGCAGGTTCGGCGTATAATGCTGAGGATCGCTTGGTGGAAGTTCACAACCTCAGGACGACCATCCATGGCAGTGACAATTCGGGAACTCTTCTATATATATCTCATTATGACTCTGTGGATGAGGGGCCAGGGGCCAAATGATGATGCCGCTGGTGTGGCTATCATGCTAGAGACGATCAGAATTATGATGGCTTCACCTCAAGTGAAGAATGATGTGATGTTCCTTTTCACCGATGGCGAGGAGTATGGAATTCTGGGTTCGACGGCTTATGTCGGCAACCACTCCGTTGAAGAGATCAGTCTGGTCGTTAATTTAGAGGCTAGAGGAAATAAAGGGAAGTCCATGTTGTTCGAGACAGCGGAGCATAATTATGGGACGGTGCGGGAGTTTGTCGCCGCAGCTTCGATGCCATACGGATACTCTTTCATCAACGATATTTACAAGGTGCTGCCCAATTATACAGACTATGAGCCTTTTAAAGGGAAAGGTGCGCGGGGATTAAACTTTGCTTATATCGAAGGGCTGGATGTTTACCATAACGAGAAGGACAATATCGAGAGTGTGACACTGGCCTCTGTACAGCATAATGGACAAAACGCCATGGAAATGGCTCAGCATTTTGGAAATTTGGATTCCCGTTCTTTAGACACAACGAAAGAGAAGGCGGTCTACTTTAACTTATTCGGATATCAAATGATAGTGTTTTCCACAGATTACAACAAGGTACTTAGCCTCGCTGCGGCTCTTCTGTTCAGCATGGTTATGCTGATTACGTGGCGTAAGAGATCAACAACCTTCCGGAAAATTGGAATATGGTTGTTCACGTTGATAAGCCTAGCGATGATCTCATTTATCGTTGGAGCAGGTCTTATTTTGGGGAAAGCAATGTATTACGGATTAATCCCATTACCTGTAACCTTGATGATTATAGGCTTAGGCACCGCAGGGATCGCCGTCTCTGTATTCTTCATGATTAGGCGAAAGACCTGGTTGAGATGGAAAGCGAGATTAGGTGAATTGACTCTTTTAGATTGCCTTTTGTCGAATTTGCTTGTCGGAATGATACTGACGGGCTTATCCTATGGCTATACACCAAGCTCCAATTATTTATTCGCTATTCCTGTCTTCATTCAGTCCATTGTAATGCTTATTTACTATGGGATGGGAACACAGCAAGTGATTCGATGGATGTGTTCCATTCTTGCGGTTATTCCGGTTTTGCTCATTTTATTTCCTTTATGGTACATGGTTGGGTTAAGTATAGGTTGGATGGGGTTGCCTTTTCTAGTGATTATCGTATTATTGACGGCCCCTTATCTCATTCCTATGGTATTTTTGCCTGTGGCGGCAAGATCTTAGCTTTACATGAATTCGAGGGATGTGGTGTAAAGATGGAGATACACAGCAGTCGTTCCTGGGGGTGGGTCGATTGGTTTGTCATTGGCTTTCGATTCTTGGGCTTTGTGATCAGTTTGTGGAACGTATTAGGCAATGACTTGAGCGGACAACAGTATGGGTTTGTGCTTGCGTTTGTGCTTTTGGCCTTGGCGGTCCCCCAGTTGTTTTATTTGCCTGGGCACATTCGACCGGCAGGCTATATTGGTTCGGAAATAGCGGTTAGCGGGGCATTTACGTTGTATCTCTGGTCATTATCTTCAGAAGTGGCAGGCACGTTCTTCGTTTTCCCGTTTTTTGTTATCTGTTATTTATGTACGAAGAAATGGTTGTATTGGGTAGCGCCATTATGTCTAGGTGTTCTCCCTATATTGTTTTGGCTTGTACGAGAATACTCTCTTCAGGAAGTGATCGACCTCATTCTGAATTTATCCATCTTTGGTGCGGTTGGCTTCGGGTTTGGGGTGTTCATGCGTCAGAGAGATCAGCTTTCGAAGATGCTTCGGGCGATAGAGGAGAAGAATCGTATCCTGGAGCACTCGCTTAAACAGGTAGAGCAGATGACACTGTTAGAAGAACGGAGCCGCATGTCTCGCGAGCTCCATGATACCGTTGGTCATTCGCTTACCGCTTCTATCGTTGCGATGGAAGCCGTGCAAGCGTTGATCGATCGAGATTCGCAAGCTGCAAAGGAACGGCTTGGCCAGTTGATCGGGTTTAACCGGGGCCACTTGGACACTTTCCGGCAGACGGTGCACAATATGGCGATGAATGAACTCAAGCAGCCGATCGATGTGCTGTTGTGTCAAACCGCAGACGACTTTTCGCAACAGACAGGTACAGTAATCCAGGTTGAGATTCAGGGAAAGACAAATATACCTGTTACCGAGGCTATGAAGCTTACGATGCTGCGCTGCTTGCAGGAGGCGTTGTCGAACGCAACCAGGCATGGTCATGCTGCGAAGGTACAGGTAACACTGAAGTTAGAGGAGAAGCGAGTAACATTACATATACAGGATAACGGTGCAGGCTCAGATCGTTTGCAAGAAGGCTTCGGTGTCAAGGGGATGAGAGCACGGATCGAGGCGTTGCGTGGTACTCTTTCTATAAAATCAAGCTTTGGTGAAGGAACCGCGGTCACCTGTGTCATACCAATTGGGGTGTAGAAGAATGGAAACCATTAAGTTAATTATCGCAGAGGATCAAGAGCTTATCCGCACAAGTTTGCAGATCGTGCTGTCCATTGAGAAAGATATCGCTGTAGTTGGGTTGGCGGAGGATGGGGAACAGGCCATAGCCCTGTGCACTGACAAGAAGCCAGATGTTATCCTGATGGATATTCACATGCCAGTGATGGATGGAATCGAAGCCACGAAGCGGATCAAGCAGCTTTATCCGGATATCAAAATTATCATATTAACAACCTTTCAAGAAGTGGACTTCGTGGTCGAGGCGCTTCAAGCGGGGGCGGAAGGTTATTTGCTTAAAGCAATAGATACCAAGAACTTGGTTGCGGGCATTCGTGTTGTGGGTCACGGGGGCACTTTGATAACCCAAGAGGTGGCCAAAATGTTATTTTCAGAGCACATGCATAGGCTAAGCGGAGCATCGGGACCAACGGAAGACAAATATATACTTAGTAAACGTGAGCAAGAAGTGTTACATTGTCTAGCGGATGGGTTGGACAACCGGAGCATTGCAGAGAAGTTGTTTCTGTCCATGGGGACCGTGAAGAATTACATATCCAATCTGTACACGAAGCTGGATGTAGCGAATCGGACCGAGGCTGTCCGCAAGGCACAAAATGAGCATTTGCTGTAAAGTGACGGATTCGGAATAGGTGAGAGTTGGAAACGGTTTCATAGATGTGATTTTTTGAATTAAAGTGTGACTTTCATGTGACTTGTGCAACTAATCAGCTGTGACCGATTTTCGCTACACTATGAGCAATAAAACATAGAGGGAGCGAAATTAGATGAAACGGAAGTTAGTTGTCGTACTTGGAAAGTCGTTGTTAAGTATTATACTGTTGTATGCTGTTGTCATCGTTGGAAGTATTATATTGCAATTCATTCCTGGGGAAACAGAGCTGGGCCTTTTGTCGACTCCTATCGGATTAATGGTATCCGCATGGCTCATGTACGTATGGTTCGAGAAAAAGAAAGCATGGCCGATGGGGTGGCAGGACCGTAAGAGTGTGGGGAATTTCCTGATGGGAGGCAGCATTGCTGCCATCGTCATCGCATTGAGCGTGTCTATCATTCTTTTTACAGGAAACGTTGATGTTCAACAGATGCCATGGTCATGGAACGTTGTCCTTTTCCAAACCATTCTATTCTTATCTGTTGCCATAGGAGAAGAGTGGTTGTTCAGAGGATATTTGTATGGAATCTATAAAGAAGCGATTGGCATTCGATCGGCCGTCTTCATCAACTCGGCGATATTCACGGTCATTCACTTGGTTAACCCTGAAGGATTGACCCGCCCGATCGAGTACATTGTGATAGAGATGGTTAATATCTTCTTGTTGGCTGTACTTATGTCACAAGCCCGATTGTTCTCAGGGTCGCTGTGGATGCCCATCGGTTTGCACTTCATGCTAAATTTTTTCCAGTCCTCCATATTTGGCTTTAAGAATGGCGGTAAAGAGGTGGAGTCGTTGTTTCAGCTTACCTACGGGGATGCAAGTATTTGGAACGGAGCATCCTACGGTCTGGAATCAAGCCTCGCCTTCACACCGGTACTGCTTATTATTGTGGCCGTCTATGGTTGGCTGGGCAGGGGTTCGGTCCAGATCGGCAACTCCATAACGAAATGATGTGATAAGAAGACCGCAGTTCACAAGGGAACCGCGGTCTTTGATTATGAGCGGATGATTTGACCTTTCTCAGCATTTTCAATATGATAACTGTATAATCGAATACCCGGACGGAAGCGGGAGAGGTTCATAGCGTAAACCCTCTATAAAAAACTATGGAAACATGACAATCGGCCATGTCCATATGGACATGGCTTTTATGTTATATTCATAATTTTTAATAGAATGAGGCCTCTCTTGAAAATGTTCGGAGCATTTTACAAGGAGGTTTTTTTATTGAAGCAAGATAAGGCAATCATTGTGTTCAGCGGAGGGCAGGACAGCACCACTTGTCTGTTCTGGGCCAAAGAACGTTTTGAGGAAATAGAAGCGGTCACGTTTGATTACGGGCAAAGGCATCGTCTTGAGATTGAGTGCGCGAAGAAGATCGCTGGCGAGTTGGGGATTAGGCATCATATCCTCGATATGTCGCTGTTAAATCAGCTTGCGCCGAATGCATTGACGCGCGAAGACATCAAGGTAGAAAACCGGGAGGGCGGGCTTCCGTCGACATTCGTGCCCGGTCGCAATTTGCTATTCCTTTCCTTCGCCGGCGTGTTGGCGAGCCAAGTAGGGGCGAAGCATATTGTAACTGGCGTATGTGAAACGGATTTTAGCGGATATCCGGATTGCCGGGATATTTTTATCAAATCCTTGAACGTAACGTTAAATTTGTCGATGGATGAACCGTTCGTGATCCATACCCCGCTGATGGGGCTGAACAAAGCACAAACCTGGGAGCTTGCGGATCAGCTTGGCGCGTTTGAATTTATTCGCCAAAACACATTGACCTGTTATCACGGTGTCATTGCGGATGGCTGCGGCGAATGCCCGGCATGCAAACTGCGGAAACAAGGACTTGATGAGTACTTACGTTCCAGGGGGAAGCGTTGAAACATGTCTGATTTTAGAATTGTTGAGAAGCTGCAGGTCATTGGCAAAGATATTCAACCAAGCCAATTGAAATATCATGCTAAGCGAGTCCTTGTATGCAAAGAGTTTACGTTTGACGCGGCTCACCATCTGCATCATTATGAGGGGAAATGCAAAAATTTACATGGGCATACGTATCGCGCGGTCGTGGGATTCAGCGGGTTTACGGATGAGCGGGGAATTGCCGTTGATTTCAGCGAGATCAAGGAAATATGGGAACAAAAAATAGAAATTTATTTGGACCATCGCTATTTAAATGAAACGCTCCCGCCGATGAATACGACGGCTGAGAATATTGTGGTGTGGATCTATGAAAAGCTGGCTGAAGCGCTGCGTCATGAACCGCGACACCATGGGGTGTGTGTGGAATTTGTCAGATTGTATGAGACGCCTACAAGCTATGCTGAAGTGAGACGGGAGTGGATGGAAGTTGAGTAAGGTGCCCGTGATGGAGATTTTCGGCCCGACGATTCAAGGCGAAGGAATGGTAGCGGGCCAGAAAACGATGTTTGTTCGCACGGCCGGCTGCGATTATGCTTGTTCGTGGTGTGACTCATCGTTCACCTGGGATGGCAGCGGCAAGCATCTCATTGTACAAATGACAGCGGAAGAAATTTGGTCTGAGTTGAAGCGCTTAGGAGGGAGCGGCTTTTCCTTCGTCACCATCTCGGGAGGGAATCCGGCACTTCTTCCCCAGTTGGATGCGCTCATCGCCATTTTGAAAGAACATAAGATCAAGATCGGTGTAGAGACACAAGGGAGCCGATGGCAGGATTGGCTGGCTGAGGTCGATGAACTGACGATTTCACCGAAGCCTCCTAGCTCCGGGATGACACCGGACATGGATATGCTTTCTACGATTTTGAATAATAGGAGAGCTAGCAACGGAGATCAGCATGTATCTCTCAAAGTTGTGGTGTTTGATGATGAGGATTATGCTTACGCGAAACAGCTTTATTTTCAGTATCCGACGATTCCTTTATACCTTCAGGTGGGGAATGATGATCCGGCTTCGACCGACAATGCACAGTTGATTAGCCGATTATTAGGGAAGTACCGCGCGCTCATCGACAAAGTGATCACAGATGAGGAGCTGCGGGATGTTAGAGTACTGCCGCAGCTGCATACACTCGTTTGGGGAAATAAAAGAGGAGTGTAGAGATACCACAGGTAAACTTGTATTTCATATCCAACAGTGATAATGTATTAAATCGCTAAACTGGAATACTTCAATCCTGCAGGCAGTGTAAAGGATCGTATTGGTTTCGCTATGATAAAGGATGCTGAAGAAAAAGGACTTATCAATCAAAATTCGGTTATTATCGAACCCACAAGTGGAAACACAGGGATTGGGCTTGCATTCGCTGCAGCAGCATTAGGCTATAGACTAATTATCACTCTTCCTGAAAGTTTTAGCTTGGAACGCAGGAAACTTCTAACTGCTCTTGGTGCTGAATTAATTCTCACTCCTGCGACGGAAGGTATGTCTGGTGCTATAAAAAAAGCTGAACAAATCGCTTCGGAAATTCCAAACTCATTCATTCCGCAGCAATTCACAAACCCTGCCAATCCCGAAATCCATAAAAAGACCACAGCTGAAGAGATTTGGAGGGACACAGAGGGGGAAGTGGATATTTTTGTTAGCGGGGTTGGTACGGGAGGAACAATCTCTGGGGTCGGGGAAGTACTCAAGGACCGAAAACCGTCAGTTAAGATTGTAGCAGTTGAGCCTGCGCAATCTCCAGTTCTTGGAAACAGAGGTGCACATGAAATTCAAGGAATAGGTGCTGGATTTGTACCGGATAACTTTAATAGATCCGTTGTTGATGAAATTGTTCAGGTGAAAAATGATGAAGCATTTGAGGCAGCGCGTCAACTGGTGAGAAGTGAAGGGCTGCTTGTCGGAATTTCATCAGGAGCGGCAGCCTATGCTGCTGTCGAGCTTGCGAAAAGACCAAACAACAAAGATAAGAAAATCGTCGTTCTTCTTCCTGATACTGGAGAACGATATTTATCGACACCATTATTCGATGAAAGATAAAAGTTGACAAATAAACAAGTCATGCTGAAATAAAACGATTGATGGAGCTGACAAGGACAGCTCCATTTTTTGAACAAGTACTGTCAATATTTTGGAACAAGGGTTTATTTTTGGAATTAGGCAACTCCTTAATCACAACGAAGTGTTAGTATGGAGATACATAATGACGACAATTCGCTAAGAATAGAAAGGAGACTGATGGATGAAGGCGAAACAGGTAAGAAGATTTACAGGCAGCGAAATTATGACTGCTTAGAGCATATAAGAAAAGTGGTTGCTGAGGCTCCCCATAATAAAAATGAACCAAATATCCATACTACGATAAGGATTGGATATTAAAATTAAATGTAAGGGGAGCTAAGTGCATGAAAGCGTTGAGATGGCATGGTGTTAAAGATATACGAGTAGAGGATATTGAGGAACCGAAAGCAGGGAAAGGAAAAGCAAAAATTAAAGTGGAGTGGTGTGGAATATGCGGGAGTGACTTGCATGAATATACGGCAGGACCCATATTCATCCCAACCGAAACACACCCGTTAAGCGGTGACAAGGCCCCAATCGTACTTGGACACGAATTCTCCGGACAGGTTGTAGAAGTCGGCGAGGGTGTAACAAAAGTCCAGGTTGGGGATCGAGTTGTCGTGGAACCCATATATGCTTGTGGTGAATGTCAGCCTTGCAAACAAGGGAAATATAATCTTTGTGTGAAAATGGGCTTTTTCGGCTTAGCCGGCGGAGGCGGCGGCTTTTCGGAATATGCTGCCGTTCCTGAAGTAATGCTCCATAAAATTCCGGATAGTGTCTCCTTCGAACAAGGTGCTCTTGTAGAACCATCTGCAGTTGCATTATACGCAGTACAGCAGAGCGCCTTTAAAGTAGGGGATAAAGCTGCAGTCTTCGGAGCGGGACCAATCGGTTTATTAATTATAGAAGCATTAAGAGCGGCCGGCGCATCAGAGGTTTTCGTAAGCGAGGTTTCTGAGGAGCGTAAGAAGAAGGCAGCGGAATTTGGCGCAACGGTTCTAGATCCCAAAGAAGTCGACGTGGTGAAGGAAATTCATACACGTACGAATGGCGGTGTAGATGTATCCTTTGAGGTTTCTGGCGTAGATCCCGTCTTGACGCAGTCTATTAACTCGGTCAAAGTTGGTGGAGAAGCAATGATTGTAAGCATATTCGAAAATAGAGCCTCTGTTGATCCGAAGGATATTGTACTGAATGAACGGAAGGTAACCGGAATTATTGGATATCGCAATATATTCCCTGCAGTGATTAACTTAATGGCACAAGGTTATTTCTCAGCGGAGAAAATAGTTACGAAAAAAATAACACTCGATCAAGTCATTGATGAAGGATTTGATGCCTTGCTAAAAGAACGGAATCAAGTGAAAATTCTTGTTAAGGCACAGTAAATGAAGCCAAACCGTTAAACGGCCTATGCCCTGAATTCCAAGGGGCTAAGGCCGTTCATTTGTTTATATTTCTTGATATTTATTCACTGCTTGCATCCGATTCTTCACATTGAGTTTCGAGTAGATAATGGAGACATAATTTTTTACGGTTCCTTCCGAATAGTGCATCGTGGATGCAATTTCTTTATAGGTGAGGCCCTGCGATAAATAACGCAGCATCTCAAGCTCTCTGTCCGTCAAGCTGTCGAGCCATTCATTCTTTATGTCAGGCTCAGTCGGCAGTACTTGCTTGTCTTTCATGTGTTCATCATTCACGAAAATACCGCCATGATCGATGATCTGTCTGGCAATATCTGCAGGAATCAAGGTTCCGCCGTTATACACCATTCGTATGGTGTCGGCCAGATGCTTCGGAGGAACACTCTTCAGCAAATATCCCTCAGCTCCATAAGAAATCGCCTGAGCGGCACCGGACACATCTTGAAATGTGGTTAAAATGATAATCTTTATATGGGGCCATTTCTCCTTAATCCGTCGGGTAGCTTCAATTCCGTCCATGACTGGCATGCGCAGGTCCATCAGGATCAGATCAGGCTGATTCTGTTCGCACCATTGAAGAGCTTCTTGGCCGTCCTTCATCACTCCCATGACTTCTATGTCCTCCTCAAGATCGAGAAGAAGCGCAAAGCTTTCGGCGATTAACGTCTGATCGTCTACTATCAAGGTTCGAATCGTCCGGCCCGTTGCATCATGGCGAATTGGGACACGGAATTCCACTGCGAGCCCTTTTCCTTGCTTAGAACTGATATGTAAGGATCCCTTAATATTTTGAATTCTGGATTGCATCGATTTCAAACCGAACCCGAATACGAGATCATCAGTCCCTTTCCCATCGTCTTCTATTCGCAGCCCGAATTGGTTCGTTTCAAAATAAAGAGTAATACGAATGTGATGGGCAGCGCCATGACGGACAGCATTGGTTAATGCTTCTTGCGTGCAGCGCAGGAAGATCAACCCGTACCTTGGGGGGATTTCATAAGAATCACCAAAGGGAATCACATCTATGGTCACACCTGTATTTTGCGAAAACTGTTCAATCATATTATTTAACATGTCTATGAAAGACAGTTGTTCGCTGATCTTATCGGACATATGAATATGATCGCGGATGTCATCTAAGCCTGTGCGAGCCGTAAGAAGCAGGGCATCGATGGATTCACGATCAGGTAAGGACACCTTCATCTTCTCTAGCCCCGCAATTACTGAAGTCAACGTATAGCCGATCGTATCATGCATTTCCCTCGAAATTCGATTCCGTTCTTCCAGAATTGTGAGTTTCTCTACTTGATCCGCGTACTGCTTCAAGGCCCGGTTCCGTTCATTAATAAGAAGAAGCTGCTGTTCATTGGCATGAAGCGAATACTTCAAGTGTGCTCCGATCTTAGCTGCGCCCCACAATACCAAAGCTGTTTGTAAAACTAGAATGATGGGGATATTTGCGACGTGAATTGGCACTTCTGGGAAGAAAATATCCTTCCAGAACATAAATCCTAGAGCTGAAAGTACAGCGGTAAAAATCCCGGTGAACAGAATAAAATATCCGTCCAGATATATCGTGGATAACGCAAGATTTACATACATGACCTGATAAACGACAGGATAATCGTGAAACAACCATATTTGGAACATTGAAAAAAGGACCATTCCGCCTACGGCAATATATTTAAAGGCTCTTTCCAGCGAGGGGACATTTACTAGAAGCGTACAGACTCCGTAATACGCTAGATAGACAGCAATAAACTCTAAGTTTTGGGGATGAAAAAAAGGGACGTTCACGGTGATATTAATCTCGGCCAGGATCAATAAGGGAAGCAATAAAAAGAGCAGCAGGCGATTTTTTTGTGATTCAAGCTCCAGATTTGAAAAGCATGTTTGTCTAATCCATACCAGCATGGTAAGAACCATCTCTTCCTTCGTAGATTGTAATAAATCCATTTTACAATATTCAAACTAGCATGGGATGAATTTATGGAGGAAAGTCACTAACTAACGTCACTATTCCTATACCAGGCGGTATTTTATGATGAGGCTGACTCATCGGAAGGAGTGATGTCTCGATATGTGGCGAATCATCGCCCAAATCCTTGGCACGATTGCATGTGCGTGTTTGTTCTATTTTTTCATTTCCAAGTATACTTCGTTTACCCGGCCCCACTTTCTGTTTATCATCGCGATGATTGTGATCGGGAATCAAGTATGGAGATTCATCAAGAACTATTCATTTCGGAAGGATGACAAAAGTCAATGAATCAAATACCTAGCCAAGAAAGAAGCATTCGATCCGTTATTGAAGTCATCGTCATGTTTGCAATGATGGCAGCCTTGTTAGCCGTTGATAAAAGATTGGCCACGCTAGCCGGAATCATCCCTATTATATATTTCTTTGTTGAAATGCGGGTAAGAAAGCGCAAGCTCAAAGGACCGGAAACGTTTGTCTCTGATTTGATGAAAAGCTGGTACTGGATCATTATTGTCGCAATAGGGATACAGACGCTAGATGCTTTCATATTTCATCGCTTCTTCCCTGAAATGGCGGAACACCTGAAAGCACGAACTCCAATGCTGGAAGAGGGCTTCGATATAAATCTGCTAATCAAATTTGCCATCTTGGCTTTCGGAGAAGAGATTGCTTTCAGAGGAGTGCTGCAGGAGCGATTCAGCTGGTATTTAAAACCTTATTTCGCCATTCCTTTAACCTCGGCGGTTTTCGCGCTCATGCATCTGTCTCAGGGGTCTGCGCTAATTGTTGGATTAGATTTGGCATCTGTTTTCGTGGATAGCCTTGTGTTCGGGCTCATTTACCATCGAACCAAGAATGTTTGGGTGTCTTGGGTTGCACATTTTGCAGCGAATATCGTGGCATACTTCTATATCACGAATTTGTTTTAATATTATCGAGTGGTGGAGATCTATACGATGGGAGTAGTCCTGGAAGGAAAAGACTTACTGAAGTTGGGGGCAGTTGAGATGGCCAGAGGGATCCGAGAAGGACGCTGGACCTCGGAACAGTTAGTTGAAGCCCATATTGAACAAATAGTAAGAGTAAATCCCGTTCTCAATGCGATTGCGGTCCCGCTGTTTGAGGAAGCTCGGAAGGCGGCCAAGGCTGCGGATCTTCAAGTCGCGGCAGGAACGGAGCTGGGAGCATTGCACGGTGTTCCCATAACGATCAAGGAGTCGCTTGATGTCGCCGGTACTCCCAGTACATGGGGCTTGCCCCACCGTCAGGGCAAGTTATCTCAAGCAGATGACCCGAGTGTGACACGACTTAAGCAAGCCGGAGCCATCGTTATTGGCAAAAGCAACATCATGCAATTGTTGATGGGCTGCGAATCAGTGAACCCTGTATATGGACGGGTGCGTAATCCCTGGCGACCGGAAGAGCGTTCTGCCGGAGGGAGCAGCGGCGGAGAAGCGGCGATCATAGCTGCCGGGGGGTCACCGCTTGGCATTGGTACAGATGTGGGTGGAAGCATTCGCACACCGTCTCATTTTTGCGGCATTCACGGTTTGAAGCCGACTCCAGGCCGCGTACCGTCGGGCAAGCCGGAGGGGATCCACCATCTTTGTCCGGAAGCGGCAAGGATGGCGAGCACAGGGCCGATGGCTCGGCGTGTTGAGGACCTGATTCTCGCGATGGAAATTTTGTCGGCACCGGAATCCTTAAGGAGGGCACCTGTGCGTCCAACTGCTTCTATGTCCAATCAAGGATTGCGTATAGGCTTCTATGTGACTGATGGAATTATTGCTCCGTCTAGCGCCCTCCAGCGGGCGGTCAAGGAAGCTGTGATGATGATGGAGAGATGCGGAGCCATCGTCCGCGAGTTTGTGCTTCCAGAACCCGAGTTTGCGCTTCATCAGTTCTATGCATTGATTTCAGCCGGAGGCTCTTCCGGAATCGATCGAACTTTCAACGGAGACGAGATGTCGAAGCAGTTGGCTCGTGTACACCGTTCTTTCAGTCTCACCGGCAGAAAGAAATCGATCCTATCTGCCGCTCTCCGCATGATGGGGCAGAAGGTCGTGGGTCAACATATCATCCCCTTCGTGGGAATGAAACCAGAAGGCGAGCGCCGTGAACTCGAACGTCAGCGGGACGACTATCAGCGAAGATTTCTCAAAGAAATGGAACGGCAGCAAGTCGACGTCTTAATCACGCCGCCTTTCCTAACTCCATCCGTACAGCATGACCAGTCGCTGCAAATGTCGTACGAAGGAACGTATTCGTTGATGTATAACTACTTAGGGATGCCCGCAGGAGTTGTCAGTACGACACGTGTTCGCGCAAGTGAGTCCATTCCTCATTCCCCATGCAGAGATAAGTCCGTTCAAGCAGCTTACCAGGTGAATGAAAACAGTGCGGGTCTGCCTGTTGGCGTACAGGTCGCTGCTCCTCCATGGCGTGAAGACTTGGTACTGATGGTCATGGCGTGTCTTGAGGAACAATTCAGGCAGACGGAGGAGTATCCCGTCGGGAAAGCGGCAGTACAATAGTGAGGTCAGCTGTACTGCCTTTATTTCGCGATCCCGATTGATGAATTTTCGTATTGTTTATCGCTTAATGCTTTCACAATAAAGTGTGCAACATCAGCGCGTGGAATCGACCTTGATTTTTCCGGCACGCCTGTTTTTGATTCTCTGTACGTTCCTGTTAAGGCATCATTCGTTAATCCCATCGGTCTAACAATCGTGAAATTCAATCCATGCGCTGTAATATAATCAACCGCGTTGCGATGATCCGTCAGCGCATTTTTTAGCATTGCCATGACCAATTTCCCGCTGATGCCTGGAATTTCGTTGTTTATTCCCGCGGAAGCGGTGTAGACGATTCGTTTTACATTATGTTTCAGCATTCCATCTACAATATTTTTCGTCATCTCTTCAAGCTCCGTCGATTTTTTCATCCCTTGACTGGAGCCTAAACATGACACGACTGCATCATGACCTGCAATGGCCGCTGCGACGGCTTCCTTATTGAAAGCATCGCCCTGAATCATCTGTAACTGCTTATGCGCCAATTGTGTCTTTGACGGATTGCGTACAAATGCTGTTACCTCGATTCCTTTGTCTAACGCTTGCTTTACGACATGTTGGCCCACACCGCCGGTTGCGCCAAATACAATAATCTTCATAACGCTCCTCCTTTTTATACTACAAGCATAATATACTCTAATCCATATAATAACATTAGCGGAGGTACTTATGAGCGGAATGACAAGGACTCCATTTGTAAAGTGCAGCGAAACCTAATGAAAAGGTCATCCTGCAGAGGAAGGCCTTAAAACTTGCCTTTACGATGGATTTGACTCGATGAAAGTTGAAACGCGCTCTTTCAGATCCTGCTAAGAAGCAAGGCCCCTTGAATGCCGCAAATCACTTCTTCCGCAAGTTGACCAGCCGCTTTTTCGGATGCACCTTTCATCTTTCCCGCCAGGGGAGAAATGGTAGATGCGTGGTGAACCGATCAAAAGCAACGGCAAGTTCGCTCAAAAGCATGAAACGTCCTTGCAACGAAGTACTTAGGAGTTTGCTTGGGAAAAGCAAAACCTCTTCCACCGTTTTGGTGGAAGAGGCAGTTCAATAAAGTAATTTTTTGACAGTGTGGTCAAACTTCAAATTGGTGCGGCTGCAAGCTCTGCGAGCCGTTGCATGACGTTGTCGCTAAAGAAACCGCCATGATAGCATATAACCGAATGAATGTCGAAGGCGGAGAGCTTTGAGATTGAGTCTTGAGCGGCAGTCCGATCTAGCGTCGTTTCGGGATCAGCTCCCCATAACCGATCGTCCCGCACAACGAGTGCGTCTCCGGCAATCAAGGTGCGAGAGGGTTCATGATAAAGACTGATATGGCCTGGCGTATGGCCTGGTGTCTCGATAACGACGATGCCCCCGCACCATGGAAGGCGCTCTCCATCCGAGATCACGCGAGTGACTTCAGCACGTGGAGGATGAAGCATGAGGGCCTTGAGTCCTTTCCGGAACAGTTCCGGTACGTGGTCAGGAAGCAGATCGAGACTCGCAATCGCTTCGTCCGTGAATCGCAGAAGTCTCTTTTCTCCTTGAATGTAAGGTTTCTCCGCTACATGCGACAATACTTCGATAGGAGAGGATGCGCTCTCCATTAAATCTTGTATGTTGCCGATATGATCAATGTCTTGGTGTGTGATGATCATTCGGTTCAGTCGACCCAAATTTACTCCTTGGCACTCTATGGCTTCACGGAGTTGATTTAACTGTCGGGGAAATCCTGTATCCACGAGAACAACATCGTGATCATCCCAGAGTAAAACCGGATGGACAGTGTCCGTATGGCCGAGCACCGGGGCGGATATAGATAACATGGCAATTCCTTGATCAATTAACAACGTGGTTCACACTCCTTGAAGGATGACTACACCCGGCCGGGGTCTCTAGTCAGTATCATTTTAGAAGGGAACTCGTCATTTGTAAATATTTAAATTTTATATCATAACACAAAAATAATTTTTTGTCAACCATTTGCGCGTACCGGTTTGAACATCGATAGCAGGAATATTCCTAAGCCGACAATACCAATTCCTAAAATAGTGTTGAATGAATCTCCAGTATAGAAGCCGCTGCCGAAGTAGAAGATCTCCCGCAACCCTTCAGAAGCAAAGCGTAGAGGTACCCATGGACGAATGAAGTTTACGAAGAAATCCGGAAGCATTTCTTTCGGCGTCATTAATACACCCATCCCTAACAGCATAACCACCATGAATAATGTAATGGCCGGTTTGCCAATCCACGCAGTAATGGCAGATACTAATAAGAAGAAACAGAATGCAGCGAACGATACGAAGAACGCCACTAAGAAGTAACCTGGCATATTGATACCGGCTAGTGAAGCCAGTGTTGCAACCGTAAAGCCTGAGAACAAGGCGATAATGATACCGAATAAGACTTGGCCGCCCATTAAACGCAATGTTTGTTTTCGGGTTAATTGTTCTTTCTTAAAGATGTTCGATGTTGCCAAAAAGACAATGAAACCGCCGATTAACGCGCCGACCCAAGCAGGCACGGCCATTAAGGTTGGCGCACTGCCATTGGCCGTAGAAGCAGTAATCGCATTGAATACCTTTTCTTCAGGAACAATCGGATTCACAAGTACGGCTGCTTGATTCGCATCAATTTGTTGCCCTTGCATTTGTGCGATAAAGTTATTGGAATATTGGTTACTTAGCTGCGTTATTAAACCATGTAAAGCCGTCTTCGCATAGGTTGCCCCAGTCATATTAAAACCTTGGTTAATATATACCTGCAGCGTTGCTGCAGTGTTGTTCGTCATTGCATTTTGCAGTGTATCATGATAGCCTTCTGGGATCACTAATGCGGCATAGTACTTTTTATCATGAAATAATTGCTCAATATCTTCTTCGGTTTCGATCGTAAAAGCTAATATCGGCTCTTCGCCGTCTAGGCCTTTGCTAATTTGTTCAACGGCTGCTTTCACAGCATCGACATGTTGACCTTCATCATTCACGATTAATGCTACCGGGAGATTTCTGACTTGAGGATTGCCTTGCGCAAATAAGTTTACAGAGAATAGTGCGATGATTAAAATAACGGCAATGGGAGCGGCCCATGCTAATTTTTCTTTAAATAATCTCATGTGGTTTTCTTCCCTTCTCAATTTTCAACACCTTGTTCAGTGGTGCGAAATTATCTTATAATTTTTGAGAAGGGTAAAGCAATGAACAAAAGCGAACAGGTTGTTGAGTTTTGGCGGGGGGAGATGGATAATGAGCATCTACATTGAAAAAAATAAAAAAACAAAGCAGCTGATTCAAAAATCATTTCTGCAAATTTTAGAGAAGAAGCCATTTGAATCAATAACCGTCGGGGATATTACGAAGCATGCGAAAATAAATCGCGGCACATTTTATCTACACTATATTGATAAATTTGATTTGCTGGATAAAATTGAACAGCAGTTGTTTGAAGATTTAGGGAATCATATTGATCAACTGCAATCCCGTTATACCTCAATTCAATCGTTTGAAAAAGGACAAGAGCAAATCGCATCTACATTATTCAGTTTTATTGAAATGCAGCTGCCGACATTAAAGATCTTTTTAAGCGAGCATGGACGGGCGGGTTTTCACCTTCGATTTAGAGCCGCTTTTGCCGAAAAAGTGCGTGGTAATTTAGAGAAAAATGAAAGCTTCACGGCCAATTTACCGGTACCGATGGAGTACTTTTTATCTTTTATCACGTCTGCTTTTTTAGGATTAATTGAACAATGGGTTCAGAATGGTTTAGATAAAACTCCCCAAGAAATGACTCAATTATATATTGATATTATCTCCTTTATTCAAAAGAAATAAGACATGGAGTGCGGCACCGGGAGGGAATATTTCCCGGCTTGTACTTTTCAAATTGATGTGCTATTATATTTTTTGCGTTGAAGGTCCGTAGCTCAATGGCAGAGCAACCGGCTCTTAACCGGTAGGTTGTGGGTTCGACCCCCACCGGGCCTATACTGCGAAAACTCGTCATCTTT
>Ga0182742_1002483_pt1 | contig 20255 bp, 24 predicted proteins | sample eDN5th37CBELigMG_FD_128880 | JGI IMG/M metagenome (GOLD analysis project Ga0182742, IMG submission 128880) | Enriched Miracle-Growth compost microbial communities from Emeryville, California, USA - eDNA 5th pass 37_C BE-Lig MG (version 2)... ... | reverse complement strand
CTTCCTCTTCAATAGGCAAGTCAGGAATAATACATCCGTCTATACCAGCTTTAACCGCGTCATGAATGAACGAACCAATTCCGTAAGCATAAATCGGGTTCATATAAGTCATTAAAATAAGTGGAGTAGAAACAATCGGACGAATCGTTTGAATCGCTGACAATACTTCCTTTAAGGTTGTACCCGATTGTAATGCACGTATCCCAGCTTCTTGAATAGCTGGACCATCTGCTACCGGATCTGAAAAGGGGATGCCAATTTCTATTGCCGTTGCTCCGCAATTCTCTAAAAAGATCAACTGATCCATTAACTGATCTAATCCTCCGTCCCCTGCCATCAGATACGGCACAAATGCCTTCCTATTGTTCTCTTTTAGGCTATGGAACGCCTTTTCAATGCGATTCATTATTACAATGCCTCCTTCATATTTGCTTGAATAGTTTGTACATCTTTATCTCCACGACCTGAAAGACAGACCACAATTGACTCATTTTCTGACATTGTTTGAGCATGTTTTAAGGCATATGCTACTGCATGTGCACTTTCAAGAGCAGGAATAATCCCTTCAAGCCTACACAACAATTTTAATGCTTCTAACGCTTCCTGATCTGTAATGCTTTCGTACTGTACTCTTCCGATATCTTTTAAGTAACTATGTTCTGGCCCCACTCCAGGATAATCTAAACCAGCAGAAATGGAATGGGCCTCTTGGATTTGACCAGCATGATCTTGTAACAAATACATAAGAGCACCGTGTAATACTCCTGGCTTTCCTTTTGTTAGTGAAGCCGCATGCTGCTCTGTATCAATCCCATGACCAGCGGCTTCTACACCTATTAATTGTACCTCCCTGTCCTCAATAAATGGATAAAACATCCCCATCGAGTTGCTCCCACCGCCAATACAAGCTACAATTGCTTCAGGGTTTTTACCAAATTTTTCATTATACTGTTGCTTGGTTTCCTTTCCTATCACACTTTGAAAATCTCTTACCATCATTGGAAACGGATGTGGTCCCATCACAGATCCTAAAATGTAGTGAGTATCTGTCACATTTGAAACCCAATAGCGTAGTGCTTCGTTACATGCATCCTTTAGCGTTCTGCTTCCAGAAGTAACAGATACAACCTTTGCACCTAGCAACTCCATTCTAAACACATTCAGTTGCTGTCTTTTAATATCTTCCTCTCCCATAAATATAACGCATTCCAGATTTAATAGTGCACAAACCGTTGCAGTAGCCACCCCATGCTGCCCTGCACCTGTTTCAGCAACAATCTTCTTTTTCCCCATTCTTACCGCTAACAGCGCTTGACCGACTGTATTATTAATTTTGTGTGCGCCGGTATGGTTTAAATCCTCTCTCTTTAAATAGATTTTTGCACCTTTCGCATGCTTTGATAAATTTTCAGCAAAATATAAAGGTGTTTCTCTTCCAACATACTCTTTTAGTAGGTAGGATAGATCCTGTTGGAAGCTTTCATCATTTTTTGCTTCCTCATAAGCCTTTCCTAGCTCTAGTACTGCTTGCATTAACGTTTCTGGTACAAATCTACCTCCGTATATACCAAAATGGCCCTTTTCATCCGGCATTACATATGTCGTCATTTACAAATCTCCCCTGTTCCCATTTTCGCTTTCTTAAGAAAATGAATGATTTTCTCATCGTCCTTTTTTCCATTCGTCTCTACTCCACTACTAACATCAACCATATATGGCTGTAGGGACTGAATAGCTAAGGAGACATTATCGATATTAAGCCCACCTGCTACAATCAGCTTTTTCCCCTTGATAGCTATTGGGTCAACGATCTCCCATGGAAACGTCTCCCCGTTTCCACCTCGATATTTTCCTTTAGGACTATCTAAAAGAATATATTCACATGGATATTCCTGAATTTTCTCACAATCCTTCTTTGATGATACACCTAATGCCTTGATGACTGGTACTGAAAAATTATTACAAATATCAGGATTTTCATCACCATGAAGTTGAACCATTGTTAATCCTGTCTTTTCAACTATATCTTGGATGGTATTGACATCCTCATTTACAAACACACCGACTTTTAAGACATGAGCTGGGATGGTGTCAATAATGATTTTTGCCTGTTCAACCGTTACTTTTCGTTTGCTTTCTGCAAAAACAAAACCAATTGCATCTGCTCCAGCTTCCACGGCAACCTTTGCTGCATGAATATCAGTAATTCCACATATTTTTACATTCAATTTGAAGCCACCCTTCTTAACGGAAGCTTCATTGACCGTAATGCTTCTTCCGGCTTTTCATGCCTCATAAACGTTTCACCTACTAAAATACCTGACGCACCAGCCGCTACCACTCTTGTGACATCCTCTGTAGTAGCGATACCACTTTCACTTATTAAGTATCTATTGGACTCAACAATTTTAGAAGCTAATCTTTCTGTTGTCGCTAAATCAACTTCAAATGTTTTTAAGTTCCGATTATTTACACCAATTAAGACATTATCAGTAGTTAACACTTTTTCTAATTCTGCCTCATTGTGTACCTCCATAAGTACCTCAAGCCCTTTACTAGTGGCGTAATGATATAGTGAATGTAGAGTCTCTATATCTAACGCAGCTGCTATTAACAAAATAAGATTCGCGCCCGCATGCTTTGCGTAATCAATTTGAATAGGATCAATAATAAAATCTTTGCAAAGAATAGGTGCTGTGATCGCCTTTCGCACTTCTTCCAAGTCTCGGAAATCTCCTTTGAAAAAAGTACGATCTGTCAATACACTTACCGCATCAGCACCTGCCTGAACATACTGTAGAGTCTGTTCAGACGGATCACAATCCAAATTAATGGCTCCTTTGGAAGGCGATGCTCTTTTAAACTCTGCAATAATCTTTACTTCTTCCGCTTGTTGTAACTTTTGAATAAAAGACACATGCTTCCTGTCAACTTCCTTTAACACCGGGAGGTCTTTTAAAATAAGTACTTCCCTCTGTTTCTCAGCAATAATCCTGTCAAGAATCGTCTCCATACTTACACGACTCCTTCCTTTTTAAATTTTTCCCCTTTAGTAATTAGACTTTCAAGCTTCTGTTTCGCCGAACCGCTATCAATACTTTCTTTTGCTTTAGCAATCCCCTCTACAATCGAATCCGCTTTTCCACTTGCAAAAATCCCTATCCCAGCATTGAACAACACGGTATCACGGCAGGCTCCTTTTTCTCCATTCAAAACAGATAATAAGATTTCTCCATTTCTCATAGCATTGCCACCGATAATTGCTTCGTTAGGGTATGAAGAAAGGCCAACATCTTCAGGGGTAAGTATTTGTTCTGAAATCGAACCGTTATCAACAATGATTAAATGATTTTCCCCTTGTAACGATGCTTCATCCATAAATCCTGCACCATTGATTACAACGGCCCTTTTTCTTCCTAGGTTATGAAGCACCTCCCCAAAGGTCGCAAGCAAATCTCTTCTATATATTCCTAATAATTGATAGTCAAGTTCCATTGGATTTGTTAAAGGTCCAATTAAGTTAAATATCGTTGGAATTTTTAACTCTCTTCTCACTTTCATAATGTTTCTTATTTTCGGATGTACATGTGGAGCAAATAAAAAGCTAATTCCAACTTCATCCAAACATTCTTCAGCTTCTTCAGGGCTTAAGGTTAAATTAATTCCTAAATACTCCAGAACATCAGCACTTCCTGTTTTACTAGAAATACTTCTGTTTCCATGCTTTGCAACTGGAATACCAGCGCCAGCAATAACAAATGCAGAGGTAGTGCTTACATTGAAGCTTTTCGAACCATCTCCACCAGTACCACAATTATCCATTACATTCGCTACTTTTTTACTAAAGGTGAGTGATTTTTCACGAACTGCCTGAACCAATCCAACAATTTCCTCTACCGTCTCACCTTTTGTCTTCAACCCAATGAGAAATGCAGCAATTTCACTATCAGTCACTTCTTCGGAAAAAAGTTTTCTTACTGCATCTTTCATTTCTACTTGTGATAATGACTTGTTTTCAGACAGTTTTTGTAGATACTCTCTCATTTAGAAACTCCTCTCCAATTGCTGTTAGAAATGCTTGAATTAGTTTTTTCCCGCTTTCTGTCCCTACTGATTCGGGATGAAATTGAAACCCGTATAAAGGTGCCTCTTTATGTTTGATTGCCATTATCTCGCCATCATCAATGGACGTAGCAAGTACTTGTAACGAATTTGGCAATGTCCCTTTTTCAATAACAAGGGAATGATATCTCATTACTTCCAATGGTGCTTCAAATTCTTTAAACAGCTCTGTCTTCTCATGATAAACCTTAGAAATTTTACCGTGCATGATTTTTTTCGCTTTTGATACCGTCGCACCAAAGGCATGACCAATTGCCTGATGTCCTAGACATATGCCCAGGATAGGTATCTTTCTGTGTAGCTGTTGAATAACTTCAATACATATTCCAGCTTGTTCTGGGCGTCCTGGACCTGGAGAAATCACAATAGCTTTTGGAGATAGCTCAATAATGTCTTCCACTGTGAGACTATCATTTCTTTTTACAACTATTTGTTCTCCCAGTTCACCTAAATATTGATATAGATTGAAGGTAAAGGAATCATAATTATCAATTAGTAAAATCATTTTTCGACCTCCAAGAAAGCTTTCATTTTGTGGATCGTTTCTTCGTATTCTTTTTCTGGAATTGAATCATACACAATTCCAGCCCCAGCTTGAATATATGCTTTGGAATCTTTAACCACCATTGTTCGAATAGCAAGAGCAAAGTCAATATTTCCGTTGGCCGAGTAATATCCGACTGCCCCTGAGTAAATGCCTCTCTTGACATCCTCAAGTTCGTTTATGATTTCCATCGCCCGAATTTTTGGTGCTCCAGAAACGGTACCTGCCGGTAGACATGAAATCAATGCATCGATTGGATGAAACTCTCTCTTCAACGTTCCTTTTACCTCTGACACAATATGCATGACATGCTTGTATTTCTCAATATCCATGTGCTTGCTGATCTGTACACTACCAAATTCACAAACTCTACCTAAATCATTTCTGCCAAGGTCAACGAGCATTCGATGCTCAGCTAGCTCTTTTTCATCTTGAATCAATTCCACACTCAGTTGCTCATCTTCCTCCTGAGTGTTCCCTCTTGGCCTCGTTCCTGCAATGGGGTTCGTGTAGACGGTTTCCCCGACGGCTTTCATCAAGCTTTCCGGTGAAGCCCCTGCGACCACATACTCTTCAAAATCGAAATAATACATATAAGGCGAAGGATTTTGAACTCTAAGCTTACGATAAAAAGAAAATGGATCACCCTGAATAGTTGCTTTCATTCTTTGGGAAAGGACGACTTGGAATATATCACCTTCTACAATGTACTCCTTTGCCTTTTTCACTCTTTCAATAAACTCTTCTTTTGAGATTGACGCTTCATAGGAAGAAATAGAAACTGGTGATGGTGCATCTTCTCTCTCGTTCAAAATCTGATTCTTTGTTTCTTCGACCAAACCTTTTATATCCTCCAAAGACGATTGATCATTGATCGGAATTCCAACAATGAACACCTTTTGAGTTAAATGGTCAAAAACAACGATGGTTTCGAATAACAGAAAATGAACTTCTGGGACAGTCATTTCGTCTCTCGGTATTTCACCGATTTCCTCGTAATAACGAACAATGTCATAGCTTACAAAACCTGCAGCTCCTCCGATAAATGGAATTTCTTTCATGAAATCATTCTCAATATTAGGTACAATCTTTTTCAGCACCTCAAGCGGGTTAGCTAAGAGGGTTTCACTGCTTTGTTTTTTAATAAGTATCGTGTTATTTCCGCTGCCCTTTAGTTCCACAGTAGGATTAGCTGCTATGAAGGAATATCTCCCTGAGTGCTCGTGCTTTAACGAGCTTTCTAATAAACATTTCTTTACACCTTTAAGTCGCTGAAATATAGAAATGGGTGTTAACGTATCACCAAGAATTTCTTCAATAATAATGTTTTGAACATTGGCGTTCATGTTTTTCCCTCCTTATAAATAAAAAAAGTCCCCTATACGTAGAAAACTACGTATAGAGGACGATGATCATCGTGGTGCCACCTCAGGTTCAGAGCATACATGCTCCCTTTAATTCCTTATAACGGTGGAATTCCGTTGGTCCCTACTGCACGTTCAAGACCACTCTCATAAGTCCATTCAGCCAAGGGTTTGATCGGTTCTCAGCAATCCCGACTCTCTGTGTCAAACAAACTCGGCTTACTACTCTTAATCGACGATTTTCTTTTATGAAATACAAAAAGGGCTTCTCTCCTGAAAAAGGACGAGAAACCCGTGGTGCCACCTTTATTAGCTAAATGTATTAGCTCACTTTACAGATATCTTTGCTTTCCATGAAGCAACAAATATCTGTCTCTTGTAACGATGAGACTTTCGCCAAGGCCTACTACTATAATAAGGTTCGGTTTGGAGGCTCCGAAGTCCATTCCCTAATACTTCCACACTGATTTGCACCAACCATCAGCTCTCTATAGTTTCTGTAAAAGGTACTACTCTTCATCAACGCCGTAGTCTTTAATTGTTTATTATCATATAAGATTTACATATAAAAGTCAACGTTAATAACAGAAAATTATTAAAAGTAAAATTAAATATTGTTTACTAACAGTTTTTCTATTTTTTGTCTCCACACATATGCCAATTCATTTACTTCTAATAAGTCTTTTAAACCGGCTTTATTTTTCTTATCATGAAGGAAGATCTGATTGGCGTATAGGATAGATACTTTATCTTGGGTTCTTTCAATCAATTCGAGCTTCCCGTCAGCCTGTACCGTTCCTTCCTGCAGTACTTTAAAGAAATAACCAGTATAGTTGGTCTCAACAATTCTTTTTAAAAATAAGTCTATATCATTAAATTTTGAAATGGTAGAGCAAGGAACACGACCTTGTGTAACTTGAACAACTGCATTACCTAGCGAATATACATCACCTATGTAAACATCCTTTTCAAGCATACCTGATACACAAAGGTTTTCTCCTAAAGCTGGTGGGGATAGCTTTACATTAAACTCCTTTTCCCATTGCTTGTAATGTTCAAAAGAGTAGACACATACCGCTCGCTCTGGCCCCCCATGGTGTTCTAAATTTGCTACATCATCGCCAACAAAGCCATCCCTTGTTAACTCGGCTATAGAAACCTTTCCTTTTCCAATTCCTGAGCTTTCGGTTTTCCCTTTCCACAAAAAAGATTTCGGCTTACCAATACTTAGCGCAATTATCTCTCCCATCTTGTCACCCCATACCTTCACATGATGATACATATTTTAGCCTACAATGTTTGGAAAATCCATTTTTATGTAATATAAAAAAGACTCATGAGTTTGGATGCTTAGGTCCATATTATAGTTATGCGAGTAATCACTAATTTAGTGAAAAGGTCCCTTTCTTATAAAAAATGAATGAAGGCGGGTCGAAATGTCGAATTCTTACAAATCTAGAAACGGGAAAAAATATAAGGAAAACAAAAAGAAAGGTGATGGTAAACACCATAATCAAAGGTGGGCGGTGCTTTCCTTATCATCTATTCCTCTTGTTATGACACTTGGTAACTCGATGCTAATACCGGTACTTCCCGTTATGGAAAAGAAAATTAATATTTCTCCCTTCCAGACAAGTATGATTATTACGGTTTATTCAATTGTTGCGATCTTATTGATCCCAATTGCCGGTTATCTTTCTGACCATATTGGGAGAAAAAAAGTGATCATCCCAAGTCTATTCATTGCAGGAATTGGAGGTCTTATTTCTGGATGGGCTTCTTGGAAAATGGATGATCCTTACTGGATTATTTTAATCGGAAGGGCTTTACAAGGTGTTGGTGCAGCAGGTGCCTTCCCAATAGTTATGCCTTTGATCGGAGATATGTTTAAAAGCGAAGAAGACGTTAGCAGCTCTCTTGGCGTGATTGAGACATCAAACACATTGGGAAAAGTATTAAGTCCAATTCTTGGTGCTTTTTTAGCAAGTTATTTCTGGCATCTACCATTCTGGGCTATTCCTGCGTTTTGTATTATATCTATTCTTTTAACTCTCTTTCTCGTTCAAAATCCGAAGAAGAGAACCGAACCAATTCCATTTAAGAAGTTTTTCCAAAATGTAAAGAAAATCTTTATTAAAGATGGCCGTTGGCTCTACACTGTATTTATTGTTGGAGTTATTCTCATGTTTGTTTTATTTGGAATACTATTTTACCTCTCAGATATATTGGAGAAACAGTATAATATTAAAGATGTGAAGAAAGGATTGTTTTTAACAATTCCACTCGGAGCACTATGCCTTGCTTCGTATATAACAGGTAAAATGATTAAGGAAAATAAAGTTTTGATGAAATGGATTACGTTTGTTGGAATCGTTTTACTAGCGATTAGTACAGCAACTCTAAGCTTTTCAGATCAATTATGGTTTATGATATCTATGTTTACCATCGGTGGCATTGGAATAGGCGTGGGACTTCCTTGTTTAGATGCGTTCATAACTGAAGGAATCGAGATGGAGGAGAGAGGCACCATTTCCTCCATCTACAGCTCGATGAGATTTATTGGTGTAGCAGCGGGTCCACCTATCATGGCGATTCTACAAAAACATCTCCAAGCCTCCCTATTTTATATACTAGCTGGCATAAGTGCTGTTGGTTTACTTGTAATCTTATTTGGTATAATACCCGAGAAAAAAAGTGCTTAAAAAAAGTCGTACTGCTAGCAGTACGACTTTACTTTTAAATTTTTCCAGTGATATCCACTGACCTTGACGTTGTTTTATTCTTGAACAGGTTTCTTTACTAGACCTAGTATAACTCCTGATACAATCGCTCCAGCAACGATAGCGATTAAATACATAAACCATCCACCCTCAACTAATGGAACTACGAATAATCCACCGTGTGGTGCGCGTAATCCAATTCCAAACATCATTGTTAATGCACCAGCAACCGCTGAACCAGCCATCAGTGAAGGAATGACACGAAGCGGATCAGCCGCCGCAAAAGGAATAGCTCCTTCTGTAATAAAAGATAATCCCATAATATAGTTTACTTTTCCTGCTTCTCTATCTTGCTTTGTGAATTTTTTACCAAAGAAAGTAGTAGCAATCGCAATTCCCAGCGGAGGAACCATACCTGCTGCCATTACTGCAGCCATTGGCTCATAAACTCCATTTGCTAACAACCCAGTTCCAAATACGTACGCAGCTTTGTTAATCGGTCCACCCATATCAAATGCCATCATTAAACCAAGTACTAATCCCAGTAATACGGCATTTCCTGTACCTAAACCTGATAACCAATTAGTAATTCCTGTATTAAGCGCTCCAACTGGACCATTTACAATATAGATCATTGCAAAACCTGTAAGAGCAATACCTAGTAAAGGATATAAAAGAATCGTTTTAATACCTTCAAGTGATGATGGTAAACTAGTTAGCACCTTTTTCAAACCAACAACAATATAACCTGCTAAGAAACCTGCAATAATTCCACCTAAGAACCCTGCACCACCACTATTTGCTAACAAACCTCCAACTGCACCAGCTGCAAAGCCAGGACGGTCAGCGATACTCATGGCAATAAAAGCTGCTAAAATGGGAACGATAAATCCAAATGCACCACTACCACCACCGATTGTCATTAATGCTTCTGCAATTGGGTGATACGAAGGATCTTCTGGATTAAAAGCGTTGTAACCAAACATGAAAGAGATAGCAATTAATATTCCTCCACCTACAACAAATGGAAGCATATTAGACACACCACTCATTAGATGTTTGTAAATAGTAGCACCTACACCTTGACCTTTTTGTTCAGAAGAAGAAGATGCATTTCCACTACCCTTTAAAATCGGGGCATCTTGTTTTAGAGCTCTTTCAATAAGTTCCTTCGGTTTACGAATTCCGTCTGCTACTTTTGTTTCAATAACATGCTTACCATTAAAACGATCGGTTTCAACATTTGTATCGGCTGCAACAATAACAGCAACTGCTCTTTCAATTTCAGCAGGTGTTAAGACATTCTTTGCTCCGCCAGAACCTCTTGTTTCAACTTTAATGTCTACACCTAGTTCAGCGGCCTTAGCCTTAAGAGAATCCGCAGCCATATACGTATGAGCAATTCCAGTTGGACAAGCAGTGACTGCAACGATAAATTTCTTTTCCCCAGACATCGTTTCCTCGTCCCCTTCCTCTTCCTCTACCTGGTCATACTTATCGATAATGTTCAAAACATCTCTTTCTGTATTTGCGTTTAATAACGCTTCTCTTACTTCACTTTTCATTAAGATGGATGAAAGTCTTGCGAGCGCTTCCAAATGTGTATTATTCGCCCCTTCTGGAGCTGCAATCATAAAGAATAAATGGGCCGGTTGACCATCCAGTGAATCGTAGTCAATTCCATTTAGCGACTTACCAAATGCAATTGAAGCTGTTTTGACTGCCTTCGTTTTTGCATGAGGAATGGCGATTCCTTCGCCAATTCCTGTGGTACTTTGCTCTTCACGCTTTAAAATCCCCGCCTTAAATTCCTTTGCATCCTCTAGCTTTCCAGCGCGATCTAATACAGCAACGAGCTGATCAATCGCTTCAGGCTTTGTTGAGCCTGAAAGGTTTAGATGAATGGTTTCTTTTGTTAAAATCTCAGTAATTTTCATCTCTATTTCTCCTTAGAACTTTGTAATGTTAACATTTGTATATAGTGTTTCTATCTTTTCTTTCGTTGCTAAACCAATTGAAAAGGCAGTTGCACTTCCAGATGCCACACTGTAACGAAACGCTTCCTCAATCTCTTTCGTTTCTTCGTATCTTGCTAAAAAGCCGGCCACCATTGAATCTCCAGCTCCAACCGAACTTTTCACTTCACCTTTAGGTACATTTGAAAGAAAGGCAACTTCAGAATTTACTAACACGGCTCCTTCTCCTGCCAAGGAAACAATGACGTTCTTTGCTCCCATTTCTACAAGCTTACGAGCATATGGAACTACATCTTCTGCAATTGTAAAACTAGTATTAAACAATTCACCAAGTTCGTGGTGATTGGGCTTTATAAGGAAAGGTTTATATGGAAGAACCTTCTTTAATAAATCTCCTTCTGCATCTACAACAAACTTTGTTTGGTTTAGATGGCAGATAGACACCAGTTTCTCATAAGTACTTGACTCCATACTTGATGGAATGCTCCCTGCTAATACTAATGTATCTTCTGAAGTTAATTGAGATATCTGATCCTGAAGCTTTTTAAAATCTGCTTCTGTAATGTTTGGTCCCTTTGCATTAACTTCTGTTTCGCTAGTAGATTTTAACTTCACATTAATTCTCGTATCTTCATGAACTTCTACAAATTTTGTTTCAATGTTTTCCATTTGTAAATAATTCTTGATGTATAATCCTGTAAATCCACCAACAAAACCCAAAGCCTTACTAGGAACACCCATTCTTTTAAGTAATCTTGAAACATTTATTCCTTTTCCACCAGGAAATTTCGACTCATTCTTTGTACGATTCAGATCTCCTAGTGTTAAATCCTCTACCTCGACTATGTAATCGAGAGAAGGATTAAGTGTTACGGTGTAAATCATTCTTTCACAACCTTTATTGTCGTTTTGCTCATGTATTGATCTTGGAACTCGCTGTTCAAGTCATCTGTAATGATTGACGCTTCATGTAAGTCAGCAATCTTAGCGAATGCTATTTCTGAAAACTTCGATTCATCACTTAACACGAAAACTTCTCTTGAGAGAGAAATTGCTGATTGCTTTATCATTGCTTCTTCTTGATCAGGTGTTGTGTACCCGAACTGAGTATGGATTCCATTTACTCCCATAAAACATTTATCAAAACGGTATAGTTCTAAACTCGTTAGTGCTCCTCGACCAATAATGGCATTCGTCTTAGGTTTTGCATACCCACCGATTAGATACATTGGGATGTTTCTATCTAGTAAAGGCTTTACATGCATAAGTCCATTGGTCACGACCACGATGTTTGTTGGTAAGTAAGGAATCATTTCCAAAACTGTTGATCCTGCATCAAGAAAAATACAATCTCCTTCTTCCACTAAGCTAGAGGCATACTTGGCAATTCTCTTCTTTGGTTGAAGGTTTTTGGTGGCTTTTTCGACCATGCTCGGTTCTTGTAGCTTACCCTGTAATCGAGCGGCACCACCATGTATCCTTTTTAAGAACTTATCATCTTCTAGTTGTGTTAAGTCCCTTCTAATCGTTGATTCTGATGAATTTGTTAAATCAACAAGGTCTTGTATTTTCACAACACCTTTTTCTTTTAATTGCTGCAAAATCAACCGATGGCGCTCTGGTGTTAACAATGTATCACCCCATTAAAACGCTTTCTTTTTTTAATTCTTGAATCAAGTGTACTGCAACCCCTTTAGAAAATCAATCACTTTCTATCAAAATCTTTCTTAAATTATCAAAAACTATCAAAAATTCGACAAAATTCACCTTTTTCCTATGAGAGTATGAAAAGATTCACTTAAAAACATTCACATGATTTACTATCTGTTTGGGGAAAGTAGTAAATGAATTAGATAAGGAGGCGATAATAATGGATTCTAGAAGAGTAAAGCAAATTTTATCATCATCAGCGGATATTCACGTGGAGTATAACGGTGCTTCAGTGTGGATCGACGAGCTTCATGAAGATGGAAAGACAGCAACTGTTCATTTACGGGGCCCATTGGAAGAAAGATCAACGGTAGATATTTCAGAACTCGAAGAAGTATAATAAAAAACAACCAAAAGGACTTCCAATTATGAAGCTTTTTGGTTGTTTTATTTTAAGGATTTATTTTTAATTTGGTCAAAAAAAAAGCATCCATACCATATGTGGACACTTCTGTTTATTTCCCTTCAGGCTGAGTACGCTTATCTTGGACCTTTTCATACCATAAATGCGCATGAGAGAACATTGTAAATAATAGAAAGAAATTCATTGACCATACACTTACAAAAGGTGCAATACCTCCAATTTCAATTGAGTGCCAACCTTTTAACTTCATGACTAAAAATAACTCAATGAATACGAGAAAAAAACCACCAATCCCTGCAATAATTGTTCGAAGCATATGACACCTCCACGATCTATACTGAATTTTATAATAATTATAACAAAATGTCACAAAAAGTTCAAATTTAAAAGGTTGGGCATAATTCTATGCCCAACCAGATTTCTTAACGGTTTCTACCTGTCATATTTCCATTATTTCCACCAAGGCCATTACGATCATTATTGTTATCATCATCATTAAGATCTAGGTCCAAGTCATTGTCATCGTTATCATTGTCAAAGATATCGTTATTTCGACCATTTCGATCATTATCAAAAATACCGTTATCATCGTTATTAAAGATCCCATTACCACGGTTACCGTTATTATTATTTAAAGTCCCTGTTCCACGGTTACCGTTATTGTTGTCTAATATACCGTTATCATCATTTTGGTTGTATCTTACCGGTCTATAGTTGACATCATCATCATTGTTTAAGTTGTTATCATCTACTCCACAAGCAGACAATAATCCAAGTGTCATAACTGATGACATCGCTGTAAGAAGTACTTTTTTCTTTATCATTCGTGTTACCCCCCCTGATTTCATTTAGTGAAGCATCTTTAATTTGCTCTCTTACAGGGGTTTTTAACCTACATTCCGTTGATTGTTTTTTGACACATGCTCCAATATAAGGTATTCAACTTTTTGAGATATCGGGCAAAATAAAAAAGCCACCACGGTGACTTTAATGCTAATTTTTTAGCTTATAGAACATTGCAATAAAGCCGTGTGGTTCTTCTCTCACCTTATAAGGAAACAATCCTTGATTCGTATGTAAATATAGAATTCCTAACTCTTCTGTCAATTTTCTAAAAGAAATATCATGAACATTGGAAAGTGAAAAAGTAGAAGCACTTGTAGTAATCTTATCTTTAAACATCTTTATTAATTGCTCTTGATGTAGTATTACCTGTGTACCATCTACAATTTTTCTAGTTACAGTAAAATATCGCTGAGTCATAATCACAAGGAATGTTCTCCTTTTTTGTTTCTAATTATTGCTTTTTGTGTTTTCATTTACCCATTGAAAAGGTAAAATAGTACACATATTTTATCTTATTGGAGGATTTACCATGTTGAACATTCGCGAAGCACAAATTAATGATTTACCTATCCTTTTATCAATATATAATGAGGCAATCGTAAATACAACCGCCACCTTTGATCTAGAACCAGAATCATTAGAAAAGAGAAAAATTTGGTTTGCCAAATACGGTGATAAATATCCATTAATTGTTTCTGAATGGAATGGTGAAGTGGTTGGTTATGGGAGCTTAAGTTCGTTCCGTGAAAAAGCGGCATTCAATTCAACCACTGAATTATCAATTTACATTTCTTCAGCGGCGAGAGGCTTAGGGATTGGCACAGCATTAATGTCTGAGTTAATTAAAAGAGCAAAAGAACAAGGATTCCATACAATGATCGGTGGGATAACAGCCGGAAACGAAGGAAGTATAGCCTTACATAAGAAGTTTGGATTTACATTAGCAGGACATTTTAAAGAGGTTGGGTATAAATTTGATGCTTGGCAGGATGTACTTTTCTATCAACTCATCCTTCCAACAGAGTAGAAGAAAAACTTTGAGAAAGGCTAGGATTAGCCTTTCTCTTTCATATTAGTATGACTTGCTTGGATTGTTTAACACTTCGATGATTTTCGTTGATTGCTTCATTTCACTATGACATAAGGGGCAGCTTGGGCTTTCGGTGCTTTTAAAATTGTCACGAATCCAACACTTACAGCTTTCTGATGAGCAGATCCACACCTTTGTTTCTTCTTTCACAACTTCTTCTTGATTTTTTCTTCCGAATCCCATATTTCCCCTCCTAAAAGTAGCTAAATAATAAAAAATCCAGCTATTATAAAAAAGAAGACCAATCTATCACCCTTTTTATAATAATTGGATTTTCTATTCCGCTTTTTATCCATTAATAATATTATATCACTGTTGTGAAAATTTGTATAGAAAACATTTTCCCAATAAATACTACGAAAGTGCATATACTAACATTACATTGTATACGAAAGGAGACTACCAATGGATTATAGAAAGCAGAATCACTTCCAGGTTCCTTATAAAAAACAAACAACTAGTTACGGAATTGAAGAGGAGATGAGTCTTCAATCTATTCAATTTGCCACAACTCTTAATACTTACTTAAATGAACGAATTGATTCAGAATACCAAGAGAACGACTAACCCTTGTTCCCTTTAACATAATTATGTTAAAGGGAATTTTAATCTGAATTTACATTAATTTTTTTGTCGTACAAGCAATCCTTCATGAATACAATGTGTACGAGCAGTTGTATTTGATTGGAGGGAAATTGCTTTGGGTGTATTTTTCAGTTATGTTCTACTAGGTTTATCACTTGCTGCTCCAATTGGTCCCATTAATGCTGCACAAATGGATAAAGGCATTAAACATGGCTTTTTGAACGCGTGGGTGTTAGGCCTAGGGTCTGTGATAGCAGACATTATTTATATGCTACTAGTTTTTTTAGGATTTTCTCAGTTCATTGAAATACCTATTGTAAAAATGTTTTTATGGTTATTTGGATTTTTTGTATTGGTCTACACTGGTGTGGAAGGGTTAATAGGTGCTGGAAAAATTGTCCTTAGCAATGGAAATAGGGATGCTTCTTTATCTAAATCTTTCTTCACTGGATTTTTCATGTCTATTTCTAATCCTCTAACTATTTTATTTTGGTTAGGTATATATGGGTCAGTATTAGCAAAAACCGCAACCATGTATGAACATACAGAGCTATTATACTTTAGCAGTGCCATCATTTTAGGACTTGTCATATGGGACGTGTGTATGGCAGCAGTTGCAAGCAGCTTTAGGAAATTACTTACAACAAAATTGCTAACAATAATCACGATTATTTCTTCTATATCCTTAATTGGTTTCGGCTTATATTTCGGGTTTGAAGCGGTTAAAATCTTTATGAACTAAAATAAATGCCCCTAAAAATTAGGGTCTTATTGCCGTTTACGATAGTGTCGATGGCTTTTTATCTTACCATTGTGTGTGTTTATTTTTTTCTTTTTAGCTCGCCCTTTGACAAAATGAGAGATGATGTCAGCCAAAACTATAATAAGCACTATTAAAAGACTGACAAACAATCCAGGTCGAGAAGAAGCATGTAGTAACGTACCTGAAATAGCTAAAAGGATAAGTCCCAGCCCAATAAACCTCTTAATATGGTCCCAGCGAGAAAAAGTAATGAGACGAGGAGCGGAAAATAAAACCAGGATCCAATTGTATAAAAGCATTAATCCGGCTGCCGTTGTAATATATTCATAAATGGAGTCCGGCATCAACCGCGCAGTGACGATGGAGGCAACCAAACCTGATATGGTGACCAGTAAAGCTATTGGTGGTACTTTTAATTTCCCTTGCTTCGCTAATAATTTTGGAGCATCATGGTCGTCTGCCATTGTTACTAACATCGTAGTTATAGCGAATAACGATGCTGACATGGTGGAGAATCCTGCAATGATAAGAGCCCCATTAAACACATGAGGAACAAACCCTAAGTTGGCATATTCGTGAAGAGCACTAACAAAGGGACTTTTTTTATCGGAATGTTCTTGCCATGGTATCATTGTGACAGCTAGAAATATTGATATAAGGTAAATGGTTGTTAAGACGATGAGCATGATTTTCCCTGCTTTAGGGGCATCATCTTTGTTTTTCAAACGCGTGGCCATAATCCCCATAATTTCTATTCCGCCAAAAGCGTAAAATCCAAAAATTAGTGCAGACCATAAACCTTTTAATCCATTTGGCAATATTTCATTTTTGGCATTAGGGAAATGATCAAATCCCTTCTGACCGTCAATCACTCCAGTTAAAGCAAGAATTGCTATAATTATAAACATTAAAATAGCGGAAATCTTTATCACACCGAGGAGATTTTCTATCTTCTCGAACCCTTTATTACCTAGAAGAACAACAATAATACCTAGAGCAGCAAAAAAAGCGGAAAAGACCCATAAAGGGAAATTTGGAAACCAAAATTTAGCAAAGATCGAAAGAGCTGTAAGCTGACTTCCAGTTATCAGCATTTCTGACATCCAATATACCCATCCACTTGTAAATCCAGCCCATGGACCAAATGCCTTTTTCGCATATGCCCGAAATGATCCTTTTTGAGGGTCCTGAGCGGACATTCGTCCGAGAGAGTCATAAACAATATAAGTTCCTGTCCCTGCTATTAAAAAAGCCAATAGGACAGCTGGACCAGCCATTTGAATTCCGATACTTGAACCTAAAAAGAAGCCAGTTCCGATAATACACCCGACTCCAATTAAGGCTAACGCATACCAGGAAAGTCCCTCTTCGTTTCCTTTTGCCTTTTTATCCACATAATTCTCCCCTTTCATTACCTATTGTTCGATGAACAGGAAAGAGTTATGTATCTATAGAACAAAATGTTTTTATGTATGATTAAAGAGGTAGATTTCCTGTATAAACAGGCAAATAAATAAGAAAGCGGGTTCCTAAAGGACTGCTTTGAACATTCATCGTTCCATGATAGTTTTCAATGATTTTCTTTGAGACAGAGAGACCTAATCCAGTTCCCTCATCCTTTGTTGTGAAGAAAGGATCAAATACATGTTGGAGTAGGTTAGGCTCAATCCCAAGACCATTATCAACGAATTCAATGAATATTTTTGATCCTATCAATTCGGTTGAAATCATGATTTCCATTGTACTATCATCCTTGGCTTGCAAGGAATTTCGATATAAATTAGAGAAAACTTGGAATAACTCTTCTCGATCACCTACAAAGAAACTACCTGCAGATTCCTCACTAATTTTATATGTAATATTCACATTATGAAGCAGAGCATCACTGTTAAGAAAATGACCAAGGTAATCGATAAAGAAATCTTTCACCTCCAAAATTTCTCTCTTAACCGTACCAGGCTTCGAAATACGCAGAAAGTCGGTTATTATCTTGTTTGCGCGATCAATCTCTGGAATAAGAAGTGACTGAAACATCTCCGCAGTCTCCTCATCCACTCTCCCCTGTAACAATTGTAAAAAACCTCTTACAGTCGTTAAAGGATTTCGAATTTCATGAGCGATTCCCGCTGCTATTCTACTTGCTAAAGTTTGTTTTTCTGCTTCCTTAATATGATTTAAGAATCGAAATACACCAACGACGCGTTCAATCTTTCCTTCATAGTTCTTAATTAGTCTTGTATTAATAATGCCGTAATTTTTATCTAATATTTCTTGATTAATAATTGGCATACCCGTTCGTAACGTCTCAAGCATTTTGATTTGTTCATCCGGAATCTGGAGTAGTTCTCGTAAATGCTTGCCAACTACATTTTCACGATCAACATGTAAATCGATTGCGGCCTGAGCATTGCAAAGAGTGACTATTCCTTCTGAATTAATAAATACAATATGATGCGGTACTACATCTAATATTTCATTTAGAAATATCTCAATTTCTTCAAAAGGAACCCTAGGAGTAGAGGTGATCTTTAGCTCTCTATTATTTGCTGTTGAATTTTTTATTAAATTTACGTTTTCATCCTTAGTAAGCTTCATTCTTAATTCCGGGTCACTATATGTAAAAGAAAAAGGCAGTAAAGACACAAACCTTTTGTAAAAAGACAATTCTTGCTTTAATTGTTCCATTTCTTTTATGTTATGATTAATTATCAAATGAAACTCTCCTAGCATGTAATGTTCTTCCTATTATTATACGCTTAGTACCTACTTATGAAAACTGCTTTTCCATCCAACAAAATAAGGGTATACTAATACAAGTTACAATCAGGAGGTAAAAGATGAAATTCACAGAATATACAGTTGAAAAAGTTGAAGACCCATTCAACATATTAACAGGAAATCGATATGAATTCTTGATCGATTTTACTGTGGAAGAAGAGGATGAATTGTACCGAGAACAGGGGCTTAAGTTAAAGGTCCTATATATTGTTGACGACAATGGTCCACGTGTTTCACATTATCACATACTAGAATCAGACACAGAAAAGGTGCTGGAATTTGACTTAGAAGATGAAGAGATAAAACTGCTTCAATCATTTTGTAAAGAGCATTACCTAGAAGCTGAAGAGGAGTAAAAAGAGCAATCGCTCTCTTTACTCCTCTTCTACTTTTTTACCATCTTCAACAATATGATACATTAAATGCGCTAAATGGTGAATGGGCCCATACTCTTCTTCAGCCTCTTCCCCCTCACCATTCTCTTCGTTGTACTCTAAATCATTTAAATGAAGTGCTGCAAACTGATAAAAATCCTTAAGTTCGAACGCATAGCAACCACTAGGCTCTTCACTTTCTTCTTCATAGTGAAGAACCAGATATGATTCTTTCCCTTCTTTATCAACTGCATCAAAATAAACAAAAAAACCGATATTTGTATCTAATTCAAATAAATGACGCGTGCCACCTTCTGATGCCAGGTGAAAATCTTCTTCATTCAGTTTATTAACTACCATCTTATCCACTTGATCTTCTTTATGGAAATTTACTGTGAATGATTTCATTTTAAACCTCCTATTTGTTTCAGACACAAAAAAGAGCTCTAAAAAGAGCTCTATTGGATCCATTAGATTTTATTAACATTAACAGCTTGTGGTCCACGCTGTCCTTGTTCGATATCAAAGCTAACTTCTTGACCTTCATCAAGAGACTTGAAGCCTTCGCTTTGAATTGCTGAGTAATGTACGAATACATCCTCTCCACCTTCAACCTCAATAAATCCAAAACCTTTTTCTGAGTTAAACCATTTTACTTTACCAGTTGCCATGTAAAAAATCCTCCTAAAATTCAAAAGCTCTTATTAATGATACCTTGTATCACATTTATATATTGCCTATTTTTTTGAATTTCAATCATAAAAATAGAAATTATTTTTGTTTTGCTGGTTTTCTGTTACGAGATCCTCTATCATCTCTGCGGTCTTTCCCTCGGAAATCCTTGCTTCTTCCACGGTCATTTGAGCGTGGACGGTCTCTAAAACCAGACTTTGGTTTACGTGAACGAATTGGTTCTACCGCTGTTAGCTTAATTGGAGTAACATCAGGTTCCTTAGTCAAAAGCTTTAATGTTGCAGCTAGTACCGTTACAGAATCAATATCTTCTAATAACGACTCAG
>Ga0182742_1002482_pt1 | contig 20258 bp, 19 predicted proteins | sample eDN5th37CBELigMG_FD_128880 | JGI IMG/M metagenome (GOLD analysis project Ga0182742, IMG submission 128880) | Enriched Miracle-Growth compost microbial communities from Emeryville, California, USA - eDNA 5th pass 37_C BE-Lig MG (version 2)... ... | reverse complement strand
GGGATCAGCAGCAGCCCCGCCAAGGCCGTCCCGCCGCGAACCCCCACCGTCAGCGCCGCGATCATCAGGCCGATCGCCGCCAGCCCCGGCGTTCCGGCGAGCAGGCCCAGCCCCACGGTCCACAAGGTCTCGCCATCGATCCCCAGCAGCCCCGCAGCCGGCAGCGCCGCGAGCATCAGCGGCGGGCCAAAGCTCAGCCAATGGGCGAGCAGGCGCACCGCCACCACCGCCTCCTCCGCAATGCCGCGCAAGGCCCACTGGTCGAAGAAGCCATGCTCCAGGTCCGGCGCGAACAGCCGGTCCAGCGGCAGGATCGCGGCGAGCAGCGCCGCCACCCAGATCACCCCGCCGCCCGTCCTCGCCAACAGCTCCGGCTGCGGCCCAACCGCGAAGGGATAGAGCATCGCGACCGCCAGGAAGAACAGCAGCGGCAGCAAGGTCCCGCCCCGCTGCCCGCCCGGCAGCAGCAGCGCGAGATCGCGGCGAAGGATGGCGAGCAGCGCTCTCACGGTGCGAACTCCGCCAGCGTGAGGGTGATCAGGCCGGGCAAGGCGAACGGCTGGTGCGAGGCGATCACCGCCAGCCCTCCTGCAGCGCAATGCTCGGCGACAAGTGCCTCGCACATCTCGACAGCATGCACGTCCAGCCCGTTGAGCGGCTCGTCCAGCAGCCAGATCGGCGCGCGCTGCCCAACCAGTCTCGCCAATGCGGCTCGTTTCCGCTGGCCGGTGGAGAGAAACCGCACCGGCAGGTCGAGCAGCGGCTCCAGCCCGAGCCGTTCGACGGCGGACTCCTGATCACGATCGATCCGCCCCCAGAAGCCGAGAGCCTTCGCCAGCGGCTGGTGGCCATCGAGCGCCGGCCGCTCATCCAGCAGGCCGACGCCGCCCACCCGCTCCACCGCCCCTGCGAAAGGGCGCAGCAGGCCTGCGAGGATGCGGATGAGGCTGGACTTACCCGTGCCGTTCGGCCCCGCGACCTGCAGTGCCGCACCGGAGCCAAGGTCCAGCGACAGGCCACGGAACAGCAACCGCTCTCCGCGGCGACAGGCGAGGTCGGTCGCGGCGAGGCGGCACGGTTCCATGGGCAAGCGCGTTAGGGCAAGCGAAGGAGGGCGACAATCCTTCGACGAGCTCAGGATGATCGGGAGAGGTTCACCATGTCCGTACCGCAACTGACACAGGCCGAACGCGAGCAGTCACTGGCTGAACTTCCGGACTGGACGCTGCGGGAAGATGGCCTCGCCATCACCCGCGCCTTCAAATTTCGCAACTTCAGCGAGGCCTTCGCCTTCATGACCCGCGTGGCGCTGGCGGCGGAGAAGCTGGACCACCACCCGGAATGGTCGAACGTCTACAACCGCGTCACCATCACCCTCACCACGCATGATGCCGGCGGGCTCAGCGAGCGGGACATCAAGATGGCGCGGGCGATCAACAAACTGATGTGATCGCCCGCTTGCCGGTTAATCGGCGGCCGCCACCTGCCGCAGCCCTTGGACGAACTCCTCGCCGGTCACGATTTGCGCGGTGGAGCTCTCCAGCGTGCCTCCCAGCGGCTCCGCCCGCCCGCCGAGGCAGGTGGCGAGGAAATTCTCGGCCACGGCGTTGAAGGCGATGTTGTTGGTCGGCTTGGCGAAGCCGTGCCCCTCGTCCGGGAACAGCACATAGGTAACCGGCACCCCCGCCGCCTGCATCGCGCTCACGATCTGGTCGCTCTCCGACTGTTTTACCCGCGGGTCGTTGGCGCCCTGGCCGATCAGCAACGGCTTGGTGATCGCATTCGCCTTGTAGAGCGGGCTGCGCTCCTGCAGCAGCGCCTTGCCTTCCGGAGTGGTGGGGTTGCCCATCCGCTCATGAAACTGCTTCACCTGCGGTTCCCAATAAGGCGGGATAGTCTCCAGCAGCGTCTCCAGGTTTGAGGGGCCGACGATGTCCACCCCGCAGGCGAAGGTCTCGGGCGTGAAGGTGAGGCCCACCAGCGTGGCATAGCCGCCATAGCTGCCGCCCATGATCGCGACCTTGTCCTTCTGCGCGATGCCGCGCTCCACGGCCCAGTTCACCGCGTCGATCAGATCGTCGTGCATCGCCGCGCCCCATTCGAGGTTCGCCGCATTGACGAAATCCTTGCCGAGCCCGGTTGAGCCGCGGAAGTTCACGCTCATCACCGCATAGCCGCGATTGGCCAGCCACTGGTGCGCGCGGTTGAAGCCGTAATTGTCGCGAGCCCACGGGCCGCCATGCACCAGCAGCACCATCGGCGCGGCGGCGTTCGGCACGCCGTCCCCATCCGGGTCGCTGCCCGGCGGCAGGGTGAGATAGCTGACCAGCGTCAGCCCATCGCGCGCCGGAATCTCGACCGGGTGCATCGGCTGGAGCGGGGTGCCCTCCAGTTCCGGCCGCGTGGTGTAGAACTCGGTCAGCGTGCCGGCCGGGCGGTCGTAGAGATAGACCTTGCTCGGGCTGGTCACCGGGTCGTTCCACACGACCCACTTGGTGTCGTCATCCGTGCGGGACTGGACGCCGAAATCCCCCTCCAGCCTCGCGTCGAGGAAGTCGAGCGAGGCCTTCACGTCCGGATCCAGCGCGATCCACTCATTGGTCAGGTAATTGACCGAATAGGCCTCCACCTCGCCCGTGCGCGGGTCCTGCATCGCGCCGCCGATATCGGCCTTGTCGCTCTCGGCGATCACGCGCTTCTCGCCCGTGCTCGTGTCCTCCGCAATCAAGGCAGCGGTGTTGCGACCGCGCGAATCGACCCAGTAGAGCGTTTTGCCGTCGGTGGTGTAGCCGGCGACGCTGGTGCTCAGAGCGTCCTCCAGCGTCGTGCTTTCTCGCGGCGTCGCGGCGATCTGGCCGTTCGAAATCTCGAACATGTCCATGCCGCCGGCCGCGTTCTGCCGCAGCGCCCAGCGCAGCGTCAGGCTGTCATCGGCGAGGAAGCCGACATAGCCCTCGTCATTCTGGCGGACCAGCGTCAGCTCGCCCGTGTTGAGGTCCAGCAGGTGGACGTCATGGAAGCGCGGGTCGCGGTTGTTGAGGCCGACGAGCACCTTGTCCTTGATCGTGTGCGACACGCCCGTCACTTGCACCCGCGTGTTCTCGAACGGGGTCAGAGTGCGCTCCTCGCCGCTCTCCACATCCACCTGGTAGAGGAGGTAGTTCTCGTCGCCGCCCTTGTCCTGCACGTAGAGCAGGCTGCGGGAATCCGGCGCCCAGAAATATTGCGGGATCGGCCGGTCCGTCGCGTTCGTCATCCGGCGCGCGGAGGACGGATTGTCGGCCGGAGCCAGCCAGACATTCATCACCCCCTCATGCGGGGCGAGCCAGCTGAGCCACTTGCCATCCGGGCTGACCATCCCGGCGGAGCGGGTCGGGTTGCCATACAGCGCCTCGCGCGGGATCAGCGGAACGGATCGAACGGAAGCCGCGGCAGAGGTCGGGGCAGCTTGGGTCATGCTTTCTCCAGATTGGGCCTGAACGGGAGCGGATATGGAGCCGGTCCACGCGGCGGCCAAGGCGATGGCGGCGGTGGCGGCCCAGAAGGTATGACGCTTGATCATCCCGGCGCTCTCCTGATTTCGAAGTCGGTGGCTGGCGGCGCCAACCCTTGGCAGTAGTCTAGGCTCAGGGGGTGGACCTGCAAAGGCCCTTCGCCGATTGGATTGGCCGCCCTGTCGATCCCTTCCAGGCCTCTTAAAGCGCCGGGTTGTTGTAGCAGTGCCAGGTGAAGATCGCGATCGCGCCCCTGTGTGGCCGCCATCCTTCCGCCAGAGCGCGGGTCTCCTTCTCGCTCGGCCGTTCCGGCAGGCCCAGGATGCGCCCGATCCCGGCCTGCACGGCAAGGTCCCCGGCAGGCCAGATGTCCTCCCGCCCCTCCGCGAAGAGAAGGTAGATTTCCGCCGACCAGCGGCCGATCCCCTTGATTCGGACGAGTTGGGCGATCGCTTCCTCGTCATCATCCGGCAGATGGGCGAGGTTCAGCTCCCCGCTCGCCACCAGTTCGCACAGGGAGCGGGCGTAGCCCTGCTTCTGGCGGGAAAGGCCGCAGGCGCGCAGGGCGTCGAAATCCTGTGCCAGAAGAGCGGCGGGCGCCATGTCCTCGCCCAGCAGCGCCTCCAGCTTTCGCCACACGCTCGCGGCCGCCGCGACGCTGACCTGCTGGCCGACGATCGTGCGCAGCAGCGTGCGATAGCCCGCCTCTCGAATGCGCGGCTCCGGATAACCGGCCCGCTCCAGCGCGGCGGCGATGGCCGTTTCGCGGGCAGCCACGGCATCCAGTCCGGCGGCGATCCGTTCTGCGCTCAAGCCCATTGCCGCCGCTTGCCCCTTCGCTTGCCAAACTCTGGCGGAGCCCGTAGCAGCCGCCGACCTCGGAAAGGAAGCGGAAGAACTATGCCCCAGCTGACCGTCGTCACCCGCAGCGGAGAAGAGCGCACCGTGAGCGCCGATGCCGGCCTCACCGTGATGGAGGCGATCCGCGACAACGGCTTCGACGAATTGCTGGCGCTCTGCGGCGGGTGCTGCTCCTGCGCCACCTGCCACGTCCATGTGGACCCGGCCTTTGCGGACCGTCTGCCGCCGATGTCGCGCGACGAGGACGACCTGCTCGATTCCAGCTCCGACCGCGACGCCACGTCGCGCCTGTCCTGCCAGATCCCGTTCACCGATGCGCTGGACGGCCTCAAGGTGCGGATCGCCGAAGAGGATTGAGGCTGCTTGACCTTGACCTGGCGAGGGGGGGAGTCGAAACCCTAGCTCCTTCGCCGCCTAGCCGGATTGTGTTGCGCGCTCGGGACGAGCGCCCTACCTCCGCGTGCATGACCGGACCTCTCGTGCCCGACGCTCTCTCGGCCGCCACTTCCGCCCCTCCCGCGCCAGTGCTCAATACGCTCGACCTCATCGGCAATACGCCGTTGGTGCGCCTCGCCGGCCCCAGCGAGGCTGCGGGATGCGACATCTTCGGAAAGTGCGAGTTCACCAACCCCGGAGCTTCGGTGAAGGACCGCGCCGCTCTGTGGATCGTGCGCGATGCGGAGGCGAAGGGCCTGCTGCATCCCGGCGGCACGATCGTGGAAGGCACCGCGGGCAATACCGGCATCGGCCTTGCGCTCGTGGCCAATGCCAAGGGCTATCGCTCCATCATCGTGATGCCCGAAACGCAGAGCCGGGAGAAGATGGATACGCTGCGCGCGCTCGGCGCGGAGTTGGTGACCGTGCCCGCCGCGCCCTACAAGAACCCGAGCCATTTCGTGCACACTTCGCGCCGTCTTGCCGAGGAGACGGAGGGCGCGATCTGGGCCGATCAGTTCGACAACGTCGCCAATCGCCGCGCCCATATCGAGAGCACCGCGCCCGAGATCTGGCAGCAGATGGAAGGCCGGATCGACGGCTTCACCTGCGCCGTCGGCACCGGCGGCACCCTTGCCGGTGTTGGCATGGGGCTGAAGGAGCGGGACGAGAACATCTGCATCGCTCTGACCGACCCCTACGGCGCCGCACTCTATGAATATTACGCGCATGGCGAGCTGCGCTCAGAAGGCAGTTCCGTGGCGGAAGGGATCGGGCAGGGGCGGATCACCGCCAACCTGGAAGGTGCGCCGGTCGATACGCAGTTCCGCATTTCGGACGAGGAAGGGCTGCACTGGGTCGCCCGCCTGCTGAAGGAAGAGGGCCTGTGCCTCGGCCTGTCCTCGGGCATCAACGTTGCCGGGGCGGTGGCGCTGGGCCGGCAGCTCGGGCGGGGCAGCCGGGTGGCGACGATCCTGTGCGACACCGGCTTCCGCTACCTTTCCACGCTCTACAACCGCGAATGGCTGGAAGCGAAGGGCCTGCCGGTTTTCGACTGGCTGCGTTAAGCTTGTCACACTACAATGGGGCGATGGCCGTCGATCCCGAAGATCTTCCGAGCCCCGATGCCCCGGAGGCGGCCGCCGTGCCGCCCACCGGCTGGCGGGCGCATGCCGTCCAGAGAGTGCAGATCGGCCTGATCGGGCTTGCGGCCATGGTGCTGCTGGTCGGGCTGGCCAACATCATCATCAGCAATGCACGGCAGAACCAGGCGCAGGTCGTGCCCGAAGCCGCGCCCACTGTCGCCCCGCAGCGCACGGCAGCGGCGGTAAGCGATCCGCTGGCCGACGTCGGCGTGCTGCCCGATCTGCCGGAGGTCCCCGTCCTGCCGACCGACGGCGCTGACGGCGCGGCGGACGGACCGGATACGGGTGATGTGCCCCTTCCTTCGCAGCGCTAACATCGCCGCCGCCGCTCTGGCTTTGTCCGCCGCCTTGCTGGCGAGCGGACCGCAGGCCACTCGCGCGCAGGCTTCCGTGCTCGAAGTGGACTCCCGCCCGGCGCTCGGTCTGATGGGCACGATTCCGCTCTATTGGGGCGAGGCGGATGGGCTGGACGAGATCCTGGGGGGTGGGGCGGAGCCGCACTGGGCCAGGGCGCAGCTGGAGGAGAGATACCGGCTCCAGCCGCTTCCAGCCCTCACGAAGGAGCAACTGGCGCCGCTGAAGCTGCTCCTGCTGGCGCAGCCGCGCGCTCTTTCGCCTGCAGAGAATGTCGCGCTGGATGGCTGGGTGCGGAGCGGCGGGCAGTTGCTGCTCTTCGCAGACCCTCTGCTGACCGGAGAATCGCGTTTTTCCCTTGGCGACCGCCGGCGGCCCCAGGAGGTGATCCTGCTTTCCCCGATCCTGCGCCGCTGGGGGCTGGAGCTGGAATTCGTGGAAGATCAGCCGGCGGGCCTCGCCTTGCGGGAAATCGCGGGACGTGCGGTTCCGGTGAACCTTCCGGGCCGATTTGCGGCCTCGGTTCAAGGTGTGTGCGCGCTGGAAGCGGCGGGTTTGCTGGCCGATTGCGTGGTCGGCGAGGGAAGGGTGCTCGTGCTCGCGGACGCCGCTCTGCTGGACCTTCACCACCCCGCGCCCGAAGCGGCGCCTGCGCTGGAGATGCTGGTCGAGCGCGCTCTCACGACCGGGGATTTCGCGGGAAGGGCGGACGAACCCCGGCTGGGCAGCGGGCAAAGCGTTGATTCACAGGGAGGCGGCCGTTCCCGTTCGCTCGCCTCAACAGGTTTCGAAAAGCTTGCTGCGTCTGTGCACAATCCTCCGTAAGAGGCCCTAGCGAACGGGTTTTCCCGCGATTTCCCCTTCCATCCCGCGCTCACCCGCGTTACAAGCTGTCACATCGGACAAATCGTTCGCGCGCATCCATGCAGGATGACCGGCTGCGTCACCACGCGCCCGGTAGCGGGGAAGGTCTGTCCATGGATCTGGGGCGAGCCAACAGGGAACCGGAAAAGTGAGCACGGTGCCGGCAGGCTATAGCGGGCAAGGCTTTTCGCTTCGTGGCGAGAAGGGCCGGCTCGTCCTGCCGCCGGACTTCCGCAAGAGCTTCGCCGACGCGGGTGACGAGCGGGTCCTCTGCCTGACCAAGCACGAACGGTGGAACTGCCTGACCGGCTTCGGCCTTTCCCGCACCGCCCGGTTTGACGAACTGCTGATGCGCGAGGAAGCGCGGGCAGAACGCGCGGGCCGCGAATTCGACTACGACGTTCGCCTGCACCAGCTGTGGGGCTTCGCCCGCCTGCCGTTCGACGCCAGCGGCCGATTCGTTCTGCCGGACCATCTGGCCGAACTGGGCAAGCTGGGCGATGCCGTCTTCTTCAACGGTGCGGGCGACTATTTCACCCTGTGGAACCCGGAAGAGCTTTACCGGATGGGTCCGGGGTTCGAGACGGCGCAGGCCTCCTGCCGTCAGCTTGAGGCGGACGCGCGGGAGAAGCGCAAATGAGCTCTGCGCCTCACATCCCCGTCCTTCTGCAAGAGGTTCTCGCCGCGCTGCAGCCGCAGCCGGGTGACATCATGGTTGACGCGACGTTCGGCGCCGGCGGCTATACACGGGCCCTGCTGAACGCCGGCGCCACGGTTCACGCCTTCGATCGCGACCCCGATGCGATCGAAGCCGGGGATAAGTGGCCGGAAACGGCAGAAAATCCGCCCCGCCTCATTCTCCATCCGCGCCGTTTCTCAGACATGGTTACCGCGCTGGGCGAAGCGGGAATCGCCCGGGTGGACGGGGTAGTCATGGATATCGGCGTTTCCTCGATGCAGCTCGATCAGCCCGAGCGGGGCTTCGCCTTCTCGACGAACGGTCCGCTCGACATGACAATGGAGCGGGCGGGGCCCACGGCTGCGGATTTCGTCAACACCGCGTCAGAGGGCGAGATCGCGGACGTGCTGTACCAATACGGGGAGGAGCGGCAGAGCCGCCGCGTCGCGCGCGCCATCGTCGCCGCGCGTCCGTTCTCCACGACCGGGGAGCTGGCGGAGGTGGTGCGCAGGGCACTCGGCTACCGTGCCGGTGCGCCAAAGGACCCGGCGACGCGCAGCTTCCAGGCGATCCGCATTCATGTGAACGGTGAGCTGGACGAACTCGCCGCCGGCCTCGCTGGCGCCGAGACGCTGCTCGGGGAAGGCGGCCGGCTGGCGGTGGTCAGCTTCCACAGCCTGGAAGATCGCATCGTCAAGCGCTTCCTGCGGGAAGCTGCGGGCGAGACCGCTCGCGCAAGCCGCCACTTGCCGGATGCCCCCGTGGGCCGCCCCGCCACTTTCGCAAAGGTCTCACGCGCAATCCGCCCCTCGCAAGCCGAGATTGACCGCAACCCCCGCGCGCGCTCCGCCACATTGCGCGCCGCAACCCGCACCGCCGCGCCAGCCCGGGAGGCCGCATGACCCCGCAAGCCCAACTCCGCCGCATCGGCTGGATCGCCCTCCTGGCGGTCCTGACCGGATTCTACCTGATGCTGCACTTCAAGGTGCAGGCGGTGCATAGCGAGGTGGTCCGGGCGGAACGGCGCATCGTGTCGCTGGAGCAGGAGAAGCTGCTGCTCGCGACCGAGTTCGAGACCCGCGCGAACCAGATGCAGCTCGCTGCCTGGAACCAGGTCGATTTCGGCTATGTGGCGCCCACCGCCGCGCAATTCCTGGAAGGTGAGCGCCAGCTCGCGGCGCTCGGCGTCTCCGGCCTGCCGGGTTCGTCTCCCATCCTTATGGCGAAGGCGACGGTGGACGACATGCCCGCGCTGCCTGTCGAGGCGGACGTGGAAGATGTCGCGGGGCGGGTGCTTGCGGTTGCGGAAACTGGAGAGGCGCCGCGTGACTTGAGGCTGGCCACGGCGACGCTGGCAAGCTCCGGCCGCGTGCCGCTCGCCGCATTGGCGGGAGCCACGACCGAGTGAACTCCTTCGCTGCCCCGCGGCCGCTGACGCCGGCGCGCGTCCCGCTGGTCGACCGGCGGCGGCATGCACTCTTTACCGCGCAAGTCCGGGTGCTGCTGTTCGGCGGCGCCTTCGTGCTGCTTGCGGCGGCGGCGCTGATGCGGCTGGCCTGGCTGGGCGTGGTGCAGCCAGCGCCGAGCACAACCTCGATGGCGGATGCGCTGCTTCCGATCAGAGCGGAGCTGACGGACCGCAACGGCGTGACGCTTGCCCGCGCCTTCCCCGCCTACGCCCTGTGGTACAACCCGCAGGCGCTGGAGGATGGCGGCTCCCCTCTCGTGAAGTCACCGCAGAGCGTGGCGCAGGAACTGGCGGCGATCTTCCCCGACATGGATGCGCAGGACCTCGCCAAGCGGCTGGCGTCCGGCAAGTCCGGCTATTTGCGCCGGCGCGTTCTGCCGGAAGACGCGAACAAGGTGATGGAGATCGGCGAACTCGCGCTGGAACTCCCGCGCGAGACGGACCGGCACTATCCGCAGGGCCAGCTGGCGGCGCACGTTCTTGGCTATGTGCAGGACGGGCAGGGCTATGTCGGCATGGAAGCGGCGCTGAATGACCGGCTGGCCAATCCCGCACAGCGCGGGCAGCCGGTGGCGCTCTCCATCGATTCCCGCGTGCAAGGCGCGCTGGAGGATGAGCTCAACCGCGGGATGCGGATGGTCGATGCCGTCGGCGCAGCGGGAGTCGTGCTCGACGTTCACACCGGAGAGGTGATGGCGATGGCTTCGCTGCCGGAATTCGACCCCAACCACATGGATCAGGAGGGGCAGAGCCGCGTCTTCAACAAGGTCACCAACCAGGTCTATGAGCTTGGCTCCACCTTCAAGCCGCTCACCGTGGCTGCGGCGCTCGATGCTGGCGTGATCACGGACCTGTCGCGCCGCTGGCAGGCGAACCGGCCGCTGGCGATGGGCCGTTTCCGCATCAAGGATACGAAAGTCTACGGAGCCACGCTCAACGCCCCGCAGGCGATGATCCATTCGTCCAACATCGTCACCGCCCAGATCGCCGATGAAGTCGGCCCTGCGCGGATGAAGCAGGTGATGGGCAATCTCGGATTTAACGAGCGGCCCTATATCGAGCTGCCCGCGCGGGGTTTCCCCATCTGGCCGAGCGGAGAGTGGCCGAGGCTGCGAAACATGACCATCAGCTATGGCCATGGCATCGCCGTGACGCCGCTTCACCTTGCCAGCGCCTATGCCGCGATGGTCAATGGTGGTGTCTGGCGGCCCGCCACGCTGCTCAAGCTGCCGGAGGGAGAGGCGCCTCGCGGCCGGCGGGTGTTCAAGGAGAGCACCAGCGCGCAGATGAACAAGATCCTGCGCATGATCGCCCTTTACGGCACGGGCCGGCACGCGGATGCACCGGGCTTCCGAGTCGGGGGCAAGACCGGCAGTGCCGAGAAACCGGGCGCGGGCGGATATCGCCGCACGACGCTGGTCTCCACCTTCGCCTCCGCCTTCCCGATGGACGATCCCCAATATGTCGTGATCATCATGTATGACGAGCCGAAGGGGACGGTGGCGAGCTCCTACCAGCGCACTGCTGCCTGGAACGCGGCGCCCACGGTGAAGCGGCTGGTCCCGAGGATCGGCCCCTTGCTCGGCGTCTATCCGGACGAGACGCGCGAGATCGACCTCGCCAGTGTCGCGCACCTTGTCGGGAAGTCGGAGAAATGAACCTTGCCCGGCTCGTCGGGGCGGTGGGGATGGATGCGGGCGCCCATGGCGAAAGCCAGGTGACGGGCTTCGCGATCGATCACCGCAAGGTCGCGCCAGGCACGGTGTTCGGCGCCTTCCAGGGCCTGCGCGTGAATGGCGAGGACTTCATTGAGGCGGCAGTATCGGCGGGCGCGGTGGCGGTCGTCGCCCGTCCCCAAGCGCGGGTGGAGAATGCCGCCCATCTCGCCGACCCGGAGCCGCGCCGCGCCTTTGCCCGTCTGGCCGCGCAATTCTTCCGGCCGGTTCCGGCAACGGTGGTCGCCGTCACCGGCACCAACGGCAAGACCTCGACGGTCGAGATGGTGCGGCAGATCTGGCGGCTGATGGGCCATCGCGCTGCCTCAATCGGCACGCTGGGAGTGACGACGCCGGATGAGAGCGTCTCCACCGGCCTCACCACGCCGGACATCGTCACCTTCCTTTCGAACATGACCGGCCTTGCGCGCGAAGGTGTGACCCACGTCGCTTACGAGGCTTCGAGCCACGGCCTCGCGCAATTCCGAAACGAGGGGCTGCCTGTCGCTGCCGCCGCGTTCACCAATCTCAGCCGCGACCACCTCGATTACCACGCGGACATGGAGGATTACTTCACCGCGAAGATGCGCCTGTTCACCGAAGTGGTGGACGATGGCGGCACGGCGGTGGTGTGGTCCGACGACGCGTGGTCAGCCCGGGCGCTGGAGGTGGCGAAGGGGCGCGGCCTCAAGGTGCTCTCGGTCGGCGAAGCGGGAGAGGACATCCGCCTGCTCGCGCGCAATCCGGCACAGCTGGGGCAGGACCTGATCGTCGCCCATGGCGGCGTGGAGCACAAGGTGACACTGCCGCTGATCGGCGCATATCAATCGGCGAACGCGCTTGTGGCGGCGGGGCTGGCCATCTCGACGGGAGGCGAGCCCGCGCGGGTGTTCGAGGCTCTTGGCCGCCTTCAGCCAGTTCGCGGAAGGCTGGAGCGGGCGGCGATCACCGCCAGCGGCGCGCCCGTCTATGTCGACTATGCTCATACGCCCGATGCGCTGAGTGCGGCCATCCATGCCCTGCGCCCGCATGTCGCGCCCGGGGGTCGGCTGATCGTCGTGTTCGGCGCCGGCGGGGACCGCGACCGGGGCAAGCGCTCCGCCATGGGCCGGATCGCGGCCGAGCAGGCCGATCTCGCCATCGTCACCGATGACAATCCGCGTGCCGAGGACCCGGCAGCCATTCGTGCGGAAGTGTTGGCCGGTGCCGGATCTGCCGCACGCGAAATTGGAGACAGGCGCGAGGCGATCGGCGCTGCCATTGCTCAGGCAGGAGAAGGCGACATCGTGCTCATCGCCGGGAAGGGGCATGAACAGGGCCAGATCATCGGCGCGGGTGACGATCAGCGCATCCTCCCGTTCGACGATGTGACGGTGGCGCGCGAATGCGCCGGCGAGGTGGCGGAGGCGGCACGATGAGCGCCTTGAAGCCCCTGCGCTGGCCCGCCGGCAGCGGTTCCCGCCGTCACCTCGCGCTGTGGAGCGCTGACGAGATCGCCGCGGCGACCGGCGGCACCGCCAGCGGAGATTTTCAGGTCGCGGGCGTCGAGATCGATTCCCGCGACGTGCGTTCGGGCGATCTGTTCTTCGCGCTGAAGGGCGAGAGCACCGACGGGCACCGCTTCCTCGACAAGGCCTTCGCCAATGGCGCTGCGGCGGCGGTGGTCGATCGGCCCATTGCGGAGCCGCATGTGCTGGTGCCGGACACCAATGCGGCGCTCGAAGCATTGGCGGCTGCCTCTCGGCAGCGGGCGTGGGAGAAGTCCGGCGCGCGGATTGTCGGCGTGACCGGCTCGGTCGGAAAGACCGGCGTGAAGGAGGCGATTTTCGCCGCCCTGCAACGCCATTGCAACGGCACCGCACACCGCTCGGTCCGCTCTTACAACAACCATGTGGGCGTGCCGCTCAGCCTTGCGCGGATGCCGGAAAGCAGCCGCTATGGCGTGTTCGAGATGGGCATGAACCATGCGGGCGAGATCGCCGGGTTGACCGCTCAGGTGCGCCCTCACGTCGCCGTCATCACTACCATCGCCCCCGCTCACATCGAGAACCTAGGCAGCGAGGAAGCGATTGCGGATGCCAAGGCGGAAATCTTCGCCGGTCTGGAGAAGGGTGGCACGGCGGTGATCCCGGCGGATAGCCCCCACTTCGCCCGCCTGCGCGATGCCGCGCTGGCAAATGGGGCGAAGGTGCTCTCCTTCGGCGCCTCTCCGGATGCCGAAATGCGGCTGATCGATGCCGTGCCCGCCGCCAATGGCGGTTCGCTTGTGACAGCGGCTCTGGGAGATCGGCACCTGTGCTGGTCGGTTGCCGCGCCCGGCGCGCATTGGGTCGAGAACTCGCTCTGCGTCATGGCCGCCGTTCATGCGGCCGGCGGCGATCTCGGTGCAGCCGGGCTGGCGCTGGCGGAAATGGGCGGGCTGAGAGGGCGTGGCGCCCGCCACCGCATCCCCGTTCCCGGCGGGCATGCGCTGTTCATCGATGAAAGCTACAACGCCAACCCCGCCTCCATGCGCGCCACGCTCGCGCAGCTTGGCCAGACGCCTGCGACGCGGCGCGTCGCCGTGCTGGGCAGCATGAAGGAACTGGGCGATTTCAGCTCCGCCTTCCATGCCCAGCTGGCCGAGCCGATTGCGGAGGCGGGGGTCGATTACGCCGTGCTTGTGGGAGAGGAAATGCGCGTGCTTGTCAGTGAGTTGGGGAAAGCGGGGGCGCTTGCGCTTGGCAAGCCGCAGCACTTTGCCCATTGCGCCAATCCTGGCGAGGCAATTGCCGCGCTGGAGGAATGGGGCCTGGCAGGCGGCGACGTGGTCCTCGTCAAAGGCTCGAACTCTGTGGGGCTGGCGAGGGTCGTTGCCCATTTCGCCGCCCGAGAAGGCTGACCGGCTGCAATGCTCTACCTGCTAGCCCAATGGCTGGAATTCGAAGGCCTCTTCAACCTCGTGCGGTACCAGACCTTCCGCGCGGGCGCGACGCTGCTGACGGCGCTGGCGATCGGCCTGATCATCGGGCCCCGCTTCATCAACATGCTGCGCGTGCGGCAGGGGAAGGGCCAGCCGATCCGCGAGGACGGGCCGCAGACGCACCTCGCCAAGCGAGGCACGCCGACGATGGGCGGGCTGATGATCCTCACCTCGCTGGTCCTGTCCATGCTCATCTGGATGGACCCGTTCAGCCCCTTCGTCTGGGCGTGCCTGGCAGTGACGGCCGGGTTCGGCATCATTGGCTTCCTCGACGATTTCGACAAGGTGACGAAGCGCAGTCACAAGGGCGTGTCCGGCCGCACGCGGCTGATCCTGGAATTCGTGGTCGCGGGCATCGCCGCCTGGATCATCGTCAGCCAGATCAGCACCAATCTCTACGTGCCGTTCCTCACCGGCTATTCCATCCCGCTGGGGCCGTTCTACTTCGTGTTCGCCGCGACAGTGATCGTCGGCTTCGGCAATGCGGTGAATTTGACGGACGGGCTCGATGGCCTTGCCACAATGCCGGTGGTGATCGCGGCGGGCGCCTTCCTGCTGATCTGCTACCTCGTCGGGCGCGTCGACTACTCGGCCTATCTTGGCATTCCGCACGTGCCGGGCGCGGGCGAGCTGGCGGTGTTCTGCGCCGGGATCATGGGGGCGGGCCTCGCCTTCCTGTGGTTTAATGCGCCGCCCGCCGCCGTGTTCATGGGCGACACCGGATCGCTGGCTCTGGGCGGAGCTTTGGGAGCCATCGCCGTCGCCGCGCATCACGAGATCGTGCTGCTGATCATCGGCGGGCTGTTTGTGATGGAGACTGCGAGCGTCATCATCCAGGTGTTCTGGTTCAAACGCACCGGCAAGCGCATCTTCCGCATGGCGCCGATCCACCACCATTTCGAGCAGCTCGGCTGGAAGGAGTCGACGGTCGTGATCCGCTTCTGGATCATCGCCATCGTGCTCGCCGTGCTCGGCCTGGCGACGCTGAAGCTGCGGTGATTACGAGCAGCGCCTTTCGCGGCAGACGCTACGTGGTGCTGGGGCTGGCGCGATCCGGCATGGCCAGCGTCGAGGCGCTGCTGGCGAGCGGCGCCGAGGTGACCGCGTGGGACCGCCGGGATGAGCCGCGCGAGGCGCTGGCGGCTCGGGCGCTGCCGGGCCTGACGCTGGCGGACCCGCTGGTGATTGATCTGCGCGGGTTCGATGGTGTCGTGGTCTCGCCCGGCGTCCCGCTGAACACCCACCCCATCGCGGAGAAGGCAAGGGCGGCGGGCGTGCCTGTCATCGGCGACATCGAGCTGTTCGCGCTCGCCCGGCCGGACATGCCGCCGCACAAGGTGGTGGGCATCACCGGCACCAACGGCAAGTCGACGACCACGGCGCTGGTGCACCACATCCTCAAGACCGCCGGCGTGCCGACCACGATGGGCGGCAATATCGGGCTGCCGATCCTGGGGCAGGAGCCGCTTCCGGCGGGGGGCGTCTATGTGCTCGAGCTTTCCAGCTATCAGCTCGACCTGACGCGCAGCCTCGCTTGCGACGTGGCGGTGCTGACCAACATCACGCCGGACCACCTCGACCGATACAGCGGCTTCGACGCCTATGTTGAATCCAAGCTACGGCTGTTCGCGATGCAGGATCCTGCGCGGGACCATGCGGTGCTCGGCGAAGCCCGGTTGGGAGAACGCTGGATCGCACCGCGCGTGCCCAACACCAACCTGTGGCTGGCGCTGGACTATCGCGACCGCCAGCCGAACTGGCCTTCGCTCCAGGGGCCGCACAACCACCAGAACGCCGCCTGCGCCATCGCGACCTGCGAGGCGCTGGGGCTTCACGAAGATGCGATCGAGCACGGCCTGCGCACCTTCCCCGGCCTGCCGCACCGAATGGAGCGGGTCGGCGAATTCGGCGGCGTGCTGTTCGTCAATGACAGCAAGGCGACCAACCCGGCCTCGACCGCCCCGGCGCTGGCGGCCTACCCGCCGCACCCGGACAAGCGCCTGCACTGGATCGTCGGCGGGCTGCCTAAGGGCGACAACCTCAACGAGTGCGTCCCGTGGTTCGACCATGTCGCGGCCGCCTACACGATCGGCGAGGCAGGGCCGATGTTCTCCGAACTGCTGAAACCGCACATGAAGGTGGAGCGGGCGGAGATGATGTGCGAGGCGGTGCGCCGCGCCATCGCCGCCGCCCATCCGGGGGATGTGGTGCTGCTCAGCCCGGCCTGCGCCAGCTTCGACCAATTCCGCGATTACGAGACGCGCGGTGAGTTCTTCCGCCAGCTGGTGATGGGCCTCGCCGGGGGCGACGAAGAAGCCGCCCGTCAGGCGGAGGCGGAGTGCGCAGGAAGGCGGATCGCATGAACACCGCGCGCCCCTACATTCCGCGCCCCGGCGTCCGCTCTCTCAGCACTCCGCACTTCCCGCGCACACGCAAGCAGCAGCTGCGCATCTGGTGGCGCGAGATTGACCGTGTCCTGCTGACGATGGTCCTGCTGCTGATGGCGGTCGGCGCGGTGGCGGTGGCGGCGGCCTCTCCCTCCAGCGCGCGGCGTCTGTCCGGCGCGGCGGGCCAGCTGGCGGATCTGCACTTCTTCTGGCTGCATCTGGGGTTTCAGGGGCTGGGGCTGCTCGTGCTGATCGGCACCGCGCTTCTGCCGATGGTTTGGGTGCGGCGCGGAGCCATCCTGTTCGCAGGCGTGATGCTGCTGGCGCTGGCGTTGGTGCCCTTCGTCGGCAGCGAGGTGAACGGCGCGCGGCGCTGGCTCGATGTCGGCATTCGCTTCCAGCCCAGCGAGTTCCTGAAGCCGGTCTTCGTGATCGTCACCGCCTGGATCCTCAGCTGGCGGCTGCGCGACCCTGACCTGCCGGTGATCCAGATCAGCGGCGCATTGCTGGGGCTGATCGTCGCATTCATGATGCTCCAGCCGAACCTCGGAGACGCTATCCTGTTCGTGGGCGCGTGGTTCGTGCTGGTGATGCTGGGCGGCCTGCCGATGAAGCGGATCGGCGCGCTGGGAGGCGTCGGCATCGCGCTGCTGGTGCTGACCTATCTGCTCTATGACAATGCGCGGCACCGCATCGACAGCTTCCTTGGCGGCGGCACCGCATATGACCAGGTGGACCTTGCCGCGCGCACCATCATGGCGGGCGGCTGGACCGGCACCGGAATGTGGCTGGGCAACCGCAAGATGATGCTGCCGGAGGCGCATACGGATTACATCTTTTCGGTCGTGGGGGAGGAGTTCGGGCTGCTTATCTGCGGGCTGATCGTGCTGCTCTACCTCGCCATCGTGCTGCGCGTGCTGATCCGGCTGGTGGATGAGGACCAGCTGTTCACCGTGCTGGCCGCGACGGGGCTGATCGCCCTGTTCGGCGGGCAGGCGTTCATCAACATTTTGGTGAACCTGCAGCTGTTCCCGTCGAAGGGCATGACGCTGCCGCTGGTGAGCTATGGCGGGTCCTCCACCATCGCGCAGTGCTTCCTGATCGGGTTGCTGCTGGCGATCACAAGGCGAAATCCCTACCTCAGCCGCGAGACCTTCGCCCTCGGGCAAATAATCGGAGAGCGCCGGTGAGCACCGCGTCGCGCCATTTCGTACTGGCTGCCGGGGGGACCGGCGGTCACCTCACCCCCGCCTTCGCGCTGGCGCAGGAGCTGGAGCGCCGCGGCCATCAGGTGGCCCTGATTACCGATGCGCGTGGCGCGGCGATCCCCGGGCGGCCCGACTTTCTGGATACGCACGTCCTGCCCGCCGGGCGCTTCACCAAGAACCCGCTCGGCTGGCCCCGCGCCATTGTGGCGGTGCTGAAGGGGCGTGCGCAGGCGAAGCGGCTCTATCGCGAGTTCGAGCCCACCGCGGTCGTCGGCTTTGGGGGCTATCCCGCTTTGCCGGCGCTGCTGGGCGCGGGTAGCGTTCCGACCGTGATCCATGAGCAGAACGCGGTGCTGGGCCGGGTGAACCGCCTGCTGGCCTCGCGGGTGAATGCCATCGCCACGGCGTACCCCAACGTACAGCGCCTGCCGGAGCGCCAGGCGAAGAAGGTGCACCTTGTGGGCAATCCGGTGCGCGCCGCTGTGCTCAGCCTTCGGGAAGAGCCTTATCCGCCGCTCACGCCTGACGCACCGTTGCGCGTGCTGGTCACCGGCGGCAGCCAGGGCGCGCGCGTGCTGTCGCAGGTCGTGCCGGAGGGCTTCGCGCTGCTCCCCCCGACGCTGAAGGCTCGCCTGCGCGTGACGCAGCAGTGCCGGTCGGAGGACATCGAGGTGGTCCGCGCGCGCTATGCGGCGGAAGGCATCGAGGCGGAGCTCGCCAGCTTCTTCGAGGACATGCAGGCGCGGCTGGCAGGCACGCACCTGTTCATCGGCCGTGCGGGCGCGTCGACCATCGCGGAGCTGACAGCGGTGGGCCGCCCCGCCATCCTGGTGCCGCTGCCGATCGCCACGGACGATCACCAGACCGCCAATGCGCGGGAGATCGCGCAGGCGGGCGGCGCGCGGGCGATCCCGCAGCCGGCCTTCACGCCGCAGGCGGTGGCGCAGGCGGTGGAGGAGCTCGCAGGCGACCCCGAGGGGCTGATCGTCGCCGCTCATGCAGCATGGAATTGCGGCCGCCCGGATGCGGCGAAGGATCTTGCTGACCTGGTCGAGAGCTTCGGCGGCACCCCGCTGATGGACGTGATCCGCGTGGGGAGGGAGCCTGCGAGGGCAGCCACATCAACCGTGCCGACCGGCGCGACCGCCGCCCGACAGCGGAGCACCTCGCGATGAAGGGTGTCGGCACGGATATCGGCGTGATCCACTTCGTCGGCATCGGCGGGATCGGCATGTCGGGCATCGCTGAGGTGATGCACAATCTCGGCTATCAGGTGCAGGGCTCCGACCTCTCCGAAGGGCCGAGCGTGGAGCGGCTGCGCGCGCGCGGCATCCGCGTGGTCACTGGCCATGCGAGGGAGAACCTGGGCGATGCGGCGGTCATCGTCACCTCCACCGCCGTGAAGCGCGACAATCCCGAAGTCGCCGCCGCGCTGGAGGCGCGCATCCCGGTTGTGCGCCGGGCGGAAATGCTGGCGGAGCTGATGCGGCTGAAGCGCACCGTCGCGGTCGCCGGCACGCACGGCAAGACCACCACCACCAGCATGGTCGCCACGCTGATGGAGGCGGGCGGGCTGGACCCGACCGTCATCAATGGCGGCATCATCGAAAGCTACGGCTCCAACGCCCGGCTCGGCCAGAGCGACTGGATGGTCGTGGAGGCGGATGAGAGCGACGGCAGCTTCCTGAGGCTGGACGGCACGATCGCGGTCGTCACCAATATCGACCCGGAGCATCTCGACCATTACGGCAGCTTCGACGCAGTGCGCGAGGCCTTCCTCGAATTCATCGAGAACGTGCCCTTTTATGGCGCGGCGGTGCTGTGCGTCGATCACCCCGAGGTGCAGAAGACGATCGCTCGCGTGCGGGATCGTCGCGTCATCACCTACGGCTTCTCGGCGCAAGCGGATTGGCGGGCTGAACATGTTCGGCCGGAGGCCGGCGGCAATCGCTTCGATGCGGTGCATGTGGGGCGCGACGGCGAGCGCCGCGTCATTGCCGACGTGATGCTGCCGATGCCGGGGCGGCACAATGTCCAGAACGCGCTGGCGGCCATCGCGGTGGCGGCTGAACTCGGCTGCGATGACGAGACGATCCGTGGCGGCTTCGCCCGCTTCGGCGGCGTGCGGCGGCGCTTCACCCGCGTGGGACAGGTGGCGGGCGCGGTTGTAATCGACGATTATGCGCATCATCCGGTGGAAATCCGCGCGGTGCTCTCGGCCGCGCGCGAGTCCGCCGACAGCGGCTCCGGCGGGCGGGTGATCGCGGTGGTGCAGCCGCACCGCTTCACCCGGTTGCGGGACCTGATGGGCGAGTTCCAGTCCGCCTTCAACGACGCGGACATCGTGTTCGCCGCACCTGTTTACCCTGCGGGCGAACAGCCGATCTCCGGCGTGGATTCGGAGGCGCTCGTGGCGGGGCTGAAGGCGCGCGGCCATCGTTCGGCCTCGCTGGTGGCCGGGCCGGAAGAACTGGCGCAGCAGCTCGCGGGCCTCCTCGAACCGGGCGATCTCGTCGTGTGCCTCGGCGCGGGTGACATCACGAAGTGGGCGGCAGGCTTGGCTGCGGCCGTCGAGCGCCATCGCTCTTCCGGGCAGGCACTGGAACAGGCAAAGGAGGGCGCGGCGTGATCCAGCCCGACAGCCCTGTGGCCTGGACCGGCAACGCCCCCGGTTCGGAAGAGGCTC
>Ga0182742_1002481_pt1 | contig 20261 bp, 14 predicted proteins | sample eDN5th37CBELigMG_FD_128880 | JGI IMG/M metagenome (GOLD analysis project Ga0182742, IMG submission 128880) | Enriched Miracle-Growth compost microbial communities from Emeryville, California, USA - eDNA 5th pass 37_C BE-Lig MG (version 2)... ... | reverse complement strand
GCCCTTCGCTTTATCCCGTACATAAATCATAGGCAAGTCCAGCTTCTGGGCAACCCATGCGGCATGGGGAATGCCCGCCGTAGCCGTTCCCGCAATGACTTGCGCTTCCGGATATTGATCCCGAATGATTTGCGCAAAACCGGAGGCGATCAAATCCCGAATCGCCGGGCTCGACATCGTTAACCGGTTGTCGCAGTAGATCGGCGACTTGATTCCGCTCGTCCATGTGAACGGCTCCTGCGGGCGCAGCGATACCGCGTCAATGGACAGCAGCGCCTCCGCGATTTGTACTTCCAATGGAGCATTGCTCATTCGTCCTGCATCTCCTTCTTCGCTTGCTCTATTTCCGCAATCACACGAAGCAGCGCCTCGCGAGGGTCCGGCGCCTTCGTGATCGGCCGGCCGATGACGAGGTAGTCGGTCCCCGTGCGGATCGCTTCCGCCGGTGTCATGATGCGCGCCTGGTCGCCGGCGTCCGCCCCCGCGGGGCGAATGCCCGGCGTCACGGTGATAAAGTCCCGGCCGCAGGCAGCCTTGATCTGCGCCGCCTCCTTCGCGGAAGAAACGACACCGTGCAGCCCCGCTTCCTTCGCAAGGCGCGAGTAACGGATGACGGTATCCTCCACCGTAGCGTCAATGCCGATTTCCTTGCGCAGCATCTCCTCGTTCGTGGAGGTCAGCTGAGTGACGGCGATGATGATCGGGAGTTCCCCTGAGGCGGCTTCCTCGGCGCCTTCCCGTACCGCGCGCATCATGGCGCTGCCGCCGGCGGCGTGGACGTTGAACATATCCACGCCAAGCCGAGCGATGGAGCGGGCGCCCCCGCGCACCGTATTCGGGATATCGTGCAGCTTGAGGTCCAGAAACACTCGATGCCCCTGAGCTTTCAGCTCCCGTACAATGTCAGGTCCAGCGGCATAATACAGCTCCATCCCAACCTTCATCCAGCACGGAATGCCTTCCAGCCGGGCGGCGGCGGACAGCGCCTCCTCCGGAGCCGCAAAGTCCAACGCCACCATGACCGGGTGCGTATGCCGTAACGCCGCCGCCATTACTTCGCCGTCTCCAGCGCAGCTTGGTTTTTCGAGAAGCTGCCCGAGCTTACAAAGCCTGGCATCGAATGCGTATTCAGATGCATCGCCTGCAGCATGCCCAGCAGCGCGCGTACCGTATCGAGCGATGTCATACAAACTACGCCGTTCTCCACCGCTTCCCGGCGAATGCGGAAGCCGTCGCGTTCAGGCGTCTTGCCCTTCGTCAGCGTGTTGACGACAAACTGCGCCTCTCCGGTCCGAATCATATCCAGAATGTTCGGGCTGCCTTCGCTCAGCTTATTGACGTGCTCCACCCGGATTCCCGCGTCCTTCATCGCTTGAGCGGTTCCGCCCGTTGCGTACAACCGATAGCCGAGCTCAGCGAAGCCGCGGAACAATGCGACCGCTTCTTCCTTGTCTTTATCCGCAACCGTTGCAATGATATTGCCCGTCATCGGAATCTTCATGCCGGAGCCGATCAGGCCTTTATACAGCGCCTTGGAGAAGTTCAAGTCGCGGCCCATGACCTCGCCTGTCGACTTCATCTCCGGACCGAGCGTCGTGTCTACCCGGCGCAGCTTCGCGAACGAGAACACCGGCACCTTCACCGACACATGATCGTCTTCCGCCCACAGCCCGCCGTTGAAGCCAAGATCCTTCAGCTTCGCGCCGAGAATCGCCTTCGTTGCGATGTTTGCCATCGGCACGCCGGTTACCTTGCTCAAGAATGGAACTGTACGCGAGGAACGCGGATTCACTTCGATGACATAGATTTTGCCTTTGAAGATGACGAACTGGATGTTCACGAGGCCGACAACGTTCAATGCTTTGGCGATATTGGTCGTTACCTCGACGATTTGCGCCTTGATCTCTGCCGACAACGTTTGCGGCGGATAAACCGCGATCGAGTCGCCGGAGTGGACGCCCGCGCGTTCCACATGCTCCATAATGCCTGGAACGAGCACCGTCTCGCCGTCGCAAATCGCGTCTACTTCCACTTCCTTGCCAAGCATGTACCGGTCGATCAACACCGGATGCTCTGGATTGATCTTCACCGCTTCTTTCATATACTTCAGCAGTTCTTCCTCGTTGTACACAATTTCCATTGCGCGTCCGCCTAGCACGTAGGATGGACGAACGAGCACCGGATACCCGAGCTTCGCCGCGGTGCCGGCCGCTTCGTCAACGGATGTCACCGTGCTGCCCGGCGGCTGTGCGATGTCAAGGGAACGAAGCAGCGCTTCAAACTTCTTCCGGTCTTCCGCCCGGTCGATCGACTCGAGGTCCGAACCGAGAATGCGGACGCCGGCGCGGTGAAGCGGACCCGCCAGGTTGATCGCCGTTTGGCCGCCGAACTGGACGATGACGCCGACCGGCTTCTCTTGCTCGATGACGTTCATTACATCTTCGAAGAACAGCGGTTCGAAGTACAGCCGGTCAGACGTATTGAAGTCGGTCGATACCGTCTCCGGATTGTTGTTGATGATGACCGCCTCGTACCCCGCGTCTTGTATTGCCCACACGGCATGCACTGTAGAGTAGTCGAATTCGATGCCTTGCCCGATGCGGATCGGACCGGACCCGAGGACGACGATTTTCGGCTTGTCGGTGTGGATGACTTCGTTTTCCGTCTCATAGGTCGAGTAATAATACGGTGTCGAAGCCTCAAATTCGGCCGCGCAGGTGTCAACCATCTTGTACACAGGGCGCAATCCGTGCTGATGGCGCAGGGAACGCACCTCGGATTCCGTCGTGTAACCGCTCTGGCCTCCTTCCAGGCGAAGCTCCGCGATCGCGCGGTCGGTAAAGCCCATTCGCTTCGCTTCGCGCAGCAATTCCGGCGTCAATGCCTCTACCGTAAGGCGGTTCTCGAATCTCACAATCGATTCGATGCCGCGCAAGAACCACCAATCAATCTTCGTCAAGTCTTGAATATTTAGCAGCGTCCATCCGCGGCGGAACGCCTCGGCGATCAGGAACAACCGCTCGTCGTCCGGACGCACTAACCGGTTCTTCAACGTCTCATCGTCGATCTCCGACGCGCCCTTCAAGAACAAGCGATGCGTGCCGATTTCAAGGGAACGGACCGCCTTATGGATCGATTCCTCGAAGGTCCGGCCGATCGCCATCACTTCGCCCGTCGCTTTCATCTGTGTGCCGAGCTTGCGGTTGGCGTGAACGAATTTATCGAAAGGCCAACGCGGAATCTTCGACACGATATAGTCGATCGTCGGCTCGAACATCGCATACGTTTGGCCGGTTACCGGGTTGACGATTTCATCCAGCGTGTAGCCGACTGCGATCTTTGCGGCCATCTTCGCGATCGGATAGCCTGTCGCCTTCGAAGCGAGGGCCGAAGAGCGGCTGACCCGCGGATTCACTTCGATGACATAATATTGAAAGCTGTGCGGATCGAGCGCGAATTGCACGTTACAGCCGCCTTCAATATTGAGGGCGCTGATGATTTTGAGCGATGCGGCGCGTAGCATCTGATATTCGCGGTCCGAGAGCGTCTGGCTCGGCGCCACAACGATGCTGTCTCCCGTATGCACGCCGACAGGGTCGAAGTTTTCCATGTTGCAAACAACGATGCAGTTGTTGTTCGCGTCCCGCATCACTTCATATTCAACTTCCTTCATGCCCGCAATGCTCTTCTCGACCAAGCACTGCCCGATTGGAGAGTAGCGCAGACCGGAAGCTACCGTTTCCGCAAGCTCCTCTTCCGTATGGCAAATCCCGCCGCCCGTTCCGCCGAGCGTATAAGCCGGGCGAACGATGATCGGATACCCGATCTCAGCTGCAAATTCGAGTGCTTGCGGCACAGTCGTTACGATCGTGCTCTCCGGTACCGGCTGCTCCAATTCGCGCATCAGCTCGCGGAACAGATCGCGGTCTTCGGCTTTCTCGATGGCCGTAAGCTGCGTTCCGAGCAGCTGCACGCCCTCCTTCTCCAGCACGCCTGCTCTCGCAAGCTCCACCGCCATATTGAGTCCCGTTTGTCCGCCTAAGGTCGGCAGCAGACCGTCCGGGCGTTCCTTACGGATGATGCTTGTCACAAAGTCAAGGGTAATCGGTTCGATGTACACCTTATCCGCCATATTCGTATCCGTCATTATCGTGGCCGGATTGCTGTTAATCAGAATGACTTCGTAGCCTTCTTCTTTCAAAGCTTGGCACGCTTGCGTTCCTGCGTAGTCAAATTCGGCCGCTTGCCCGATGACGATCGGACCGGATCCGATCACAAGTATTTTCTTAAGTTTGTTATTTCTAGGCATGTTGCCTTACACCTCCCGTGCAAGCTTTACAAATTCGATTTGTCGCGGCGAATGTGGATGGTTTGTATGATAATCGCGCACCATCTCTAAGAAATCATCGAACAAGTAACTGGAATCGAACGGGCCTGGCGACGCTTCCGGGTGGTACTGCACCGAGAACGCCGGATATGTGCTGTGCTTCAGCCCTTCAATCGTTTTATCGTTGTTGTTGATATGTGTGATGATAAGTCCGGTGCCTTCCAACGAATCCGCCTTGACGGTGTATCCGTGGTTTTGCGAAGTGATATAGCAGCGGCCGGACGCCAAATCCTTCACCGGATGATTGCCGCCGCGGTGGCCGAATTTCAGCTTCTCCGTGTCCGCTCCGCAGGCAAGAGCCAGCAGTTGATGTCCGAGGCAGATGCCGAAGACCGGCACTTTACCGAGCAGCTCCTTCACCGTTTCAACCGCATAAAGCACATCTTTCGGATCCCCAGGGCCGTTGGATAACAACACGCCGTCCGGGTGCAAGCGCATGATTTGCTCCGCCGTCGTATCGTGCGGTACGACGATGACATCGCAGCGGCGTTTCGTCAGGTCGCGCAGAATGCCTTCTTTCGAACCGAAGTCCATCAGGACGATCCGCTCGGCTTCGCCTGGCACGTGAATTACACTCTTCGTCGATACGAGCGAAACTTGGTTTCGCAGCAGCGCGCCAGCTTGCAGCCGCTCGCGCAGCTCTTCCTCGCGCACGTCTCCGGTTGCAAGAATCCCCTTCATCGTACCGAAGCTGCGAATTTTACGCGTTAACATCCGGGTGTCAATTCCGCTGATGCCGACGATGTCGTATTCCTTCAGGAGATCTCCGAGCGTGCGGCGGGCTCTCCAGTTGCTGGGCACTTCCTCGTAGCGGCGAACCACAAATCCATGTACGTACGAACGAACCGCTTCGAAATCATCGCGCGCAACACCATAGTTGCCGATGAGCGGATAGGTCATCGTTACGATCTGCCCGCAGTAGGACGGGTCGCTCAGCAATTCTTGATACCCTGTAATGCCTGTATTAAAAACGACTTCCCCCACTTGATGCCCTTCGGCGCCGAACGAGACTCCTTCAAAAAGGGTGCCGTCTTCTAAATATAATTTTGCGATCATTGCTGCCACTCTCCTTCTTGTGTTAACTCGGACCAGACGACTTTTCCGTTCGTCATCGTGAGCTTCGGCCATCCCTTCAAGCTCCATCCCGTGAACGGCGTGTTGCGGCCTTTGGTTGCGAAGGTGGAAGGATCCACTCTCCGTTCTTCTTCCAAGTCGATGATCGTAATGTCCGCCGGCGCGCCGACCTCAAGACGTCCTGTCGGCAAGCCGAACAATTCCGCTGGTTTGCGCGTCATCCGCTCCAGTACGAAAGGAAGCGTCCAACGTCCCGTTAACACAAACTTCGTATAAAGCAACGGGAACGCGGTTTCCAATCCGACAATGCCGAACGGCGCTTGATCTGCCGGTCTCGCTTTCTCTTCCTCGCTGTGCGGCGCATGGTCCGTTACGAAAATATCGATCGTGCCGTCTTCCACCGCTTCAATCATCGCTTCAACATCCCGCGGAGAACGGAGCGGCGGGTTCATCTTCCAATTCGCGTCCATCGAATCCGGGATATCTTCATCGCTAAGCAGCAGATGGTGCGGACAAATCTCTGTCGTCACCTTCACACCGCTTTGCTTGCCTAGCCGAATGAGCCGTACGGATTGCTCTGTGGAAACATGGCATACGTGATAATGAACGCCGGTGGATTCCGCCAATAGAATGTCCCGTCCCACCTGCACCGCTTCGGAATCGTTCGAGATGCCTTTCAATCCGTGCTTGCGTGTAAATGCGCCTTCGTTGAAGGAACCGCCTGTAAGCAGCGAGTTTTCCTCGCAATGCGCGATAATCGGCATGTTCAGCTTTGCCGCACGGCGCATCGCTTCCTTCATGGTGCCGGCGTTTTGTACCCCGACGCCGTCGTCCGTAAAGCCGATGGCTCCGGCGTCCCGCAGCGCTTCATAATCAAGCAGCTCTTCGCCCTTCTGTCCGCCTGTGATGCAGCCGTAGGGCAGAACGCGGGTGATGCCAACCTGCTGCGACTTCTCTACCACATAGCGAATCGTCTCCGGCGTATCCAGCACCGGTTTCGTATTCGGCATGCAGGCGACCGTCGTGAAACCGCCCTTCGCCGCCGCCCTCGAACCGGATTCAATATCTTCTTTATATACAAGGCCAGGATCCCGAAGATGCACGTGCATATCTATCAACCCTGCAGATACGAGCCTCCCGCCTGCATCGATCACCTCATGCCCTTCCGTGCCTCCTGCGTCGGCCGCATCCGCAACCATTGCGCGGATGACGCCTTGCTCCGTAAATACCGACACCGGCTTTCCTTCAGCCGTCTTGCCGTTCACAATCCACGTTCCCATTTCGGTTTCTCCTTCCTTCTGTTCCGTGGGTCTCTTTTTCTATAGGTTACTTAGTTTGGCTGATGGTCACTTCATCCATGCCGTCCGCTTCGCTAAGCCGCACCTCGATCGCCTCAAGCCTTGAGGTAGGTACGTTCTTTCCGACATAATCCGGGCGAATCGGCAGCTCCCGATGCCCCCGGTCTACCAGGACAGCAAGTTGAATCGATTGGGGACGTCCGCCGTCGATGAGCGCGTCCATCGCCGCCCGTACCGTCCGGCCGGTATAAAGTACATCGTCGAACAGAATGACCTTTCTCCCTACGATCAAGTCCGGATTGACCGGAGGAAGCACCGGGTCGGAACGCTGGGTTTTATTTAAGACATCATCCCGGTAGTTCGTAATGTCGATATCACCTACCGGAACGTTGTTGCCCTCGAGTTCTGTAATTTTTTGGGCAACCCGTCTCGCCAAGTAAATGCCCCGGGTCCGGATCCCAATAAACGTGCAGTTTTCGATGCCTTTATTTTTTTCTATAATCTCATAGGCAATCCGAGTCAACGCCCTTCGTACCGCTACCGCATCCATCAAGAGCGTCTTGGCTTCCGTCATCTTTTCCCCTCCCCGCCATCATGGTGAACCAAAACCTGAACCTACATGATTCGCACCTTAGACGAAAAAAATCTCCTTGCCCTGAGGGCAAGGAGACGGGTGAATAAGCGCACAGAGATGTTCCCAGAACCATTGTCTTGCCAAAGCTTGTTCCATGGAGCAAGCTTCAGAATCCATTGGCCTGTACTGCCGCGTATATTCGATTCGTCCACCTTCCCAGCCTCACGGGACTGAATTTAAAGGTGCGTGTTTGCATTGATATGATTATCCCAGAAGATGTCCTGCTCGTCAACATCTTCTACGAAGTTTTTTCGGTCGGCTTTTCTTTAATCGATGACAGGTACGTTTACCCAAGTTTTCTGTTCGTCGGAGCGCAGCACCGCTTCCATGACCGCTTGCACCTCACAACCGTCGCGAAAGCTCGGTATTGGCAATACAGCAGTAGCATTGCCGTATTTGCCGGCGATGATGCGGTCAATCCACTTCCATACCTCATTGCGTTCGGTAAGCCGCCAGGGCCTGAAATTTGCTTCCGATGGGACGCCGTCCTCCGCCCAGGGAACCGTCCCCTCCACCTGAACGGTGACCCAATTATGCCGATGCAAAGCGTATTGGAGCATTGAGCCTAACTCGCTCGCCGCGAAGCGTATCTTTCCGCGGTCTCCCGTCAGCTCGAGCCGAATCGTCTGCCGGCGCGAGCCTTGCGGCTCCAACCAGCTTGTATGAAACATCCCCCGCACCCCCGCAGAAAACCGGGCCAGGAACGTTACCGCATCCGCCGCGGGGTCGCTGCGGCGGTCCGCTCCGGAGACATATACATCCCCGCACACTTGTGTGATGCGGTCCTCTGTGACGAATTGCGCTAAGTCGATCAGGTGGGAGCCCAAGTCCGCCAGCACGCCTCCGGCACCGCCCCGCGAAGCGGTGCCGCGCCATCCCGGAGGGCCGGACATGCCGTAATCCCCCGAATATTCGAACGATCCGGAAACGACGTTCCCGATCAGCCCTTCTTGCCGAAGCGACTTCATCTTCGCGATGCCGGGATGCTCCCGGTAAGTGAAATTGATACCGTGAATGATACCGGACCGCTCCGCCTTCTCAAGCATGTCCCGAGCCTCTGACAAGCTTCTTGCGAGCGGCTTTTCGCAAAGCACATGAAGACCGTGTTTCATGGCCGCTTGAGCGGCGGGAGCGTGAGCATCGTTCGGGGTGACGATGCACACTCCATCTAAAGACTCCTTGCTGAACATCTCATCATAAGATGAATACGCCGCTCCCGCTTCGTACCGTTCCGCCATCCGCTTCGCACTTTCGCCGCTCTCGCTGCAAACCGCCGCCAACGCTGCCCTTGGGTGTTTGGTGATGACCGGTAAGTACCATAGATCGGAAAACCAGCTGGCCCCGACCAATCCGATTCGGATTCGCTCTTCCGCCTTCATTTCACCCCCCCTTTCTTCAGTCGATCGCCGCAGCGTTGCCTGCGGTCTTCAACAGACGATCCATAATCCGTTGATTATAGTAACCATCCATGAACGTCGGAGCGCCTGCAACCTCTTCGCCTCTTGCCATCCGTAGAAAATCAGCCAATTGATTTCGATCATACGTTTGCGGTACCCCGATCACAGACAAGTTCGCGTCTATCTCTCCTTCCCGCGGACCCCAGTGTTTCAATTCGTTGGGCCGCTCGCAGTTTACCTCGATCGTTCCTTTCGTTCCGAAGACCGTCGCTTGCAGATGATTGCCGAACCCGACGGCATTGCGCGAAGTGGCGAAGACGCCTACGGCCCCATTCTTCAACTGAGCGACGAAGGCGGACAAGTCGTCTACGTCGACTGCGCCCATCTCATTCATTCCGGGGAGCTTGCGCTCCGGGACGAACGTGCGTGTCACACCGGTAACGGACGCAAATTCGCCTGCAAAAAAGCGGGCCGTATCGATCATGTGAGAACCCAGGTCTCCCAGCGCGCCAGAGCCTGACATCTCCTTGCTGAAGCGCCAGGAATACGGTGTTTCGAACATTTCCGCGCCCCATTGCTGCAAGTAGTTCAAAGACAGATGGCGGATTTCCCCGATCTCCCCTTGCTCGATCATATGCTTAGCGTAGCGGAACGCCGGGATATACCGGTAAGAGAACCCGACCATGCACGGAATCGGCGCGGCCCGATACCGCTTCTCCAAATCAACGGCTTCCTCGAACGTTACGGTGAAAGGCTTCTCCGTCATCAGCGGCTTGCGATGTTCGATGCACAGCGCAATGACTTCCGCATGAAATTTATTCGGTACGATAGAAATGATGCAATCGACATTCGGGTCCTGCACGATAGAAGCATAGTTATCGTATAGCGCCTTTACATTCAAACGCTCCCCCGTTGCCTTAAGAACGCCTGTGTTTACGTCACACAGCGCGGCGATTTCAGCATCCTCTATTTCAGATAGAAGGCGAATATGGTGATTTGCCATACCGCCCAAGCCGATCAATCCGACGCGCAATTTTTGCTCCTTCATAAACCGCACCTCTTTTTTTGGATGTTTACCTCTATCTTAATAAAGTCACCGCATCCCGGCGGGGGAAAATATACCTCACCTTGGTGCAATGTATTCACATCTTGCCGAGTGCGGCATCCATCTCGGCGGCCGCTTCATCCATTGCTTGCCGGACGTCCTTGCCGTGAATGAAAACGGACTCCATGGTTTCTTCATAGATTGCCGTGATTTTGCTCCATTGCGGCGTCGCCGGGAAATAGAAACCATCTTCAACTCCTTCCATATATACTTCTAGATAAGTGTTATGCTCCAATTGCGATTTCGAATCTTGAAACGCTTCCATATTGGTCGGAATAAGCCCGGCTTCAAACATCAGCTGCTGCGTCTCCTTGCGCATCATCCACCGGATGAACGTCCACGCCTCCGCTTTATTTCGGCTGCTATTCGCAAGGACCAAATTTTCGCCGCCGATGATCGAACCGTATTTCCCATCCGTTGGGAACGGAATCCGAACCGTCGCCTCAAGCACCTCCGCGCCAACATCTCTTGAGTTCATTAGAATGCTATAAAACCAGGGGCCTTCATCAATCATGAACGTATTATTTTCTGTGAGCACATCGTTCCAAAGATCCGCCCCTCCGGTCAGAAGCCGCGGATTGATCACTCCTTCGCGGTAAAGCGCAAGCAGCTTCTCCATCGCTTTAACGCTGCTCTCACTGTTGAAATATCCGCTCGCTTGTGTAAAGGATTCGTTGGCAAGCGTTCCACCAAAGCCAAAAAAATACGGCAGGCTTTCCCAAAGTCTGATCCCGGTCATCCCGATCGTTAGACCCTGTTCCCGAGCTGCCTCCGCCACCTCCATTAACGAACGGGGAGGCTCGTCGAAACCGGCCGCTTCGAAGGCTGCGCGGTTGAAGACGGCCGCCTTCGTCGTAATATTCAGAGGAAGCCCGTAAAAATTGCCCTTATATTCATTCGTCCTTAGCATTTCCTTCCTTAACGGGGCTGAGACCTCGCCAAAGTCCGGGAAGCTGTTTAACGGGTAAAGCAGATTTTTGTCGGCAAAGCTCGTAACCCAACTGTAGTCAAGGCGCACAACATCCGGCTTCTTCCCGGAGGACATACGCGCGATGAGCGCGGCTTGATATTCATCGTTGTGCTCCTGGCGGACCGATTCGATTCGGATGGAGGGGTGGGCCGCTTCGAAGGCCGGAATGACGACTTCTTCAAACACACGATTCTCTTCGTCACTGTACGTATGCCATATGACAATCGTCTTTATCGCCTGATCCCCTATCTTCCGGACATCGGCCATATTTTCGATAATGCCAGAGTTTGCGCATCCTGCCGCCAATACGAAGATGACTCCAGCAAGCAAGAGTCTGAACAATCTTTTACGCGTCATTCTCATTAGCATCCTAGTCCTCCCTAGCAGGCACCTTGCCCCCTTCATTCCTGTAATCAACGGGAGAAACACCGGCAACCTTCTTGAACAGCTTACTGAAATATTTCGTGTCATTGAAGCCCGACTGCTCCGCAACTTCATAAACCTTCAAACTTGTATTAAGCAGCAGTTCCTTCGCCCGTTCAATCCGAAGAAAGATCAAATAATCAATGAAGTTTTGCTCCATCGTCTTCTTGAACAAGATCGAGAAATAATTTTTGCTGACGTGTACATGATCAGCAACCTGTTGCAGCGTAATGGATTCTAAATAATGCTGACGAATGTATTCAATCGCTTTCGCTATAGGGTTTTCGGAATCGATCCTAGCCGTCTTCTCCCGCCCGTGCTTCCTGAGCTCCGCGGCTTGTTCCAACAATCGCTCGCACAGCTCATCCAGCGTCTCGGATTGAAACAGCGTATCGAAACTTTCTACAAGAGCGTAAGGATCTGCCGTTTGTTTGAACATAACGGATATCACCCTGCAGGCTTCTTCCTTCAGCTCATTGGGTGTCTTGCCTCCGAACCTCCAGCGGTTCCGCCATACCGCAACGGTATCCCGCAGCCTCTCGTCATTCACCTCCGCAATGGGGGACAACAGCTCCGGCAAATAGCCGCCTTCTTGTTCCGCTTCCTCCTTAGCCATGCTATGCTCCGGGTAGATCCCTTTGCCCAGGAAGAACACTGCCTCCCGTGCCTTGGCACTGCGCTGGAAGCAATCTTTGACCGTATTGCTTCCCTTACCGGAGGCATAGCCAAACGATATGCCGATTCCGGACGCCTTCTCCATTTCACTCTGCAGTCCCGCCAGCTCCATCTCAAGATGGCCGCTGTGGGGAATGACAAAGAAGAGCTCCTGTTCGCTGACTGAAAAAATGACACCCCTCGCCGCTATGGAATAAAAGCGTTCAATCGCGGCATCGCGCGCAATGGAACGATACAGATACCCATACATTTCTTCCATGGCGGGGACACGATGAAGCATCACATACACAGCCGTATAGTCATCGCTCAGCCACGGAGGATATGAGCCCGCGGGCAGCTCCACCGATTTATTGAGCAAGAAATGCTTGAGCTTCTGCTCGTATCCTTTTCTTTCCCGCTCCAGCTCGCTCGAAATAACTCCCATAAGCGTCCGCTCCAACCGGACATCCTTACGGATCTCCTCCTCGCATCGCTGTACAATGCTTAACAGCTCCTCCGGCTGAAGCGTCGGCTTGAGGATGTAGTCGACTACACCGAGCTTCAACCCTTCCCGGACATACTCAAAATCGTTGTAGCTGCTTACTAGAATCACCTTCAGATGAGGATTCAACTGGAGTGCGCGCCGGGTTAACTCCAGTCCATCCATAACAGGCATCTTAATGTCGGTGATCAGAATATCGACAGGCTCCTTCTTCATATGCTCCAAAGCCTCCGCGCCGTTGGCGAAATCTCCAGTGACGGAGAAGCCCGCTTTTCTCCAATCGACGGATGCTTTAATGCCAAATCGAATGACCGGTTCATCGTCGACGATCATGATGCGAATCATACGGTATCCCCCCGTTCATTGCTTTCTTCGGAAATAAAATAACGACGGCTCTCGTACCCGTCCCTTCATGTTTGTCCTTCGGACCGAGAACGAATGATGAGCCTTTGCCGAAATAAAGCTGAATGCTTTCCGCGGTGTGCCTGATCCCGATCCCTGACGGATCGAGCGCCGCGGCATCCTCCGGAGAACGAACCTCGACGCGCTTGTCTTCCGGTATGCCTATGCCGTTATCCGTTACCTGGATTTCCAGGAACCCTTCGCGCCACGCCGCTTCGATCGAAATATCCCCGTCCGCGTTCTTCGGAACAAATCCATGGAATATGGAATTTTCAACCAAAGGCTGCAACAGCATTCGCGGGATGACGAACGAGGCGGCGGCTTCTTCAATGGCTGTATGGAGCCGATACGTTTTATCGTACCTGAGCTCGAGAATCGCCAAATATTTCTCAATGATGTCCAGCTCTTCCGCCAAGGTCACAAAATTCCCTTTCTTCCCCATATTCGCCTCGAGAAGCTTAATCAATGCAAACATTCCCTGATCCGCCCGATCCGGCTGATATTTGATAAGCCATCGCAGTGTGCTCAGCGTATTAAATAAGAAATGAGGATTGATGCGATGCATAACGGCCCGCAGTTCCGCGTCCTGCTTCCGTTGCTGCTCTTGCTTCACTTGATCCATCAAAAGCTTGATATCCGTTACCATTCTGTTAAATTGACGGCTCATCACCCCCAGCTCATCCTTTGAAAGCACGTTGGAGCGCACGGACAGATCCCCTTGCTGCACTCGTTTCATCTGCTCTGTCAGCTGACGAATCGGCCGCGTGACGTAGCCTGCAATCAACGAGCCAATAAGAATAGCTGTCAAGGTGAAGATGACGAAAGAAAACACAATGTTGCGATTGAGTTGGTCCAGCCGCTGTGTCACTTCACGAACAGGGACCGTGCCGACAATATACCAGCCGTTGCTCAATTGCTGCTTCACACCATAGTAAGGAATATCCCCATTGCTATATTCGAATTCGATATAATCATGGTCCACAATGTTATGAAGAAGCTCGACGTTATCCACGAACAGATTGATTTTCCTCGGATCTGGATGGATCATAATGCGCCCTGCCCGGTTAACGACGAAAAAACCGCCCGTCTCCCCCAGCTTCATCTGTTCCAGCTTATTGATAATAGTTCGACCGTTCAGATTGACGAGAACGTACCCGATATTCTCCATCGTATCAAAGTCCTTCAACACACGCGCGATCGGCAGAACCAATTCCGTATTATCCCCTCCGCCGCTGAATTGGTCGTTCTGGAGTCCCAGCCATACCAGGTCTCCATCCTTTTCCCGGGATTGCCGTACCCACTCCAGACTGTCCCCCCAGTATTTTGCCAGCTTCGCTTTGGAGAACGTACCGCTGCCCCAGCTTTGTTCCCTGTCCTTAATGACGTATACGATGTTGGCGAAAGAACTGGAGTATACAATATTGTTTAAAGTGGTTTTCAGATAAGCCTCGTCCTCTCTCCATTGCTGCAAGCTTTCCGCGTTCGGCGTTCCTTCTTTTTTCACCATGTTCTGAATTCGTATGTCTGTATAGATCAGGTCAGAGATGTCGCTCCCCGCATTAAGAATATAAGATATGGAATCCGCCGCCTGCTCGGCGATCTGGACGGACGATTCGCGAACGTTGTTCTTAATGATGGAATTCGATACAAAATAGAAGGATGCGCTCGTAAATAATGTAGGCAACAAAATGACAGCAATAAGCACGACGATCATCTTCACGGCGAACCTTCGTTTCAAATATTGTATGAAATTCAAAAACCGTTCCCCTTCCTGCTTCATCGAATGGAACGGCAGAAAGACGCCTCTACGGAGACGTCTTCTGCGCTAGTTACGGCGTTTCATACTCGATGACTACCATATCCCAATATTTTAATACAGGCAGTGTAAAGTGCAAATTCCCGTCCTTCTGCTCAAACTTCAGATCGATCCCCGACCCTTCGTAGAAATCAGGAGTAGCCAACCACACCCGCTCCACCTTCTGATCCGCTTCGACGTTGATGTTGATGTGTTCCTTCAACGAAGGCTCCTGCTGCGTCGCGTTCGCGTCGTTCCAATTCATATGCACCGCATCCGTGAAATTAATAAAGTGAAGAATGTCCGCGTTGCCCTTATGCTTGGTGAATGTCCAAATTTTCCCTTTTTCAGCCGTTTCCGAAAGCCCATCGCCTTGTGCCGTCATTTCCGCTTCTTCCACTTCATCACGCAGCACATTCTGATAGCCGACCAGGAAGTCGTAGTAGTGAACCAGCTGCGCCTCCAGCTCCGAAGGGATCGTCAAGTTTCGGTTCGGGAAATATTCCTTCGCCAGCATGTTCTCGCCCAGTTCCAGATGCGATCCCCCCGAAGCAAAGATCACCGCATTGGTCAACAAGACGCCCGGCGTATTGAATTCCCCGGCACCGTTCGCATGATCGTAATTCATATAAGCGGCGAGAACCGTATTCAGTTTCCCTTTGCTAAACTTCCAGTTTTGGTCCACGATCTCTTTCAAGTGCTTGTACTGGGGATGTCCTCCCCATACTTCGGTGTACAGGAATTTCACCGGCGCTTGCGCAATGTACGCTTGGCCAAATTGGGAAACCGCGTTCATTACAAATTCAACGTTCAAAGCATGTTTAGCGTCTTCTAAAAAACTAAGGTATGAACGGCCAAGGTCGATCTTCTTCGCTTCGGCGTTCCACAGTGATCCTCTATCGCCCAGTTGATCGACATGCCAGCCGTCAAAGGGCAGATGCTCGAAGACGGTTTTCTCTTGCTCGAATAAGTATTGCTTCCAGTTTTCGTTGGACGGATCCATCAGCATAATGTCGCTCGCCCAGGAATCCGGCAGCGGATGCTTATCCTGCGTCGTCCCCAGCGGATCCTTGAACATTCCCCAATACTCGCTCACGCCGTCCTGCTCGGCATCCTCGTACGCGCCGAAGAGAAGGTTGTAATTCATCGCCTTCATATTTTTGTCATGTGCCATAGTAATATAACGTTCTACTGTCTTTAGCGAGACCGGACGGTTGGCGATTTCCTCCCACTGTTCGGCCGGCGCTCCGTTCTCCATCTTCAACGGAATATGATGCTTCCACTGCCAATCATAGAACTGTAAACCGTTGAGATGGAACCGGTTCAACCGGTCAATGACTTTCTGCTGGCTTTCTTCATTCATTCCGCCGAAATCAGCAAGGTAGCCGTAGCGTGGAAATTTTCCCCAGTCCGAAGAAACGTCGACGGCAATATTCATATGATCTGCTACCGTAGAGCCTGTCTGCATGTAAATTTCAGCCATGTACCCCCGATAGTCGTCCGCAGGAGGCATCCACTGCCAATGCACCTGCGTTTCGCCGTTCCACTCCAGCTCCTCGCGTTCAACCAGACGGTTCAGATGCTTATACTGTACGATCAGCTTTCCTTCGCTAACACCCGAAGGCGCAAGCTCCAAGTGAAACAGAACCGCCTCTCCCGGCGCATAGCGCGCTTTATCCGTCGTGACGCTGCGGAGCACCGAGCCTTGCCCCGCTTCCTCGGGATGCAGCGTCTGATCTCCGAAGCATCCCGCAAGGGACGCAGCCGCCGCCGCAAGTAGCGCCCCTGTTATGGCCATCTTTTTCCACGTAGTCATCATAGAGTCTCTCCTCCTACCCTTTCACTGCCCCTTCATTGTAGCCGGATTGGACGAATTTCTTTTGGAATACCGTATAAATCAACATCACCGGAACGAGCGCGATCATCGAAGCGGCAAACACTTGACCGTAGTTCGTCGCGTACTTGTCATTGAACATGAGGATCGCAATCGGCAGCGTCCGCAGCGATTCGCTCTTAATCAATGTGAGAGCTAGGAAATACTCCTCCCATGTGCCTTGGAAGATGAAGATCGCAAGCGTCCCCATCGCCGGCAGCGACTGAGGCAAATAGATGTTCCAGAAGATCGTCCAGTTGTTGCCGCCGTCAATGAGAACCGACTCCTCAAGTTCCTTCGGTATGCTCTCAAAGAACCCCCTGAGGAAGAACATATTGCCGACAACTCCGCCCGCGATGTACACGAGCCATAGACCCGCGTAGGTGTTCACCAAGCCTAAACCTTTGACGGTGACGAATTGCGGAATAATATTTATAACGCCCGGGATCATCATCGTAAGAAGAAAGATGCGGAAGATCGCTTCCTTCCCCGGAAACGTAAACCTCGCAAAGCCGTAAGCCGTCAGCGCGCCTAAGAATAAAGATCCGGCCATGGCCACGGACGTCACAATCACACTGTTCATGAAATAGGTTGTGAAGTTGTTCTTATTCCAGACCGTCATATAGTTTGTCAGATTCGGGGTGACGCTGAACACTTGATCCGGCTTCGGCAGCGTGTTCGTTCCTAAGAAGAAGGTCGTCAAGATCATGTAGATAAAAGGAAACACGAACACCAAAGCGCCAATGATGATGATGGCGTAGACAGCGATTTTACCTAATAATGAGGTTTTCATAGCGCACCCCCTAGAACATTCTCTGCTTGCCGAACTTCTTCATCTGTGAGAACGTCAGCAAGAATACCATAATCCCCATCATAAAGCCCATTGCAGACGCGGGTCCGAATTTCAGCTGCTCGAACGCCTGCGTATAAATCAAGCTTGGAATAACCTGCGTCTGATCCATCGGGCCGCCCTTCGTAATGAAGTACACCTGAGGGAAAAATCCGAATGCGCCGTTAATCAGATTGATCAGAACAAATAGCGTGATCGGCTTCAGCACCGGCACGGTGATTTTCCAGAACTGCTGCATGGGCCCCGCCCCGTCAATCTGCGCGGCTTCGTAGAGATCCTTCGGGACGCCTTGCAGTGCGGCCAAATAGATGACAACGCCCCAGCCTACCGTCTTCCAAATATGAAACAGCCAAATCATAATCATGGCCGACCAATAATTGCTTCGCCAAGCGATTGGCTCTGAAATGATGCCGAGCTGTTGGTGCAGCAAGTAATTGATAAAGCCCCCGTCCCCGTCGGCAAACAAATATTTGAACAAAAGCGCCACGATGATCCATGAGGTAACGATCGGCAAGTAGTAGATCGTTCGAAACGCGATTTTGAATTTTACGAATTTAGCGTTGATTAATACGGCGAAAAATAGAGCAAGAAACCAGTTGACCGGCACGGTGGCCGCAACGTTGAGAAATGTGTTTCGCAGGGCAACCAGAAACTTCCGGTTCGGATCCTCAAATACTTTCCGGTAGTTCTCTAACCCGACCCATTCATTGGTCGCGTTGGGCATAATACTGAAATCTTGAAAGCTGATGATAATGTTCTTGATCATCGGGTACAGAACGAAAACCGCCGTCCCCGCAAAGCCAAGCGCAACATACGGCAACACGGCCATCCATTGCCGTAATCCTATTGTCCATTTGCTCTGTGTCCGTTTACGTCCGGCATCCCCTCCGGAGAACATCGTCGGATTGTTCATTATTAAAGCCCCCCAGGGTTAAAATGGAAGGGCTGCTCCGCCGATCCGTGAACCACGGTTCCGGCGAAGCAGCCGTTTGCTTACATCTCCCTTATGCCATTACGGAAGAATCGCTTCGATCTGCTTCGCAGCTTCATCCAACGCAGCCTTCGGCTCCAGCTCGCCGCGGAACGCCTTCTCAACCGCAAGGTTGAAGATGCCTTCCATCTCGCTCCATTGTGGAATCGGCGTACGCGGAAGAGCGGTTTCAAGCTGCTGCACGTACTCGGCGATAAACGGAATGTCCATTTTCTTCATCGCTTCAGCGGCCGCCATATTCGTCGGAATCAAACCGACCTCCGCCATCATCTTCTGCGGCTCTTCCGTCAACATCCATTTCGCGAATGTCCAAGCTTCTTCCGGATGCTTCGCGTTCGCGAAGATGACCAAATCTTCCCCGCCGATGACCGAACGGCTGCCGCCAGGGCCTTCCGGAATCAAACCGCGTACCGTCTGCGTCATCGGATCGAATCCGCTTTCTGTCTCGTTCATCAAGATGCTGTAGAACCAAGGTCCGTCGTCGCTCATCAGATATTCGCCCGATTTGAGGCCGTCCCAAGTGCCCGGCTCGCCGCCGAGAATCGGAGGAATGACGAGTCCCCGTTTGTGCCAATCCACCATTGTCTCAAGCGCCTTGACGCTCTCCGGGCTGTTCAGATAGCCTTCAACTTGCGTGTAATCCTCGTTCGTGATCGTACCGCCAAGGCTCCAGAAGTAAGGCGTTAGCCCCCAAGCGTGAACGCCGGACATCCCGATGCCGTATTTGCCTTTGGCCTTCAGCGTCTCCGCCGCTTGCACCAGCTCATCCATCGTCTTCGGCGCTTCCGTTAACCCGGCTTCCTCCAATGTTGCTTTATTGTAAATCGCAATCTTGGTGTTCGTGTTCACCGGCACGCCGTAGTAGCCGCCGTCGTAGAAATTTGTAGCCATCGGGCCTTCGAATACACTGGCTTTCAGCTCTTCGAAGCCTTCCATGCCGCTCAAATCCATCAAGGCCCCTTGCGAAGCGAATTCCGGCACCCAGACGATGTCCATCCGCATGAGGTCCGGAGCCGCGTCGCCCGCAACGCCGGCGATGACTTGCTGCTTCAACCCTTCATACGGCATGCGCGTCAGCACAAGCTCGATATTCGGGTGCTCCGCTTCGAACGCGGGCTTTATTTTTTCAGTCAGCACCTTTTCTTCCTGATCGCTGTATGTGTGCCAGTACTCGATTTGCACCTTCTCGACCGATCCCGTCCCGCTGTCGCTTCCTCCCGGTGAAGGCGCAGCGCCCGAATCGGCGCCGCCGCCGCTGCACGCGGTCAATGTCGCGGCCAGCACCAACGACAGGGCGGATAACCATCGTTTATTGTTTAGTTTCATACTTCTAATCCCCCCAGCAGAATAATGATAATTGCTACAGTCTTATTATCCCGCGAATACTGCTTGCCCGTAACCGTTTACATTCCGGGAATGGTGTCGTATGTTTTCGAGGCGTTCTGCTTCCGACTGGAAGAGCAATAGGGATGGTGTCGTATATTCAGCTGCGATCGGATGGAACGACACCATTCTCATCAACGCAAGGCAAAATCATCCCGGCACCTATACAGTGCCGGGATGATTCACTAGGCATTCAATTGATATACACGGGCCTCATAAGGGCGCAATGTAAGACGGTCGATGCTAAGACGCTCGTCCACATCCGGATAATTCGTAATGATGAGTTGATGCGAGCTGAACTTTATATGTCCCGGCAGTTCAAATTCCGCCTCAGTTCCGAAGAAGTTCAGCATAACGAGCCAGCGCACATCCCCAAGCGTACGCGTATAAGCGTAAATCTGATCATGATCTTCCAAAATCAAATCATATTTGCCGTACACCATGACTTCGTTCCGCTTGCGAAGCTCGATGAGCCTCCGGTAATAGTGAAAGATCGAATCGGGGTCGGCCAGCGCTTCTTCCG